>ERZ795030.3973-NODE-3973-length-15024-cov-7.077828_pt1 | contig 15024 bp, 4 predicted proteins | sample MGYA00375122_ERZ795030 | MGnify/ENA primary metagenome ERZ795030 (study PRJEB30165, sample SAMN05720146) | activated sludge metagenome | isolation source: anaerobic digester from wastewater treatment plant | place: Japan | collected 2015-04-20 ...
AGATTATAGTATTCGCCCTTAGAGTCAAAGTGCATATCGAAACGCATAGCTTCTGTCAGTAAACTTACACTGGGAAGTGCATAAGAAATAGCTTTTTCGTCCATGCCGTCTTTTACGACAGGATCTTCCTGTTGGTTTAAAAAAGATGATTTCAACTTATCAGTTTTTTGGGGCACAACTCCGCTTTTCTCATACCCAACAGAGTCTTTTTCATATAAAAGCTTATCCTTTGTCCAAAGGGATGAAAAGTTTTTATACAGATGATTTTTTCCCTCAGTATTTTTTACTTCAAAAATAAGATTGGAAAGTTTTCTATCATCGACCTGAGCTTTTATTACAAGGTCCCAAGAAAGTAAAAACACACCATTTTCAACTGTTTTACTGTTAGGCTTAATGTCCTTAAAGCTTGGGTCAAAAAAACCGTCAAAGTTTTTAAGGCTCAAAAGAGTGTTTTCATCACTTGTAAAAGAATGTACGAGTATAGCAAGCGAAACGGTACCACTTGCATCACTTTTTATTTCTTTAAGTTCTACAAAAAGACTCGGAGAAGGCTCAACTACGGTAAAATACCACAAGGCATTTTGTGCATAGAGTCCATCAGTATCACGAATAAAAAGCTCCAACATATAATCGCCCAAAACTTCCGGAGCCTCATGTACATATATCAAATTTTTAGATTTAATAAGTGTGGAAGAGTCAATGTCTATTTTTGAAGTCGCACTATATAAGCCTTGTGTTTTTCGACCTGTTTCCAAAACAGAAATCCATTCCTCTCCTTCTTTTCGCTTTAGGCTATATGCCATATCTTCAAGAAAGTTAGTCTCTTTTACTCCTCGGAAGAATTCAAAAAACAAGCTCTCTTTTGCAAAAACAGTATTTTTCAGCAGAACTGTTTCACTTTGTTGAGGTAGAAGTGAAAGCGATTGAATAAAAGGCTCTCCTTGAGATTCTTTTATAGTAAAACGAGCTAGATCATAGAAATTATTTTTTGAAGTAGCTCTTTTCTTAGAAAAGAGAACATCTTTATCTCGAGCAAATTGCATCTCGGAAAATCGAAGTGGCATATCGTTTAAAACAGCATATAAGCTGCGCGCAGGCACAATTTTTTCTTGCTTTTGTTCTATGGCAAAATCTTGTGCGAGGTAAAAACCCTCTGACGTATTGCCTTTTGTCGTTGCGTTTTCAGAAAACTCCGTATATTCTCGAGCGCGATCTTCCGCTTCTACAGTAAAACTAATATACTCTGCCCCGGAACCCGCCAGTTCTTTATATAAGTCATCTGTTTTATCTATGGAGAGCATCCATTCTTCGCTGTCAACTTCGGTACGATAATCAGAAATGGATTCGCCATTTTCATCAAAAAAGGAAAACAGTAAAGCAACAGAAGGATTTGCGTCATAGACAGATCCCGCAAACAGAAGATTGGAGGAAAACTCCCAGGGATCATCATAGTCTTCAGAGACAGGCGTAGTTAAAACAACGACAGGAGGAGTATTATCTATAGTATACGTTGTAGAAAGACGAGATTTGCTTAGATTAATATCGACAGATTCAACACTGACGTCATATTTCCCATCTGGAATGGGATACGCTTCATTCTTGATAGTATTAAGATCTATACTCCATTTATTTTCAGTTTGGTCTATTACTGCAGGAAAGGGTCCGTATTTTTTAGGACTGCCTTTACCTATTTCGGTAAAAGTAACCTCTATTGATTCAAGTGCTTTATTGGTTAGAATACGTCCATTCATAGTAAATGAATTACGTATAAGTGCATTTTCAGGAGGGTATTGTATACTAAGGTATTTTTTAGTGCTAAAAGGATTTTCACCATTCATTGTACAACTAAAAACACTCAGTAAAAAGAGATTGAGTAAAATGATTTTATATTTTTGTTTTACATTTTTACTTTTCACACCATAATCCTTTCATTTATACAAGTACCCAACATAATTATACGTTTAATAATGAGTTTTGTAAAGGATTTTATTCTAGTATAAAAAACACAACCGCTTATATTATCGTATCAAGGGCATCTATGATCGCAGAGTCATATAAATGGCTGCTATTTTTCAATTCGGTAATAGCTGCTTCTTTATCAAAAATGCCTCGGTAGTTTCTACGAGAAATAAGCGATATAAAGCTTTCTACCACACGAATAATCCGTGCGATAAGCGGAATATTTTCGCCACGTGCCCCAGTAGGATAGCCACTACCATCCATGTTTTCGTGATGCATGAGAGCAGCATCTAAAAATACTGGCAGATATTTTTCTGGTATAAAGTCAAAGCTTTCTGTTGCTTGTTTCACGTGGCTTCGTATTTCGTATTTTTCTTCGGTGCTTAGGCTTTCTTTTGTAAAGATTTCAGTGTCTATTTTCAAAAAGCCGGCATCGTAAACCATTGCCGCACAAAAATAAAGCATAGAGTCATAGGTCGAACAAGAAAGCTGGTGAGATATTTTATATACCAACTCTGCTACATTTTTTGAATTGTTTTTTCGACCCGTTACACGATCTATATCTTCACCTACTGCCTCGCACTTTAATGCAAGGTCTTGCAACTCAAGCCGCTCCTCTTCAGTAAGTTCCGGACGTGGCAAAGAAGCCTGTGTTCCCCCAATGCGACCGTTTGAAGCAGCATCTCCAAAGGAGTCAACAAAACTGCCCAAGCTCAAACGTTCACTCGGATTTCGAGCTATTTGAGAAACCATTTGCAAGGTTGCCTCAAACTGCTCCTGTTGTTTTTTAGCGTTTTTTGTTGAAATACGGACGATAATCATCATCACAACAAACAATACAAAGAAAAGCACAACAACAGCAATTATAATCAATAAAACAAAGGTTTTATTGACTCCATCTCGCTCATTACTTAGATTTAATGCCTTCTCATACAATTCTTTTTGTGTTTCAAGAAACTCTTTATCTCTGTATAATTTTTCTTTTTCAGCACTTTCTCGTGCATCCTCCAAAGCTTTTTCCAATGCATGCAACTCAGCCTTCGTTCTTTCTAATTGTATCTTATATTCAACCGCATCACGTAAATCAAGTACGGTTGACACAGTCGTTTCCAAATTTGTATTTTGAGATTCGAGCGTATTTAAGGTACGAACAAGGCGAGTCACCCTATCTGATGAAATAGCAGGGAATTCAGCGAGCCTATCTTTAACTACCTGGAACTCAGAAAAATTGTTCGTAACCCGCATGTGATTTAGATAATCATAGTAGATAAGTTCAGCGAGCACTTCAACATTTCGCGGAGTCTTGTCCGCATCATACTGACCGTATACATAATTTATATAGCTAAAAGCCTTCGCATAGTCCTTTTCGGAATAGCTCGTGTTGGCTGCAGCTAAATATCGCTCTACAAGGGAGCTTTGTGCATTAAGAAAGAAAAAAGAACAAAAGAAAATAACAATAAAAGCACTTTTTTTAATCATTATTCCAAACTCCAATACTTAGATTTATTTTTGCATGGTTTTGAAAGCCATTAGACGTATAAAAAAAACTATCCTCGAGACCAATAATCAAACCAACATCCGCTTTTTTTAAATCGGCAAAACGAATAAAAAAGTTTAGCCCGGCAGAAAGACCTGGTCCGATTTCCGCATTATAAAGATGGGCTAAATGATAGTCAACATTCAAACCAAAAAGAAAGGCTTCTGTGCCAATATCTTTTAAAGCGATTCCAGCAGTCGGTGTTAAAAATTGTTTTGGCAAAAAGCTTTCTTCTCCGAGATAAGATAAAAACCCAACAACGCCGACACGGTAATACAAATACTTTGCCAATTTTGGAAAGGCGAAATTTAGATTCGCTTCTGCTTTGGCAGGTAAAAAATCTAAATCAGAAAAAGAAGACAGCGCCATAGCAGCAAAAACATCGATACCCGCATGAATTACTTCGCTTCTATAGAATACATTGCCAAGCACTGAAATGCCATAAAAACCTTCAACTTGTGGAATATCGATAATAGCTGAAAAACTTGCTAAACCAAGCCCCAAGCCCCATGTTACCGTTTGAAAATAATCATCTACATCTTGGTCTAAATATACACGTTGCCCACTAGCTGTATTTGTTATGGTCTGGTACTCTCTCTGTATTTTTTCGGTATCTTTTTTTATTGTTTCAGCTTGTTTTATCGATTCTATCTGAGCTTTTTCTTTTTCTATACGCTCTCTTTCTTCTTTTTCTCGCTTTGTTCGTTCTATAGATGTATATAAGGAAACAGCTTCAAAGTTATCTAAATTATTGTCAATGACAATATAGCATAAATCCATTGCTAAATCTAAATTATTCATCACAAGCTGCTCACGGGACTTCATAAGGATATAATTCTCCAATTTATCATAATCGCGCGAATGCTTGTTATTTATTAGAATACGATTTATCGCCGAAACATTTTTTATTTCAACGTGATCATTTACTTGAGAATACATATAAAGTAAAAAAGTGTCTTGTGCAAAACCATTAAAAAAATACACAGAAAGAAAAAGCACTATACATACAATTTTTTTCTTAAATAATAGAACATTGTTCATGAAAACCCCTTTCTCTTTTATCACTAAACACTCTAAACAGTATAATGTATTATCGGCATAATGTACATTCTTTTTAATACCAGATAGATAAATAAAAAACACTAAAATAAGTGCCTGCTAAAAAACATAGCGAGGCAAAGCCCAAGGCGCTACCTATCTACTGTTTTTATTATTAGTTTTATTCTATGTTCTTTTTTATCGTCAACAAGGGCTACGCTGTTGCCTTCTAGTTCTTTTCCATCAAGGCTTAGACTTCGCTCTTCTTCTTTTACAGTTTTGCCCGTATTGCTCTTTTGTACAACCTCTATTTTGTATAGGCTCTTCCCAAAACGATACTTAATTTCAAAACCTGGCCAGTGTCTTGGTATAGAAGGCTCGATAATAAGTTCGTCCCTTTCTCTTTGTATACCTAAAAGCTGTTCTATTCCTATTTGATACATCCAAGCAGCAGAGCCGGTATACCATGTCCAGCCTCCTCGTCCAAGGTGTGGATGGGCGCCATATACATCTGCTGAAAGCACATAGGGTTCTACACGATAGAGTTTTGCATCTGCCTTTTGTCTTGCATGGTTTATAGGATTTATCATATTGAATAATTCAAAGGCTCTATCCCCCTTGCCGATTTTTGCAAGTGCCCAAAGTGCCCATAAAACACCGTGTGTATATTGTCCACCATTTTCTCGAATTCCAGGAGGATAGGCCATGATATAGCCTGGATCATTTTTGCTATTATTGAAGGGAGGGCGGAGTAAAAGAAGTATTTTCTCTTCGTTGAGAACGAGTTCTTTATCAAGGGAAGCCATTGCCATTTCTGCCCGTTCTTTTTCTGCAGCTCCAGAAATAATAGCCCAAGATTGGCTTATAGAATCAATGCGGCATTCTTCATTTTCGCTAGAACCGAGTGGGTCGCCGTTATCAAAATACGCTCTTCTATACCAAGCACCATCCCAGGCATGTGTTTCTATAGCCTTCGTATACTCTTTTGCCATAGATTTAAACTTCTCAGCTTCTTCACTATCATTTTTTTCAAGACAAACTTCTGCAAAATTCTTCAAGCAAGCGATGAGAAAAAAGCCCATCCAAATGCTTTCACCCTTGCCATCTTTTCCAACGCGATTCATGCCGTCGTTCCAATCTCCTCCACCCATGAGGGGAAGCCCTTTTGCGCTTTTTGTTGCACCCTTTCGTATCGCTCGTAAACAGTGCTCATAAAGTGAGGCCGACTCATCGCCATGGGCAAAGACATTAAAACGCTCATGCTCATTCTCTTCTAAAAGACTTGCATGTAAAAAAGGAATTTCTTCATCCAATATAGACATGTCTCCTGTTACAGAAATATAGCGGGCGGTCACAAAAGGCAACCACAAGAGATTGTCAACAATGCGGCTTCTAATGCCACGTGTTGTGGGTGGATGCCACCAATGAAGCACATCACCTTCTTCAAATTGCGAAGCGGCAGATCGAAGAATATGTTCGCGGGCTATGTCAGGACTGCTATGTAAAAAAGCCATACTATCCTGCAATTGATCTCGATAGCCATAGGCACCGCTCGATTGATAAAAGGCTGTCCTCCCCCACATTCTACAAGACAGTGATTGATATAAAAGCCAGGTATTGAGCATTATGTCCATCGTTTTTTCGGGAGTCTTTACTTCAATTGTACCAAGTATTTCTTCCCATTTTTTTATGCTTCTACGATAGGCTTTTTCAATATTTTGAATATCTTGAAACTCTTGTATAAGCTCGATGGCATTGTCTCTATCTTCTCCCTGCCCAAGTAAAAATGTTACTTCCTTTGTTTCACCTGGAGCAAGCCAAATAAGGTTTTGTACTACAGCACAAGGATCAAAGCCTGGGCTTACATTTCCCGTAAGACCAAGCCTACTCAATGCAGAAGGTTCCTCGTAGCTTTTTCGTGCTCCCAAAAACTCAAGTCGATCACTGGTAACCCAGTTCAATTCACGAGTAGAGGCTAAAAAAGCAACTCGAGATGCAAATTGCACATTATAGGGGTTTTGCACGAGAAGGGCTGAATGCTTTGAGTCAAACTCAGGTATTATATAGGCTGCATGTTTTTCTCGTAAATCTCCTAAAACCCACTCTGCATAATACGAAACAGTAATTCTTCGCGTCTCTTCGGTTTTATTGCTTATTTGCAGTTGGACCATTTTTATAGGTTTTTCCACATCGGCAAAAAGCCTTAGCTTTTGCACTATGCCATAGCTACTATGTTCAAAGATACTCGCTCCGGGCTTGTGTCTTATAAGATACGGTGCACCGTCTCGTTTTGGTCCCGGAGTTGGACTCCAGATTTGTCCCGTATCCTCATCTCGTAAATAAAGAGCCTCGGATGGAGAATCTAAAACTGGGTCATTATGCCAGGTGGTAAGCCTATTTTCGCCCGAATTGAGCGCCCAGGTTGTTCCCAAACCACGCTCAGAAACAAGAAAGCCAAAATCTTTATTGGCGATCACATTTATCCACGGAGCTGGTGTTTGCTCATATCCCTCAAGATAGATAGAATAGGCTCTACCATCTGAGCTAAAACCACCATAACCATTGTCAAAGGCTAAGTTTTCAGGGCGAGAAATAAGATGCCCTCCTTCTTTAAGCCAGTAGGGTGGTTTAACTGCAACAAATCGAGGCAGACGCATTGTTTCTAAAGCAAATTTTTCGAGTTGTTTTTCAAGTGAACCTTCTTCCCCTTCCAAAATCAGTCGAGCAGAAGCATAGAGAAGGAGTTTCTCATCCTCATTCATCTGATCTTCACGAAGGATGAAAATACCACCTCGCTGATTTATCATACCTTCATTGCCGCTTTGATTCACTAAGCGATATATGCTATTTGAAAGTTCCTGTTCATACACAGAAATCCTTTGATTAAGGATAACAAAATCTACCTTTACACCGCGCCTTCGCCAGAAGGAATGCGATTTCAAAAGCTCTTGCAATAATTCTGTCCCGTTTTTTGAAAGTTTCAAGACGAGGATAGGATAATCACCAGATATCGCAAAGGGCCATAAACCTGCTTGTCCAAGTTTATTTTTTCTGAGAATCTGAGCATTTGCTCTCATTGCTTGTGAAGGATAAAGCAGAGCAGAAAGCATTTTTGCATTTAACTGGTAGTTTTCTATGGATAGTTCAAAACGCTCTATCTCTTCTTCTGCATAGAGGCTAAGCATTTCTCTTGATTTTTCTATACCGTACCACTGCTGAAAACGGCTTGCAAGACGAAGCGCTTCTTTTTTCGTTTCTGCAACTAAACTTATAAAAGCAATTTTCTTTGTTTCATAGGGCTTTAATGTTAGCTTCGTTTGCAAGGCATAAATGGGATCTAAACTAAAACCCAAAGTCTTTGTAAGTTTTTCTTCATCTTGAAGGGCATGAGGATTTTGAATACTTCCACCACGACCCAAAAAAACACTTCTATCTGTTTCATAACTATGCACTGAAAAATCATCTTTTTCTCCTTGAACAAGATGTATAAAATAAAGTGTTTTTTCGTCCTTTGAGCGAGGCCGTCTTTTTATAAGCAAGGCATTATAGTCTTCTATGTATTCACTTTCTATAAATAATTTATTAAAAGCAGGATGGCGACTGTCAGCTTCTTGGCTTGTAAGTATAACTTCGCCATAACTCGTAAGCGAAAGATTTCGTCTTTCATTATTTGCATTTGTTAGCTCCATATACCGCAACTCAGCATCCGCATCTTGAAAAACCGCAACTTCCATTTTTGTATGCACTTCATTTAAGTTTTCTTCAAAGACCGCCTTATGAGGATAGAACGAAACCTGAGACTTTTCAATATTTCCTCCCATAGGTTGGGCTGTTGGAGACCAGAGTTTATTGCTATCCAAATCTTTTAGATATATCCATGAACCATGATTGTCAAGACTCGCATCGCCACGCCATCGTGTGAGGTCTGTACCCTTCCACCGACTAAAACCTGCCCCAGAAGCACTTATCATGAGAGTGTAATTTCCGTTGGTAAGCATATTCAGCTGCGGCTGGCGAAGAGAGGAAATAATAGGCCAGGATTCCATTGGGATAATAGATTTAATAGGATGCACAAGCCCAAGACTTTGCGGATGTGGATGTTCAACACGCGCAGATTTCGGATTTTGTTCCTGTAGTAAGAACTCAAGGCTTTTAATTCGCGGATCAGCATGAAACCGTGCGATATGTTTATTATTGTTAAAATAATTTGAAAGCGCTAATAAAATCATGCCTTGATGATGCGCCATATAAGTTTTAACTAAGGCAAAGTTCTGCCCTGGTTGTAAACGCCGTTTTGTAAAATCGAGGGATTCAATAAGCCCGTAAAACCCCCAAGCCTCTTTCTTTTTTAGCTGCATAAGGTTTTGCAAAACAGCCTTCGGAGCAATTGGGAGCGCCAAAATACTTGCATAGGGGGCAATAACATGATCCTCCCCAAGCCCCCGTTTATAGCCAAGACCAGGAACACCAAAGGCCCTGTACTGATACACTTCCGATGCATCAAAATGATAGTAGCTAGATTCCGAAATACCCCAGGGCGTTCCTTTTTCTTTCCCATAGGCAATTTGTTTTTCAACGGCAAGCGTACAACTTTGCGAAAGAAGGGAATTTTCATATGTTTTCATAAATAGTAGAGGCATGAGATATTCAAACATAGTTGCACTCCATGAAAGGAGAAGCTGTTTTCCTGCATGCTTTGTTAGGGGACGTGCCATATGGAGCCAATGACTACTCGGCACATCACCCTTACCTATCGCAACAATACTTGCAATGCGCGCTTCAGAGGCAAGCAAGTCGTAATAATTTTCATCCATTTGTCCAGAATCAAGATTATAGCCAATATGAAAAACCTTTCGCTGCGTATTGAATAAAAAGCTAAAATCCATTTCTCGCACCAAAAGATCAGCCGTTTTTGAAAACTCGCTAAAATCTGAAATGAGACTTCTAGAAGCAATATGGCTTTCTTGTATTTTTTCTCGTAGATTTTCAAACCAACTTACAAAAATCTCTGTCTTAACAAGTGGCATTAAATCATCAAGAATAATAAGCGCATTTACGGTTATTTTTGGAATTGCTTCAAAAGGAGGATTGAAAACCAGCGTTTTTTCAAGACGCAACCATAGATCAGAAATTTCATTGTTGGAAAGAACCGCTTCCAATTCTTCAGGAATATCTGCAAAGGCAAAAGTCCACGGAATATAGCGCTCTATATCAAGCTGTACATTTCGCATATGACGCAAACAACGATCCACCCATGTAGAAAGGCTTTGCAAAAGATTTGTATCTATTTCTTGACGAGATTTGTGTATGAGCTTTTCAAGCCCTTCCTCAAGTTTCTTGGGCTCATCGACGAGTAATTTTTTTAACTGCACGGGAAAATCACTGTCTTCCTCATCAATGGCTTGAATGTTTTTCATCAAAGCAAGAAGGTTTTTTTCTAAATCTTCGCTTTTTTTTGGAAGAGAAAGACTTCGAGAAAAATCAAAAAGCAAATCAAGGCTGTCCAAAAGCCCCGCAAGACGAATGACTGGTTTTTGTAAAACATCTTTTGGCGCTTGCGCAGCGATCATAATGCTTGCGGCCAAATTCCCACTGTCAACGCTTGAAACATAGCGCGGATTCAATGGCGACAAAGATTTTGTATCATACCAGTTAAGAAAATGCCCTCTGTAACGCTCTAAGCCCTTCATGCCGTCAAAACAGTTTTGTAATCGCGTATACAATTCAAGGTGGCCAAAATAGGCAAAATCAAAAGCAGATAGGCTTGATAAAAGCAAAAGCCCTATATTTGTCGGTGAAGTTCGATGAGCAACGATACCCCGTGGCGATTCCTGATAATGATCAGGTGGAAGCCAGTTATCTTCTGGCCCAACAAAATGTTCAAAAAAGAGCCAGGTATTTCGTGAAAGACGGCGCAAAAGCCTATCTTGATTTTCTGTAAGTTTTTCTGTTTTGTGTTCTTGCGCCTTACCTATTCGTATTGCTATAAAAGGTGCAAAAAACCAAAGCAAAACAAAGGGGAGAAGATAAAAAATCTGTGTAGGTGCAAAAAAGAAAGCGACAAAAAAAACAAGGAGGCTAAACACTTGTGTGGGAAAAAACACTTTTAAAATAATAGAAGCCATATCTTTTTTGCCATATCTTTTTTCGTTTTGGGCAGCAGAAACCCATTCTAGCAAATGTTTTTTAGAAAAAGAAAGTCTCCAAAGCGTTCTAATGATAGCATCGAGGCTAACGAAGGTTTTGTGAGGTAAAAAGCTCAATTCAAAAAATGTTCGTAAAAACGCTTGCCGATTTATTTTTACATCGCCACGAGGGCCATCACTTTCTTTTGGCCCAAAAAGTGAATCTATAAAACTAAAGAAAATGCTCGGTAGATAGGGTGTAAGTGCAAGAAAAATCCAAAGTATTTTTGGACCAGGCAAATAAAACCAGCTTGCAAAAAGCAAGAGCATAACAAAAAAAGGTATGAGACTGCGTCGCAAGTTATCAAATATTTTATACCGGTTGATTCGAGAAATTGTATTTTTATACTTTTTCCCATCTCGTCCTCGCACTCTTTTTTTTAGCCATGGAACTAACTGCCAATCCCCTCGAATCCAACGATGAGAGCGCTTCATATACGCAACATAATGAGACGGATAACCTTCATACAGAACAATATCGCTTGCAAGAGCGCAGCGCCCTTGAATGCCTTCAAATAAATCATGACTGAGAAGCCTGTTTTCTGGTATTTTATTTTCAAGACTTTTTTCAAAAGCCACTACGTCATAAATACCCTTACCCACAAAACTTCCTTCTCTAAATAAATCTTGATACACATCTGAAACAGCGAGGGTGTAAAGGTCCAAAGAAAGGTCTCCAGAATACACCTGTGTAAAAAGCGAATAATTTGCTTCAATAGGCCAGACTTGTAGTCGCGGCTGTATAATAGAATAGCCTTTTATAAGCTGTCCCGTTTTCTCATCAAATACCGCTCGATTTAAAGGATGTGCCATAGCACCTATGAGTCGTTTTGCACTTCCATTTGGTAAAAGCGTATCTTCATCGAGGGTAATTACATAGCGAATCTTCGGTAAAACACCCACATCGCCATGCTTTACATAATAGCTTGTATTTGCATCGCCCAAAATAAGACGATTAAACTCTTCAAGTTTCCCCCGTTTTCGCTCCCAGGCCATAAAACAATTTTCACTTTTATTAAAAAGTCGCTTTCTATGAAAAACAAAAAAGGGTTTATAGTCTCCTTCACTGTAGGTTTCATTGAGTTGGTCTATCCCCTCTGTCAGCCGTGTAAGAATAGCTTCGTCAGTTGAAAGACTTTCACTTTTTGCGTCGGTAAAGTCTGTTAAAAGAGCAAAGTAGATATTTCTATCGATATTGCCAAGGTACTGCGTTTCTATTTTTCGCAAAAGCATTTCGACATCAGCTTCACTTCCAACCAAGGTCGGAATAACAACAATGGACAGAAACTCTTCCGGTACCCCCTCACTCAAATTAAGCTTGGGTAATATTTTGGGACTTACCCGTCGCAACACAAAGCGATTTACCACAACGGAAACAAATGCAGATAACGGCACAAGCGATAAAAAGAATGCAAAAAAAACTTCCGCTATTTTGGCGCCAAAAAGCCAGCATATAAAAGCCAGGGACGCGCTTAAAAAAAGACTTCCAAAGAAGTTTGTTAAAAGGAAAAAAGCACTCGCCCGTTTTTTCAGCCAGTGTTTTAGCTTTTTTTTAGCGGCAGGTTTATATGCAAGTTCCTTTTCAAGCTCTTCCCTTCCCAAATCAATAAGATAATAACCTACAGTCCGTTCTTGAAAATCACTTCCTTTTTCAACGAGTTCAAGACATTTTTCTACCGCCTCTATTTCTGCAAGAGCTGAGCCCTTCCCCAGTTCTTCTATTTCATTTCTATAGCTATTTCTTGTAGCAAAATCCATTTTATCATAAAAACCTGCTGGATCTTTTCGTAGTTTTTTTTCGACAAGGCTACAGTCTTCAAAAAAAACTTTCCAGTCTTGGTTTGCTATCATACGTAAACTTAAAATAAAAACGCTTACATAGTCTGCGGCTTCTAAAAACGCAATTTCTTTTTCGGCATTTTCAAAGGAAAAGGGAAAAACATTTTTGCTTTCATATTTTTTATCTATAAGTATAGACAGAGAAGACGCAAGCCCCTCAAGAATTTTAAAGCGCATCATAGTCGGTATAGCCCAAAGCTCCCCGATTGTCAGCGGAATTGTTTTTTGAAATTCATTCACATAGGTTTTTATACCCTCTATATCGAGACGTCCCTGATTTGTAAGCAAAATTCCTGCTGAAAGAAAATAAATTCGAGGCAAGCAGGGCGATTCCTGCACCTTAGCAATAGGTAATTTTTTATAAAAAGAAAGAGGTATGTTTTCTTTAAACTGGGCAAAGGCTTCTTCGATTATATAATAATTATCCAAAAGCCATTCTGCAGCCTGTGGCACAGTCTTTTTTTTTCGACTTGCTTCTTCAAAAAACTCATATGCTTTTTTTATTGTTTTTTCAAGCTCAGCTGTCCATGGATTTAAAGGACAAGGTTGTTTTTTTTTAGATTCATGCTCCATATTTGTTGCCAAATATGATGCCGACATATCACAAGGTTTTTCAGTCAATTGCTTTTCATTCATTCTTAAAATTCTTTACTTCCTCTTTTTGATAGTATGCTTTGAACAGGTTTGGGCCTATTGTAGGGTAAATTTTGCATAATTAAACTTGTCTTATTTCCATATACAATAAAACTCGTCGCCATGCTTCCAAAAGAATGCCTTCCTTCTGATGAATGCCCATGTGCCGAAAGCAAGACAAGATCAGCTTTCACCTCATCAACCATATCCATAAGCGCAGAACTTATGTTGTTGTGTATTCCAAGGCGGGTTTCTACATGCAGGTTTTTTACTTCTAGCTGTGTTTTTATTTTTTCAAGATAGGATTGGGCTTCTTTTTTGCTTAAATCAAGCACCTTTTCGAGAAGTTTTTCTTCTTCATGTGAAAATGGAAGATGATTTAAGAGCTCAACTTTTTTTATAACAGTACCTAGAACAAGTTTTGCCTTATAATGCTCTGCGATGCTTCCTGCGAGGGGTAAGACAAATTCAGCCTGAGGTGAGCAATCTAAACCGATAAAAATTGTTTTGTATTTTAAGCACTCCACTTGTTCTTCAGTATGAGAAGCCCTCACGAGCAATGTCGAACAAGGAATACCCATCATAACCTTTTGTACAACAGAACCTATATTCCAATCACTTATCCCACTTTGTCCATGAGAACTCATAATGACAAGATCTACATCATTTTCGTAGGTGTAATTGATAATATGCTCTGCGGGATTTCCTTCTTTTAGAATGGTATGCACTTTTAAACCCTTTTTTATAAAAGGTTTTGCTTTTTCTTCAATGTATTTTTTTGCCTTATCTTTTCTTACATGCCAATCAATGGGATCTATTGCATGTGCCCAGTCTTTATCGTTTCTTTCAATAACATGCAAAAGACTCACCTGAGCATTCAAAACCAAAGAAATTGACATAATATGCGGCAACACAGATTCTGCCAAAACCGAGCCATCAAGTGGCGCTAAAACATGTTTAATCATTAAAACCTCCACAATAAATACTGTTTATGCTATTTTCCTCCTACATAAGATGTATAATTATCTTGCTACTGAATCATTTTTTTTACTTATTCTACTATATCATAGCTATTATTTTAACAGGTTTTCAATATATTGCAAGCGATTTAGAAAGTCACAGAACAGACACAGAAGCTCGTTTTGCATTTTTTTTTAAGTTGCATTCAAAAAAAAAGAATGATAGAATCTTAGTTATGATTTACTTCTTTTTCGCGTTGATTGTTTCATTTTCTATCTCTATCTTTTTTCTCTTTCGATACAGGGACAGAGCTTACTACGAGCGATTTTCTGGTCAAAAAAACTGGTGGTGGCTTTGGGATTTTTTCTTTTTGAAGCAAAAAAAAGTGGGCAAACCTTTTTGCTTTGCACATTTCGACATAAAAGACTTTAAAATGATAAACGAAAATTTCGGACACATAATTGCAGATAAAGTTTTAGCCCGAGTTGGAGAAGTTGCAGAAAAAGAGCCATGGGTAAAACACTTGGTGCGCTGTCACAATGACAACTTTGCCCTTGTTACTGAACTCTTATCTGAAAAAGAACTCAAAACAAAACTACTGGAAATGTTTGACAAGATGGACTCTTTACCTGAAGACCCGAGCTATAAAATTTATTATCGCTGTGGTGCTGTTTCATCCGAACATTCTATAGCAGGTAAAGATATGGTTGCAGATTTTGCAAAACTGGCACAAGCACAAGGAATTAAACCAAGCGCAACTGAAGTTATTATTTACACAGAGTCGATGAAAGACAAGTATTTTAAGGCAAAAAAAATTGTACGAGAGATACCTCGTGCTCTCAAAGACAAAGAGCTCATTGTCTATATTCAACC
>ERZ795030.3974-NODE-3974-length-15023-cov-4.901724_pt1 | contig 15023 bp, 23 predicted proteins | sample MGYA00375122_ERZ795030 | MGnify/ENA primary metagenome ERZ795030 (study PRJEB30165, sample SAMN05720146) | activated sludge metagenome | isolation source: anaerobic digester from wastewater treatment plant | place: Japan | collected 2015-04-20 ...
ATACCCTTTCGTTGAGAGCTTCTGTTTCGCCATAATTTTCAGGTCCCATGCACCAACCGGCAGGATAGATAACCTTCCTCTCAAAACTCCAAGGCACTAGCCATCACCTCAACCATTACCCCATTGTCTCCGCCTGCCCTTGCAGCCTCCGTACACTTTCTCATAAGGCCCTTCAGGCAAATACTTCCTCTCAAATTGCCCTTTAGCTCGCTTTTTCATTAAGGCGCTCCTCCTTACCTTAAGTCGCGCAACTCGTTCACATACCCTACGAACAATGCCCCGTGCCTGCTACCGAGCGCTCCTCTGCTCTTGAAATTATGGTCCGCTATGATGGTTGGCTCCTCGTCAAGATACCCATGCTTCAAATACGAATATCTTCTCGAATGAATTACGCCTCGTCGCCAAAGGGCGTAATCGAGAGCTTCAAGAGCATCGTATGCTCCCCCGTCTCCATCGTGTACCATTTTGCTATGGATTTTATTTTCTTGGCCAATTCTTGATCGCAGTAAAACGCATCGCGGATATCCGCAATCGACAAGCTGTGTAGCAATTTCATCTATTCGCTTTCCCCCCTTTCCAATCTCTTTTTCCAAGCCCTGGAAACACCATCTCCGGCGGTACTTCATTCGGGAAATTGGCCCTCGCGCATTCCCTATACGACTCAGCCTTCACTTTTGCCCCCACGACCTTCCTTGGAGGCCTCCTGCTGTAGCCAATCGGCCTACATACGATCATCACGCTCACGGGCACTTCCTTGATCCCCAATTCCTTCGCCACAAGCAACCTATGATGTCCCTCAGTCAACAACGCCTCTTCCCGCACCGGATCGTAATCTATTATCAGCCGTTCCCGGATGCCCTCTTCTTGGATGCTATCTCCGAGCCGTCGAAAGTACCCTGGCCCATACATCTGGTGGGGGCCTCCCAACCGGCGGTCGAATTCGATGTATTTCGCCACCATGTCGACGGGCATATAACCGCGCCCCCTGATCCCGCCCAAACCTGTTCGCCCCTCTCTACTCCACTCTTCTCTTCTATTCTTCTCTTCTCTTCTATTCTTCTCTTCTCTTCCATTCTTCTCTTCTCTTTCCGCTTCTTCATGACCCGAACATTCAAACGGTTAAGGCTTTCAATTATCGCCCGCCTAGCCTGCCTGTACGCCTCTCGCCCTTCCCCTCTGCCCAAATCCACATCCCATTGCAGCATGTCGTACCGCTTGTTCTCGTAGAAATGGCAGTCTTTCCTTGCCGCATACAACCCAATCCCGTTAGCATCGGATCGTACTATGAACTCAGTCCCATCGTCTATGTCTCTGGCCCTGCCGTACCACCCGTAATAATCTATCCAATGAAGGTTGTAGAGCAGCACCCGCCGATCCGCCAGCTTCTTTCTTGCCATGCCGCCGCCCCTCCCTTCGTTTCTCGTATGCGCCTATCTTCCAAACACATCATAGGGATTAGCCAACACTTCATGCAGGCCTTTTCTTTTGCATTCTTGATAATCCCTAATCCTTTCCGTTCTAGCTGTCGGCACCTTCCTCGCTCCATACGGCCCGTGACCGTATGGGGGACGGCATACCGATATTACGCCTACGGGAATACGCTTCATTCCCACTTCTCTTGCCGCGACCAGCCTCTTCTGCCCGTCCACAACTAATGCTTCTTTGTATACCGGATCATACTCGACAAATAAAGGAGTAACGCTTTGCGGACCGTACCGCCGCATATTGGCCTTGATGTCTTCAACGATACGCTGTTCCCCATTGAAGCGCGTCCTGTCGGAAGAGCGATATTCCCACAGCACATCAGTAGGCATAGGTTGAACTAAAGCAGCATATATGGGCTTGCCTTTTCGCTCGTTGTCCTTGCGTCTATTAGTCCTTTTTACAGCCATTCCCTTCACCTATCCCTTGCTCCTTTATCGCTCCCTTATCCTGACTCCTAATCGACAATACGCATCGACTAATACACTTCGCCGCCTCTGTTCTCATAGTCCTCTACCCAATCGCCCCATGCCCCAACGAAGTACTTGTCCGCCTGTCTCTCATAGCAAACAGTAATGTCGTAAGGATCGCCCATGTTTATGTACAACAGCAATGGGGCAGCCCATCCGCCCGGAGGATATACGGCTTCAACTCCTATGCCGCCAACAATGTCGCTTATTGCGTCTAGGGCCATGTTGGCCTTAGAGGACTTGGGGACAGATCGACTTTCGTACTTGCGCACTATCTCTTTTATCGTAGTCGCAGCGTTCGTCGACAGGCCAAACCATTTGGCAATATCTCCCGTCCTCTCGTTTAGCAAGGATTTGACTCGGGCCACTGCCAACACCCTTTCTCTATTGCCCTTACTTATCTTGTCGCCACAATCTCAATGGCATTGTCTGCATTGTTCAACTTAGTCGGGTCCGTCTCCACCTTAATGTATCTGTACGCATTGGAATATCCGATATGCGCCTCTCCCGGCTGGGCAAGGGTAACGGATGTGGCTAATCTATAGTACGTTCCATCGACCGACCCCGATATCAGGAATGTCGTTACGGCAGTTGACTGAACCCACACGTCCACAACCGGCCTGCCAGCGGTATCCAATATGACCGATAGCGGCCCCTGGACGCTATTCCCTCTCTTATGCACAGGCGCAAACAGCGCGGCAAGTCCGGTCTTTATTTCCTCTCCCATATTGTCCTGCTCCGGCGGCGTAACGCCTATTCCCCCCAAAGCATCTATTAGCTGGTCAATCTTGTCCATCAATCGGGAAAGGTCTGCCGCTTTGACCCCGGTGCCGGGAGGCACGACCGGCCCAGGGTCCTCTACCTTCATCCCCATAAACATGCGATCATAGCCCATGAGACAACCCCCATTACGCATTCATGTTGAAGTACTGCCTTATCGCATTGGCAATGGCATTGCCAAGCAGACTAACATAGAAGTCGTCGCGTTTCAGCCCCCTGTCATTCCAATACGTCTTCTTGAACTCTGCTTGCCACATGCAATTGCACAGAGGCGAAGGATCGACTATCACGCTGACAGGCATGGCAGGCCCTGTTTGCCGCAAGAGCCTAAAGTACTCCTCCTCGCTCCCATCGGCCTCGTTTTCCGCCATTACAAAGCGTACCGTATTCTGATAAAAAGGCGGCAAGGTAGTGCGAAATTGCAGATTGTCCCTGATCAATTCGGCTAACTGCTTGCTCCGCATCGAGATATCGCTAGGCCCTGAAGGATAGATGACAGTCGATCCGGTAGGGCAGTTATTGACGAAATTCGAGTGCCGGACTGCAATCAGGATAACGGGCTTCTCCTCCGCGATCTTCGACGCCTTTTTGGTCAAGGACATTTCCTCGTCGCCTTTCCGGGTGTACTCAAACGGATACCCTACCCTCTTCAAGTACTTGCCAACCGCATTGGCGACAAAGAGATTGGCTGTCGCTCCGGTATACGAGCGAGGGATAAGTCCAACGCTCAGACAGGTCCCTGCTCTTCCCGCATGGTCTAGCCCTGCCGCATTCCCCTCACCCCATGGGTCGAGGACGATTTTTCGGCTAGGATTGACGACAGGCGGATCAAGAGGATCGCCCGGATCTTGGCCCCCGTTATTGTTCTTATTGCTCAGTGATCTGTATACAAGCCAGCCGACAACCAATGCGCCAATGGCCCCTGCAGCTGTCAATGCTTCGCGGCTGGAAAGGAAGCTGGCAATAGGAGGCCTCGTATCGTCATCATAAACATCGTCGTCATAAACATCGTCGTCATAAACATAGTCGACGACATTCTCTTCGACAACATTCTCTCCATCTTCCCCTTGCGGCGGGGCTTCATACAGCACCCGCACCGCCTCTTCCATGTTCGTTTGTCTGGGCCTTCTGGGCCTTCTCGACCGCTTTCTCTTCTCAGCCACAGGCATCGCCCTCCTAACCGCTATTACAGAATGCCTGCCTGTACTTTTTTGATCACGTCTGCTGGCATATTCCCGGCTATCCCCCATCGCGCTTTGAGGATGTTGGTTAGCCTTACCTTCTTCACGTTGAACAGGATCGCTGCGCCAACTACTGGCTGAGCAGCTGTCGCCGTGATGATAAGCTCTTGCAAAGCCGGTATCCAGCAGTTGATTCTGTTAACTCCAGCAAGAGCCGCCGCCCTAACCGTTATGTAGTTAGCGTCTCCATCCCTTTTGATCGTCAACGTCACATCGTCGGCGAAGAGAGTGTTCGGCGACATGATGCCATCGATGATGTACAGCTCGTCGGGATTGCTGACCTTAAGATCCAGAACAGTAGCATCGGTGCCAGGAGCAAGGTTCAAGCTATTCCCGTAAACCCTCTCCCCAATCACTTGGTACTCCCTATCCCTCATGTAGTCCCAGGTAATGGGCCTAATGCCCTTTTCGACTGTCTCATATACGCCTAGCTCGTCTGCAATAGCCTTCTCTTCCTGTGTCAAAGGCCACTTCCTAAGCAGCTTCTCCGTAATCGTCGGCTTCGTTATCATATATTCCGCCGCAAGGTAGAAGTTGTTAACAGGGGCCACGCCTATGTTAAGAAGATTGACCCCCAACACGTTCTTGGTAGTATAAGCAATGTTGCCAAATGTTGGGAGCTGACTGCCAAGAGGGATTCGGTCAATAGTCCCATCCGTCTTGATCTCCAGATCCATTCCGGCGGTAGGAGCATAGTTCAATCCCACAGCCTTAATCGACAAATCGGGAATCCCCCTTATGTCGGCAGGAGCGGGACTAGCAGTCGAGCCAGCATTGATTTGGGCGTACAGATTGGTGTCGGGAATGATTTCAGGATAGTACCGTACGCGGTTAAGGCTAGATAGAGTCAACATCGGGCAAGCCTCCCCATGTTATTTGATATGACGGCCTATGCAAAGAAAGGAGCAAGGCCTACTGACATATTCGCCGCGAGATATGCCGTAATCCTTGCTCCTTAGCCAATTGTTTTATCGCTCCTTAGACTCCCGGCCTGACTCCAACCTCGACGTACGTAAGGACTAGCACGTCAGCCTTGGTCGTCGCCACATCCAACTTGATTTTGCTTGCGCTAACCTTGGTAGGAGTCACCGCCACAAGCTTAAACGCGCCGGGAACCTCGATGTCGGCTTCCGCTCCTCCAGCATGACCGACAGTCGCTCCAGTCACAGCCGCGCCCGCGCCGTCAAGCAAACCCACGAAAGCTGTCGCGTCGGCAGCAGTGGCGGTAGCGTCAACCTGAAAAGCTACGTTGCGTATCATCTGAGCGGCCACTATAACATCAACAGCAGGCGCGTACGACGGCAGAGTGATTTCCGCCTCCGCAATATTAACTCCAGGTGCCCATATCAATCTCTGCATGGTGATTCCTCTCTTTCGCTTGCTTTACCAATTGCGATCCTTATACCAAGCGGGCGCGTCCCTCTTGGTGCGGAACTGTGCGTAATAACGCTTTGGATCGTACCAAGGCTTACGGTCGACGATATTGATGTAACTCATGTCGCCTCTGCTCTCAGCGTTTTCGGCGACAACCAACGCCTCATCGTACGAATCACACTCAAAGACCAGTTTGTTTATCAGCCCTTCTGCCATGCCCCAGCCCGACATGAAACGGTCAGTCATGGTGACATAAAACCGTCTCCCTTTTGCCATCTGGCCGCCTCCTTCCTTCTTGAAAGGGGCAAGGAGTACGCTCCCTGCCCCCTGCGCCATAAAATACAGTCTTTCCATTACAGAGAACGCTGGCCTCTCTCTAGGCCTTTAGGTCGAACACAACTCCGTTCACAGCTACCTGAACGCTGTTAGCCGCAACGGGAACCTGCCCGTTGTCCCAGATGGCAAGATATGCCAAGTCTTTCCAGATCAGGTGGTCGGCCTCAGCGAACCGAGGTATCGCGAAGTACCTATACGCCTCGTTGATGATCGGAGTCGCCTGTCCGAAATGGAGCGGGTTATTGTTCGCCGCCAAGAGGTATCGACCCTTGGGGTGGTCCTTGGCCTCAGCGGTATTGACGATAGCCGCATATGTCAGGTTTGCAGCATGACGAATGCCAATGCCCTTGATGAGCAGGGCCTTTTCCTTCTGGTCGAAGTTCCAGTACAAATCCTGCTCTTCCTGGGCAACTTGCCCTCGCTCAAAGCGGAACATGTACGGAGTGTTAAGGGTCGTCGCCTGAGCGTTTACGGCCCATCGCATGAAGGGCATTACGCTAGGCTTCGGCTGCTTAACTCCGCCGGGGAGCTGGTCCCAGTTCTCCCAGTTAATCGAGATTGCAGGCCTCTGAATCGTAAAGGCCCTGTCGCGCAGGACTTCGTTGATAGTCAGTTGTCCGGGCATGGTGTTATTGCCGCCCAAGATTTTCAGCAAGTCGCTCTCGGTGTACTTGTATCCCCAGAGACGTACGCTAAAAGGCTGGGTAATGGCAGCATTACCAGCCGTGCAGACGATACGCGCAGACGAACGGAACTTCAGGGTCGTATTGTCGAGCAGCGGCCTCGGACCCTTCATTGCATCGACAATCCCATCGCCTAGGGGAATGACCATTCCGTTGATCATGTGCTGGCGAGGCGGGGCCATGCTCATGTCGTTACGCCCAGTCAGGTTGATGCTGGTCTGCGTCGGCTCTTCGTCGAGAATCAGGTAAATAGAAGCTAGATCCTCGGGAGTGCCGTCAGGGAGTATGGGGCTGCGAACTTCGATGAACTTGATCTCAGCCATTTCCTTGGTGTCCAGTTCAGTCGAAATCACGCCTGCGGAAGCCGCCGGTCGCCACTGGGTATTAGCCAGCATCCCGGCATTGTTGATCCAGTATCCAAGACAAGTCAGTTCTCTCATTGGCAATCACTTTTCCTTTCTGCCTTTATCCGTCGCGGAGACAGAAATACTTCCCCCCGCATAACGCCTAAATTGCGGTTCCTGGAATGCGCCTACTATATCTCCAGAGCCGTATTCCCTGCACTTGACGCAATCGGAGCTGGGGCATAGTAACGATAACTGGGGGAATACCCGAAGTTATAGTTACCAACCTTGTAATTGGCCGCGAACGCGCCTTGCTTAGTGGCAAAGTCCAGCACCTCAGCACCGGCGATTCCCAGTGCGCCTTCCGCCATACCAGCAATAGGCCCCTTCAACTGGTAAGGCAGCATGTTTGCGCCGTAAGTTCCGAGCAACCCAACGCCCAGACCGATCATCATGGGCATGTACTGCTTCGTCGGATTCGCAATCTTCGCAAAAGCATAACGGTCAAGGGCACGTACTGCCGCGCCTCCAGCGACCGCTCCGACAACCTGAGACATCTTTTTATCCATCGCCACGACTGTTGACCTCCTCGCTCATCCTATGCCGTTAGATATTTGATTCGACGCCGGAATTAGCTAACTCCTTCTGCCAGTCCAATTCCCTTGTCGATTATTCGCTATCATTTGGGTCGACCGTTAAGCAGGTACGTCATTCCGGCGGCTGCGGCCCCCAAAGCGATATTGAGAAACGTGGTGGGGCCAGTGATGGTCAGATCCTTTTTTGATCGCACGGAGGAACTGCTGCCTGATGCAACGTCAATCGCCACCGCCTCCGACAAGCTCATGGCGACCAGGGTTCCTAGCAGTATTTCGCCTACCGCCCAACCCAAATCGTCTCTCTTGTCTTGGTGCGCCCTGAACTTGTTCCACAGCGTGAACCCAGCAGTGGAAGTCATGAAATAAGTCAAATCCGTCGCGCCAGTGAGGACCCCTTGTGGCGCGAATAAAGTCTTTATGCTTTGGTCCTGCTGCCTTTCAGCCATTCCTGCTCCTCCTTGCTCTGCCCCCTGCCTCCGCTCCGATGTTTGCCTCACGCTTGGCCTGCGCGGTTGACGAGATGTCTCTGCTGTTCGCCCCTCCCCTTGCTCCACTACCTGCCCCCGGTCGACCAACAGCTGAGTGAATACAGGCCATCTTCCATCGCGAGAGCCTTGTTGAGCGCGGGACGCTCTGCTTATCGCCATGCCTTTTATCCCCCTCCCCGCCCCCTTGCCTGCAAGCCCTTTTCCTTATATTAGATTCGCGCCCTGACCCTGTAGTCTCCTGCCAATACTGCGTACCACGTCTGTATAGCAGAGTCTTTTCCCCGCTCATGGAGGATAGGGAGATCGGCGAAATTGGGATCGACTATTGCGATGTCCCGCTCGTTGAACCGAAATAACGGTCGATACATGGGCCTGCTTCTTTCCGTGGGGACTAATTGAGGCATTCTATCCAAAGTCGTGTCGAGCACCAGCCATTCCCCATTGCGAAGTATCGTTGTCCAAACGTGGCCATAAGCATCAAAATAGCCGACAGTCGAATATGCTTCCATACTAGGGTCTATCCGCCGGAGCATGGAGGTTAGGAGAAAACTGCTATCCTCGCAATCCCCCATACTGTCTCGCAAGGTTTCAGCAGGGAAATTCCAGTAATCGCCGGTCGTGTATTTGCGGCTGGAAATCAGGGGGCCAATGACAGGCAATGCCACCATACCGTACGCCGAATGCCTATGCCGATCGGGATCGGAGAAAACGCCGGACGGATATCGAATGTTATTTAGTACCCACTCCCACGCCTCAAGGATAGTCCAAGTAGGTTTAGAATCAACCAAAGCGGCTACCATGTAATCATTAGGCCGAACGAATTCCCTGATATCCGTCCATTCTTGCCCAAACCGCTTCTTGACTACGATTGGCTCCACAACATTCACCCCAGTCGCATGTCTCTACCGCATAGCCGCTACTTTGTTTATTCCCTTTTTCGGATCTTCTGCAGCCAATATAGGTAAGCAAAGTAACCCGCTAAAGCTGCGATCCCAAGGGCGGATATCAAAGAAGAAGAGGACGGCGTTCCTATGATGCTGCCCGTTCCGTCCCGAGCCTTGAGTTTGTAATAATTGATCATGAAAGCAGCGAAAAAGGCCACCAGAATCCCCACTACGATCCAAACGACGAAGGCGGGGATAGCGGCAACGCCTGTGCGAAAATCGCCTGCCCTATGCCCTGTATGATGTTCTGCGCCCATAACCGTCCATCTCACCGTTATAGCCGGATCAATCAACGAGCAAAAGACCATTCGCTTGTTATCCGGCCAAGGCGCGTATCCATCATCCTGCAACTGCTTCTCTATCTTGTCGGCCATCTTCTGCCTGATCGTAACCCAATCCGGCCCGCTTATGCGCAAAGTGAGTTCGGCAAAGGAGCCTGGAGGCAGGCTTTGCTCGTATTCCCTTATGACTTCCTCCGTAACGCCTTTTTGAAACCGCCCTTCCCACTCCTTGATGACAGCCATAGCCTATCTCCCCTTACCATACCGGCTGCTGCAGCCGCATTACAAGCAAGTTCGCCATTCGCCTTGCCTGATCGAACAGCCATTCAGGATAATCGCTAGCCACAATCACAATGCCCTTATTCCTATTTTCGCCGTCGACAGATGCCGACTCCTCTTTGACGGATGCCAACTCCTCTATGGTTTGACGAATTATCTGATAGAGGATGTCCTGAAAATCGGGGCGATAGGTGTAAGGGATGATATAGGAAGCATATGGATTGAGAGCGGCAAGGGCCTGGGGAAGATACCGCCCAGCCATTGCCGGAACGATATCGTCTCCTGCCCTTGCTGATTCTATGAGGTTTTCATGCTGGTCGATGATCTCTATAGCCTGCTTTATGTAAGGTTTAATGAACTGCATAACTAGGCTTGCCAAGGCCGTCATATCTCAAGAACGCCTCCCCCGGAACGGTTACTATGAGGCGGAGGGGAGTAAGGCGTCATCATAGGGGCGAACAATTGCGCCTTACACCTTGGGCATGCCCCGTTTTCCAATCGCCCCATATCGAAATTCTCACCGCAATTAGGGCATATCATTTGCGAATACGCGGCCTGAACAGCCTGCCTCGGAGCACCAGCATTAAAATTGTCGTGCCGCCCGCCTGTAGTGAAATCCGAAGACATGTAAGGGGGATAGGGGTATGGGCTTGCCGCTGATTCGTTGAAACTAGGAGCGGGCATAGGCATGCCGGAGCTAGGGCCGAAGCCGGAAGGCATTGGACCCATTGGACCCATCGGACCCATTGGACCCATCGGCGGCATTGGTGCGCCAAAATTAGGAGGCACAGAGGGAGCAGGCGCAGGCGGACGATTTTTGAACACCTCAAGAGCCGCAGGCACAAGCTCCGCCAATCGCCCAAGAAGTGAGCTGACGGTTTGGTTCTGCGCGTCCGCCCTTGCCCTTCTTTCTTCCCTTTCCGCAGCTCTTTCCTCCTGCTCTATATCCAATTTGCGCAGCTCCAAATCTATCTTCATACGGTTTAGTTCTTGCTCCAGATTGGCATTAGGTCCGTTAAGCGCGAACATCCCTTTGAGCGAGTTGACAAGGCTCATGGCCTCGCCGATCTGATCCCGTGCGTTAGGGGGTTGATTGGTTAAGCGGTCTTTCAATAGCCCCATACTGATCTGCTGCATAAGCTGAGTAACAGGATCGCCCTCCGGCTTTCTGCCCGTGTTTTGTAGATCCTGAATCCTCTGCTCATACATCTGCTGCATGAGTTTGATTTGGTTGTCAAAAGACTGGTTTTGCAAGGCCATCATCTGCTGCATAAGAGTGTCGGTTGCGGTACGGTCCTGGCGCGTGAGTTCAGCTACACGGACCTTTTCCTCCAATATCTGCTCCCTTGTCTTATGCAGCTCGTCTTGAGCCATTTTGGTTTGCTGGGCCTGGAACTGCATCATGTCGCCAACATTAATGCCTATCTCTTTTAGTCCAGCAAATGGGCTTTCCTGTGGGCCTTGGTCTTCGGCCATAAGGGTTTTGACCGCTTCGGCAGCGGAAGCGAGTTTTTTGGTTTCGACAAGCCCCTCAAGGGATTTTGCCACCATAGACGAAACGTCCTGTATCGCAGCGGTAGGCCCCGCCACCGCTCCGGTTTTGCGGTTCACAATATCCGTAATACTCATAGCCACCATTTGCCCCCGTTCATTAGATTGGCCTCTGTTGGTTCTAGGGCTTGCGCTGGCGTTCAGCCTACTCCTCTTCGCCATCGCCGTCATCCTCGTCGTAGAATTCATCATCGTCATCGTCATCGCCATTGTCGCCGTCATCTAGTCCGCGCCCGCCAAATCCGCCACTAAAGACCCCTGCCCTATAATTTGCAGGAGCAAGAATGTCGTCGAGAGTGGGTACTCCTTCTTCCTCAATGTCATCCGGCCCGCGCAATACACCCCTGACTGCCGCCTCGATGATTTTCGACATGGTGAAAGTCTCGGGGCATAGCCTGAAAAACCCGAGTACGCATTCTGTTATGAAGCCGGATATGGTCTGAGGAGCATCGTCAGGATAAGAGCGAGGGTCCATGGCTTTAGCTTCCAGAAAACAGATATAGACGACAGGATCAATGGGTATCTCTCGGACAAGGATCTTACCTGCTAACGGGCCTGTTCCCTTGGAGCCGGAAACGACATCGGCCTTCTCTTTGGCGTACGGCAAAACCCCGGCCCGAACAGCCACAGGCCTCATGCCGCCCTCCCATATCCTTTCGCCTGTCTCAGTGTCCCATAGGCCAGTTAAGACTTCCGGTTCGCCGTTCTTCTTATGCTGCCCAACATGGTCCTTCGCCGCCATCCAACCTGAAACATTGCCAGGGTCTTCCCGGCCTAGCTCCTCAAATTGTTGTCCGCACTCGCACCGCCATACGAGCATAAAACACACCTCCCGCCGTCTATTATTCGGTACAGGCGAGAGGCGTTTCCTGCTATATAGAGTAAAAATCGAAAAAGATCCTAGTGCTGGCTAGGTAGGTTAGGGGGTAGATTCATAATGCTGCCAATACTCTTCCTGACGAGCCGCCCAACGAGCAGCTGTGTCAGCGATCATCATAGCGTAATTAGCGATATCGGCGGCTTCTTCGACCACCTTGTCCTTGAGATCGGAAAGAGTATCGTCTTCACATAGGCCAAATGGCCCCCAGGCATCACGCAGTTCTGCAATCTCCTCTTTAAGGGCAGAGAAAAGATAATTGAACGTACAATGCTCCCAACCGTCTTTTTCATCATCGTATTTGCGTAGTTTCATTTCCATCTGAGCGGCAAACCAAGCGACGGATGGGCGAAGTACAATTAGGGATTTATGAGCAGGCCAAGAAGGATCGGGAGACGTTTGCCCTCTTGAGGGTTTCTGTTTTGCGCTAGGGTCGTAGGGAGGGAGCTTCTTCTCCCTTACTATGTCGGCAAGGCCCATTCCGCAGTATGGGTCCTGGAATTGAGGCTTGCCGCTAGTAGACCTCTCCGGCGCGTTAAGGGTGAGTCGAACCGCTCCCGACATCTCCATGCAGCCGCGAGAGCAGTAAGTATTATCGTCGCTGAGGTACCATGGATAAGGGACCTTTGCCATGTCTTGACCACAATAAGCGCATTTACGATTAGGCATCATGTGACAACCCTTCTTCCAAATCGCCTTCATCTATTATCGAATAGCTGTCGGATAGGCTGGAATCGAAATCACATCTTTCAATCGCCATTTGCAGGTACTCCGGCTTAATGTCTATGTAGATCGAGTCTCGCAATAGTTCCTTTGCGACTAGGGAAACGGTTCCGGCCCCGCCAAAAGGGTCCAGGACAACGCAAGGGATGATGTTCTCAGGATCGCAGCCGCAATTGCACGTCGGTTCCCAGCCAACGGTTCTGCGCTCCCTCATGCCAGCCAAGATGCGGGCCTTCACTTCGCTGGCGTTTTCGGCTCCCTCTCTGGCATAGTCCTTTTGCGCCTGACCAGCGTATTTGCCTTCCTTGTCCCCTCCGCATGCCCTCTGCCAATCAAGATCCGGTTCGCCCAGCTCTATTACCCTTTTAGCCGGTGCGCCGCAAGAGCCACAAGCCCCGTATTCGGAAGTAGAAGCGAGGATCATAGGGCGAATGAGATCGGGAGGGAAAGTGGCGAAATGAGCGCCAGGGAAAGGGCGAGTAGGAACGGACCAAACACTCCTCTTATTGCGCCCTCCCTTATCGCAATAACTTCTTGCCCCAGGGCCGAACCTGTCTCTAACAGGGTAATCTGCTTGATATCCTTCAGCATGCTTATCGCGGGGCTCTTGTAGTTTAGATTGATACGGCTCCTTGACTGCTTCGTTATCGTAATAGTACTGTTTACTCTTGCTGAGTAAGAAGGCGTACTCATGGGCCTTTGTGGGACGATCTTTTACGCTTTCCGGCATCGCATTAGTTTTCTCCCACACCACATCCGACCGCAAATACCAACCATCGGCGCGAAGAGCAAAGGCGACAAGCCAAGGGATGCCGATAAGGTCTTTGGCCTTCAAGCCAATCCCTCTATCAGGCGTTTTGCGCTTCTTCATTTGGCCGCGCTCATCGCCCTTACCTCCTCGTCTGTCCCCCGCCCCTGCATAGCAATCCCCCAGCACAAGCCACAAAGTCCCATCATCGCGTAAAACCCTTTTAGCCTCCCTGAACACCTTAACCAAATTCTCAACGTACTCCTCCGGCGTTCCCTCCTGCCCCAATTGCCCATCTACATGGTAGTTCCTCAACCCCCAGTACGGCGGCGACGTGATGATGGACTGAACCGTATTGTCGGGAATTAGCCTTAGTCCATCCATTACGTCAGCGCAGATAAAGGCATGGTGCGGCAAACGTTTCACATCCTTTGCTATTTCTCTATTGCTTTTCGTTATTGCTTTTTTGGCTCCCCTGATTGATCGACTGATCCTTCTTCAACAAAGCCCCTACCCCAAACCTGTCCAAATAGCCTGTCATAAACGACTTCACATTTTCCGGCGCTTGCTTAGAATCCCAACGAAAAAGCAAACATCCATCTTCAAAACCATCAAAACCGGTAACGCATATAGAATGGAGGACTGCTCGAAGGAGATTAAGTTCCTTGCCGGTAGTTTCAGCGACGGAGCGAATCTCTGCGAGTTGGGTTCTTATGAATTCCCATGTTTCTACTTCCCGATCACCTTGTTCTTGGATACCTCGTTGACTTGTTCGGCAATTGGCAGCTTTCCATCGGTCCATAACAAGAACAACAATCGAAGTTTTCGCTATACATCTTCACCCCTCAATTCCAGCAATACGACCCTTCGCCTTCCTCTTGGCATTCCGGGCATATGTCTTCCCATTCATCCGCACTCCTTTTCTCGCTGCGCCAGCCGTCTTTTTTCTTGTACTCTACAGCCTGTTCGAAACGAGAGAAGGGTTCAAGTGAATTCGCTTCTTGTCCGCACAAGTCACATACTAAATGATAGACACCATTACGGCATTCGATCACGACCTATCCCCCTTTCGCCTTTTCATTGCGCCAATCCCATCCCCTAACAGTCAATACGCGATTAGCTCTTACCCCATATTTTTCAAGCCAATTCTCAAACGGCGGTCGGAAAACGATGACCACGCTCGGAAAAGGCGCGGAGCTGTCGGCTCCCTCGAATCGCACTCTGCCCTTGATGAATCTAATCTCTGCCGCTTTTATTGCGTAATCATGCCACCATTTTGTATCGGTACGCGCAAAAGTAAGGCATACAACCGTGGCTCCTTTCAAGCTCTCTTCGTATGCCTTCTTCATCCATTTGGCGATCTCTTTGCCGTAAGGAGGATTCATCCAACAGACACCATGCCAGTCTTGCTTTAACCCATCATCGGTAAGGCCATAGTAGTGTTCGCATTTGGTGTTTTGCGCATCGGCGCATACATCCGTATTAAACCCAAACTCATCATCGAGCTTGTCGAATAAGGCTTGAGGCGTTTCCCGGTCTGTTTTCGAGCTGGAGCACATCACATCGAACTTACTCATCAGCAACCCCTTTCATGTTTAGTGCATTGATGATTATTTCGACATTTCCGGGAATTCTCCTGCAGCCTCACGCAATTTTTCGACAGTTCGCGCTTTATCGTTTCTCTTTAATCTCTCCCGATCTTCCTCTCTCTGCTTCTCACCCGCCCTATCCTTCCTGACTATATTCATCCAGCAATGCCTGCACTATGTCTCCCCTATTCTCTATCAATCTCACCACCCTTTCATCAATCGTATCGGCCAAGGCCA
>ERZ795030.3975-NODE-3975-length-15021-cov-4.940933_pt1 | contig 15021 bp, 9 predicted proteins | sample MGYA00375122_ERZ795030 | MGnify/ENA primary metagenome ERZ795030 (study PRJEB30165, sample SAMN05720146) | activated sludge metagenome | isolation source: anaerobic digester from wastewater treatment plant | place: Japan | collected 2015-04-20 ...
TGAAGTGACCGGCATGGAGACGGTTCCTGTCGTTCCAGGATTTCCGACGCCGCCTGTGCCGCCGCCTGTGCCCGTGGTTGACGTGCTGCCGCCGGAAGCGCCGCCGTTGCCACCCGTTCCGGCCAACGAGGCTGCGTTCCAGGCAGCGCTACAACTGGTGTTATAACCGCTAGCCTTTTCTGCGGAGCCGGCACCGCCGCCGCCGCCGCCAGAGCCGCCCACGCCCGGGTTTTGACTGCCCGAACCATTGCCCCCAAAGCTTCCGCCGCCGCCTCCAGAAAACGAGGCGCCCGTATTGTTGAACCCGCCGACGCCGGGATTTCCGGTTGTGCCGCCCGTGCCGCCCGTGCCGCTGCCGCCCGTGCCGCCGCCATTGCTTGTTCCCGTGCCGCCTGTTTGGCCCGGCCAATAGGCAGGATTGTCATATTCGTACGTACCGCCGGCGCCGCCGCCGCCGCCGCCGCCTGCAGCGCCGCCAGAGCCTGCGCCGCCGCCGGAACCGCCGCCGCCGCCGCCGCCGCCTGTGCCGCCCGCGCCGCCGCCGGCTTTGGTCGTCGCGCCGCTGGCCGAAACGTCAATCGTGCTCTCCCAATTCATATCGCGGCTTGCCGTGATGGAGAGCGGGCGGCTTCCTGTCACCGTGACGGTCACGGCCGCTTTGACGTCCACCGTGCGAAACCGAAACACCGCGACGCCGCTGTCGACTACGCCGCTCTTGCTCGCCGCTCCCGAGATAGACGGAGTGTCGGTATTGATTGTGAGCGTTCCGCTGGAAACGATGAGATCGCCCCCACCTTCATCGCCGGCATAGATATCCGCCTGTGCATTGGCGACTAGGAGAAGACACAACAGCGCGCTCACCAGTCCTCCCGCGACAACCAGAGAAGGCGCTCCTTTCGGCCGCAAAAGGCCCGAAAATACAGTGGCTTTGTGACGGGTGGACATGACGTAATCTCCTCTTCTGGTTGCAGAGTCATCCCACTACGATGTTGCGTAATATATTGGCGTATAATGCGTCGCGCCGCAGCGCTTTCTGCAAAAAACACGGCTTCTTCCCACGATTTCACCTACCTCAAGTTTCTGAGCAATTCGATATTATCACGAACTACTCGAATGCGCAACAAGAAAATGTAATGGAAAAATCAGGCTATATTTTCGTGGGTAATGCAATATACTAACAGTCTTGTAGTATAATCACGGTTTTTGTAGTGTTCCCCACTGTTCTCCCGAAAGCTTCCATCAAGTGGATATTTTGGGGTCTGGAGCCAGGCGACGCATAAACCGCCTGAAACCACTGAAACCTAATCGGTTATCGGTTCTTTGAGTGATAATCGGCGATTGAGTGGATGGGGAATATAGGCGACGACCATCTTCCACGCCAATCCTGCTCCGCAAAGTCCATGCCGATTCGTGGAAAGCATGGACGTTGGGAAGACGCGGGATTTTCTTTGACGGAGCGAAGGCTTTCCCTGAATCGACGCAGGGATTTGTGCTACACTTCCCCCATGTCTGTGTGCATTCAAACAACAAATCTCACCAAGCTGTATGGAGCCGTGGTGGCGGTGGGGGGACTCTCGATCGAGGTCGAGGCCGGAGAAGTTCTGGGCCTTCTCGGCCCGAACGGCGCCGGCAAGAGTACGACTTTGTACATGCTCACCGGGCTTGTGCGTCCCACCTCTGGCTCCGTCACGGTTTTTGGCCGCGATCTGCGCACCTCGTTCCTGTCCATTGCGCCGCGCATGGGCGTTGTGATGGAGTCCCCCGCGTTTTACGATTACCTCTCGGCGCGGCGCAATCTGCTTTTGCTGTCGCGCTTGTCGCAACGCGAGGCGACGGTGGACCGCGCGCTGGATTTGGTGGGATTGCTGGGCATGGCGGGGCGGAAGGTTGGGACGTTTTCGCATGGCATGCGGCAGCGGCTTGCCTTGGCTCAGGCGTTGCTGACGGGGCCCGAGCTGTTGCTTCTGGATGAGGCCACGAGCGGCCTGGACGTCGAGTCCGCCCAGGATATGTTGAAGTTGCTGCGGCGGCTTGCCAAGGACGCGAACGTGACGATAGTGTTTGCCAGCCATTTAATGAACGAGGTTGAGCTGTTGTGTGATCGCGTGGCGATTCTCAGCAAGGGCCGTCTGTTGAGTTGCGAGCGCACGGAAGACCTTCTTTCGTTCGATCCGACGCAGGTGGAGGTGCTCGTCGATGCGGTTGAAGCGGCAGCAAAGCGCCTCAACGAACAGGACTGGGTCGAGTCGGCGGAGATAGAGGCGGGCCGTATCAAGGTGCGTCTATGCGGAGCGAGCGTGCATCAGTTGACGACATTTCTCGTGGGCGCTGGATACCGCATCTCGGGCATCATGCCGCGTCGTCGTACGCTGCAGGACTATTTCCTGAAGGTGTTGAGCGCATGATCCGGCGAATTTGGATAGGCTATTGCGTGGAATTGACGAAAGCGGCCCGGCGGAAATTCACCTATGTCGGCCCGGCGGTCGTGTTGGCGTCCGTCGTCGGGTTGCTCCTGCAACATCCTATCGGCCATAACGCCCGATCGGATTACGGCTATATCGCGTTTGCCACCAGTTCGACTTTGGACGTGGCCGGATTGGCCATTTTGCTTGTTTTCGTGACGGCGCAGGTGGCCGGGGAATTCTCGAGCGGCGCCATTCGGCTGACATTGGTGCGCCCGATTCTTCGCTACGAGTATCTGGCTGCCAAGACCTTGTTGGGAATGACGTATGCGGTTGTTTTGACCTTGCTTACGGCCGTTGGGGCGTGGACGGTGGCGTTTGCGTTCGGCGATATTCTCGGCGTGTCGTTTGGCGGCGACATGAGACATGCAACCGGAGAAATGGGACTGGCGTATGCGTATGGCGTGGGCTTGGCGCTGTTGCCGCAATGGGCGTCCGTCGCCTATGCCGTTTTCATCGCGACGTTGGTTCGCGGCACAGGGGCCGCCATGGGAACGGCCGCCGGGATCTGGATTCTCGTGGAGATGATTAAATACCGCCTCAAGATCGCCCCGTTTCTTTTTAGTTCCTATCTACAAGCGCCTTGGCAGCCATTTACCGACATGGCCAACGGATTCACTCCGCAGTGGATGCCGATGGCCTGGTCATGCTCGGTGGTTTCCGTCGGGGCTTTTGTCCTCTTCTTCGCATTGGCCGTGCTGGCATTGTACCGCAGGAATCTCCAGGCGTGATAGCGTCGATCGTGGCATGCATGACGTTTGGCGTCGTGTTTACGCCTCAAGACATTGACGGCATTCGGGTGAGCGCTCCGAATCCCCTCACGGGAAATGTGCGAAAGCTTTTCCTCCAGACCGATCTCGATGCCGATGGACAAACAGACCTGATTGTCGCGGGAGAGGCGATTTTCCAGCGCGACGGCGTGTATTACCCCGACCAGCGCGTTCGTTTGCCCGAGATTCCTTCTCCGTGCTGGGTGGACGCATGGAACGGGACGCTGTATTTCCGCACGCAGGATCGGTTGCGCGTTTTCCGTTGGACGTCCGGTGTCTGGCAGCAACTGGGGGACGATCCCTTGTCAGGGGCGCACGAGTCCTCATCCCCCTGTTGCGGCAATGAAAAACAACCCGTTCCGTATCGGTACCTATACGATTTAGACGGCGACGGCGCGCCGGAGGCGGTTTTTCCCGGGCGGGACGGCCTGTACGTATACGCTCTCAGGAACGGGCGCTACGCGGAATCGGCCCTATTGGCCGTGTATCCGTCCGTTCGGATCGACGACACATACGGCGCATCGCTCTGGCCTGCGGCACAGCGGCGCCTAACCCCCGTCGACACATGGATGGGATGTCAGGTCGCCGTGGAAGGATTGCGGGTCACATCGATTGAGCGGTTTTCCGTGAGCGGGGGGGCTGTGCGGTTTCGGACAAACCGTTACACGCTTGATCCCGCTCAGGGGTTCGCCATCGATCCCGACAAAACCGTTTCGACGGAGTCGGGGCTGTTGCCTTCTTATGTCGAGCCTCTTCGGCTGCATTCAGGCGATTCGCTGAGTTTCGCCGGGACGCGCGTCGACTCGCTAGAGACGAGCGTGCCCCCCTCTTCCGTGTTGACGACCAGCGTATCCGCCGACGGGGGGACGAGCGTCCAAACGGTCCGCACGCCCTCGTTTCGCGTGAACGGTTCCTTTGTGGACGTTAACGGGGACGGCCGGTTGGACATGATTACGCATACCACCGGGCTCTATGGAGGGGGAGTGCGCGAGACTCTCGTCCGCTTTCTGTCGCAAACCTCCGTGGAACACGGAATCAGCGTTTATCTGCAAAATGCCGAGGCGACGTTTCCGGAATCGCCCACTTTTCGAAAGCGCCTCGCCATCGATTTGGATCAACCCCCTGTCTACCGGAGCCATCATGCTCTCGCCTACTACGCGGGCGGCTTGATCGACGTCACGGGCGACTTTAACAAGGATGGCTGGCGCGACCTGGTCGTGCGCGACAGGCCCAATCGATTGGCTATCTATTTGAGCGCGCCGCAGGGGTTTGGCGAATCGGCCAGCGCGGCGATACATATCGGGCCGGAGGAAGCCTTCCACATCGTCGACGTGAACGATGACGGCTTATCCGACATCGTGATTTCCTGGTCCGGCGCGGATGAGCGTTCCCACAGCCGCATTTATTTTGCGCGAAGGGATAGGCCATGATGGCCGGGTTGATGCTGGCGATGCTTCTGGCTGCGCGGGACATGTTTCGCGTGGACGTGTACCCGTTGCCCGATCCCGATGCATACGTCTTTTTAGCGCGGGCCGATGCGGACCTCGTCGGCGATGTGGCGATACTGAATGGGACCGCGATGACCGTGCACGCATCGGGATCGCGCGGGACCCCCTTGACGGTTCAACTCGAACCCGGGACATCCGCCGTGGATGTGGCGGATGTGGACGGAGACAAGCGCGCGGAAGTCGTGGCCATATGCGGCGACCGAATCTTGACGTACGTTCTATCTCCCGGATCGCCTTCCCCGCAGCCGACGGAAGCGCTCACGCGGCCCAGTCTCTTATCCGCAGCGTGTCAAAGACCGTTCCCTCGCGTATTGGTGGTCTACCGTGGGGGACGCCCCCTGCTTGCCCTTCCCCAGAAGGATTTTTTGGAACTTGTGTCCCTTGACGGAACGGTTGATTCGCGATACGGCGTCGCGTTCGAATCTCCAACGTTCGCTTCTGATTTTTGGGCGTACGATTCTCGCCCGCCGCTGGCAGGAAGCGCGTCTTCGTTGGAATGGCGCATCGGAGCCCGGCACTGCGGCGGCTATGACCTGCCGGTGGATCTCAAGCCGGGGCCTGTGTCTTTTGCCTGGGAACCCTTTCCAAACGCCTGGCGCCGGGACGAAGGAAAGACGTTGCCGCATTCGCGGTGGCCGACTTTCCCGCTGCGGGTCATGGGGGAAGATGCGCGCCAGGTGCGTTACCAATCGCCGGCGCCGCCGGGCCAGGAGACCGTCATTCGCATCGTCGAACAAGAGAAACGCCCTCAGCCCGAGGGAAGCGATATTCCTCCGGGCGACGAATTCGTTGCAGGGCCCGAGCATCGTTATCCGGGGATCATGGTGACGCCAGACGGCGATCTCCCGGATTATAATCATGACGGCTATGTCGACTTGACTTTGTGGCAGGCCCCCGACCCCGGTTTGTCGGTAAACGCGCTGACTCGCGCCATCAGCATCGGCACATGGCCCTTGCGCATAGCCGTCTATCTGTATTCCCCGGAGAAGAAACGGTTTGACATCGAAACCGTCAAGCGGATCGACACGGAGGCGCCGGTCTTTCTGTTTATGGGCGGGGAGCCGGTGCAGCATTGCGTATTGCGTGACCTCAATGGAGACGGATACGCGGATTGCGGTTTTCGAACCGCCGACAAAAAGTTTTCGATTTGGCTGTACAACGATGGTTTTGCGGATAAGCCCGATGCGGTTACCGTTTTCCCAGAACCCATCAAGCAGGTCGCGTTTCGCGCCGACCTGAATGGAGACGGATCCACAAACGTCGGGTTCCGCGGCGAGAAGGCTATGTACGTGTTGGGTCTAGCGCAGTCCGGTGACGGAAAGACCGGAACCGTGCCCGTCCCATAACCCAAGCCCCTCCAAAACAGACGGCGCTGGAAACGCCGAGGAGATACGGCAATGACGAGGCCGTGCGCAGCCCAATGTGAAGCGATGCCGTATCGGGGTGCATCGCGTCAAAACGGTCTTGCGAGAAAATCCATTCCCGATACGAGACCTTGCCGTCAGGCGGGATTTCCAGCGTGCGCAACGTGCGTCCCGCGGCGTCCAACAACCCCAACGTATACTGAACCCTTGGCGGGTCCGAGAGTTTTTCAAATTGGACCAGGACGTCGTCGATGCGGATACGCTCTCCCTCTCGGACAAGCCATTCCCGTCCCTCGCTTTCCAGGACAATCTCGTCGATTGCGGACAAGCCGATAGGAACGGCGCAGGAAAGAACCCGGTGCAGCCGAATGGAGACGGTATCGTCTTGCGCGGTCCAAGCCTCGCCTTCGTGCAGCGTGGCCGTGTGCACGAGCTGCTCAAGCCGGTAGATGGCCGCTATCGCCGATCCCTCGCGCCATGCAGCCACTTCGACTCGAATGGGGCAGGGGGGGGGGCTCTCCAACCGTATTGTCCCCGACGATGATTCCGTCCCCGCAGTCAGTATTTCGCTCATGTGTCCCTGGGTGCGTTGAACCCGGATCGACTCCGGCGCGCCGTCGTCGCGGCGCGTCACGTCGAACAAGGATATGGAGGCTCCGTCGCGCAGGCTCAGTCCCGTTCCCGGGACGAACGAGTAAAACCAGTTCACGACCTCGCCGTCCACTATTCCCCAGCGCGCTTCAGACGCTGTCGCAGGACGCCTTACCGCCTCGCCGGCCTCCTCTTCCGAACCGGTCCATTGAAAATAGACGCTTGCCTCGGAAGCGGCAATTGCGGATTCGTCCGCCCTCACGAAAAACCGTTTCTCCTCGTTTCCCGCGGAACGGACGCTCAACGAAACCATGGGCTTTCCCGCCGGATCGCGCAGAAGCCCTTGCCACGGGCGAATGGCTTTGACGGCAAGTCTTTTTCCTGTCTTGAGCGGAAACGTCGCACCGGGAATTGCGGCGAAGCGCTGCGTCTTGTCCGGTCCGTCGAGGGCTACGTGATAGACGGACCGGGAATCGCCCAGCATCTTGATCGCGCGCGTCTCCACCAGGAAAGGCAGTCCGGCGACGTCGTAGGATGCGAGAGGGTCCAGCCAACGTTCGGCGGTGGGGCCGTCCTGAAAGCGGATGCTGGAGCCGGGAACCGATCGTTCGATGACCGCGTTCTTAGGGGAAAGCGTTTCCGGAATGGATCCGGCAGGCGCCGCCACGGCGCGTTCGCGCTGTCCCAAGGCGATCTTCATCTGGCCCAGTTCGACGGAAAAGGGTTGATGCGCGAGGATTCCCCCTGCGATCGCCGCGACCAGTCCGGCGAGAATCAACCCGCCGGCGGCGAGGGAGGCGTGTTTCATGGTGATGTCGCGTTCAGACGCATCGCGGCCTATTCCGGAGAGGCTTCCCCGGCGATCGACGGCGCCGCCTGGTCGCGCCGCACGAGCGCCGAGAGGCTATCGCTGAAACTGTAGAGAGAAGGAACTACCACCAGGGTCAATACCGTCGTGAATACAAGACCCGCGATGACGGCGATGGCCATGGGCCCCCACCATGCCGCCGATTCGCCGCCGTGAATCCATTGCATCGAGCGAAAATCGAAGTTCACGCCGATGGCCATGGGGATCATGCCTAACGTCGTGGTGAGGCTCGTCAACATGACCGGACGGAAGCGGATGGTTCCCGCTTCCACGAGAGCGTCCGTCGTGGACATGCCCCGGCGTCGCAATTCGTTGGTGAAATCGATCAACACGATGCCGTTGTTCACGGCAATGCCCGCGAGGCTGATGCACGCGATGCCGGTCATCAAAACGCCAAAAGGCATGTCGAAAAGAATGAGACCCAAAAACACCCCGCCCAGGGAAAGCACCACCGAACTCATGATGATCAGGGCCTGGCTGACGGAGTTGAATTGCGCCACCAGCACCAGCGTCGTCAACAACAAGGCCACGGCGAAAGCCCGAAACAAAAAGGTCTGCGTCTCTTCCTGGTCTTCGTTGGCCCCTGTATAGCTGATCGTATAGCCGGAAGGCATGCGGAATGTCGCAAGTTTTTCCTGGACCTGTTTGAGCACTTCGGGCGGACGCAAGCCTTCCGCGACTTCGGCGGAAACAGAGACCGTGCGCTTCCGGTTGATGTGGGTGATGCCGCCCAGTCCGGCGCCCATCTCGACGGAGGCGACGGAGGAGAAGGGAATGGGCTGGCCTCCCATATTGATAAGGTCCATGTTTTTCAGATTTGTCAGGTCCTCTCGAAAAGCTTTTGGAAAACGCACGACGACATCGTACTCCTCGTCGCCCTCGCGGTATTTGCCCGCTTCTTGGCCGTTGATGGCCGCTTTCACGGAGGCCCCGATCACGGCGGTGCTGAGGCCGGTCCGCCACGCTTCTTCGCGATCGACGATCACGCGCACTTCGGGTTTCCCTTTGTTGTAATCGTCGCGCAGGTTCACCAAGCCCGGCACGTCCTGGATGTGTCCGCGTATGTCCGCCGCCAATTGGGCCAACGTCGCGAAATCGTCGCCGCAGAGTTCCACGTTAATGGGCGGGCCGCCCGGAGGGCCCATTTCAAGTTTCTGAATGCGGACATCCGCGCCGGTTATGGCGCTGAACTTGGGGCGTAGTTCCTGGATAATCTCCGATGGCATTTTGGTTGCGCTGGCGAGCCGGGGAAAGTCCAGCGTTACGCGGCTCAGGTGGCTGGTGTTCGCCGAAAAACCGCCGAAAAGGCTTACGCCCTGCGAACCGACGTTGGTGATGATGAAGTCGATGTAGGGCTTGTAGGGGGCGACAATCGCTTCGACTTGCTGGACGATGGCGTTGGAGGTTTCCAGGCTCGTGCCTTCTGGGGCTTCGATGTCGATGTATGCCTGTTGGGGCTCGACATTGGGCACGAACTCGATTTTGGCCCCGGCGAAATAGGCCACGGAAATAGCGAAAAGGGCCGTGACGGCAAGAGTGACGGTCACTCCGCGCCAATGCAGAGCCGCCTGGAGGAGGTGTGCATACGCCCGGAGAATGGGATGGCGCTGCCGCTGCTCTTTCTGCTCGGCGCGATGCGTTCGCGACATAAAAAAAGAGGCAAGCGCGGGATTCACCACCAACGCCACGAAGAGCGAGGCAATCAAGGCCACGGTCAGCGTCAAGGGCAGGAAAAACATGAACTCGCCCCAAATGCCCGGCCAAAAAAACATCGGAAAGAAGGCGGTGATTTTTGTGATGGTGGAACCGATGACCGGGTAGGCGACTTCGGAGGCGCCGGCGCGCGCCGCTTCGATGCGCGTCATGCCCATCTGCATATGCCGGTACATGTTTTCGACGACGACGATGCCGTCATCGACGAGCATGCCGAGCACGAGGATCAGGCTGAACAGCACAACCATGTTCAGGGTGATGGATGTCATGTTAAAGTAGACAAACGTTAAAAACATCGAAAGGGGAATGGCCAGCGCCACGAAGAAAGCGTTCGAGAAGCCCAAAAACAGGAGCAATATGACGAGCACAAGCAGAAGCCCGCTCAAGATGCTGTTCTCGAGTTCCGCGACCATGTCCCGGATGTCATCGGACTGGTCCATCGTGATTTCGGCGGCGACGCCCGCCGGCAGCTTGTCATTGAATCCCTTGATGATGTCGCGCACGGCATTCGACAGCTCGATGACGTTTTTGCCGGAGCGCTTGGAGACAGTGAGCGTGATGGATTCTTTCCCGTTCAGACGCGAGATGGTGACGGGGTCCTTGAAGCTGTCTCGGGCGACGGCGATGTCGCGCAGGTAGACGGTTCCGGCGGGGCCTTGCTTGACGACGAGATGGTTGAGCTCTTCCGGAGTTTTGATCTCGCCGGGCGTGCGCATGAGGTATTTGGCTTCGCCCAGTTCCATCGCGCCGCCCGGAGTATTGACGTTTTCCAAACGGGTCAGCGCCACGAGATCGGCGAGCGCGATGCCGTATTGCGCAACGCGGTTGGGATCGACCTCGATCTGAATTTCCCGTTCGAGTCCGCCGATGATCTGGACGCTGAGCACCCCGGGAACCGCTTCGATCAGGTCCTTGATGTCCTTGGCCAATTCGTGCAGGGCGGCCAGTCCAATGTCTCCCGTCATCGACAGATACAGAACCGGCAACTGCGAAATATTGATTTCGAAAATCTGCGGGTCGTCCGCCTCCGCGGGAATGTCGGGCTTGGCCTGGTCGACTTTGTCGCGCACTTTCTGCAAGGCATCGTCGATGTCGCGGTCCGCCTCGAATTCGATGGAGATGCTGGAGGCGCCCTCCGCGCTGGAGGAACTGATTTTTTTCACGCCCGCCAAGCCGGTGAGCTTGCGCTCAATCGGCATCGTGACGAGCGACTCCATGTCCTCCGGCGAGACGCCTTGGTATGTCACCACGACGTTCACGAGCGGGATCACGATTTCGGGACTGGATTCGCGCGGCAGCACGAGGTAGCTGTGAACCCCGGCGATGACGACGATCACCAACAGCACCATCACGCTGGTGCGTCGGGCGATGGCGGTGTACGGGATGATCATTCGAGGACCTCGGTGACATGAACCGGTTCCCCTTCGCGAACGTCCCGTTGTCCGGCGACGATCAAGCGGTCTCCCGGGGCCAGGCCAGAGGTGACCTGAATCAGGCTGCCGGCCACGATCCCGGTTTCGATCGGGCGAATGGAGGCTTTCCCTTCATGTTCGAGAAAGACGACGCGGAGGTTTTGGAGGTTCACCGAACTGAAAATGGGAATGGCGATGGCGTCTGGATACGTCCGGCGCACCAGCGTCGCCCGTGCGATCATCCCTGGTCGGATTTCGCCCGACGCGTTCTCGATGACGATCTCCGTCAAAAACGTGTGGGTCATGGCATCGGCGGCAGGAGCGATGCTGTGGATGGAACCGTCGAAGGTTCTGTCGGGAAGGGCGTCGATTCGTATCGAGACGCGGTTTCCCTCGGAAAAGTGCGGGATGTCGCGCTCGGGAATGCCAATCGTCAGCTTGACCCGCTCAACCTGCACCAAGCGCACCAATGGGGCGCCCATGTCGACAAATTCATCCTGCTTGCGAAACACCGTGTCGACGATCCCATCCATCGGGGCTTTCAGAACGCTCTTCCCTAAGGCGATCCGGGCGCTGCGCAATGCCGCGGCGGCGACGTCACGTCCCGCCACCGCGTTATCGAGATCGCGCAAGGGCGTGGCTCCTCGTCCCGACAACGATTGGATGCGATCGTATTCGCGATTGGCCAACGTGACTTGGGCCAGCGCCTGATCCGCCTGCGCTTGCAGGGCATTGGTGTCGATCCGGAACAATTCCTGCCCCGCCGTCACCTTCGCCCCGGTTTCGACGCCTTGATACTCCACTTTGCCAGGTATTTCGGCGCTGAGCCGGATATCCTTCCACGCTTCGATAGCCCCGGTCAGCGTGATCTGGTCGTCGAGCGCTTCGGCGTGGAGCACCCGCACCTTGACGTTTGGAACCTGCTGTTCGACTTTGATGGAGGCCTTTTCGGTCGCGAGGGTGCGCGAGCGCACGTTGGCCGAGATGACGGCGACAACGCCTCCAAACGCTACGATCAGACTGCTCGTAAGGAGCGTGACATGGATTTTCTTCATGGCAAGTCATATTTCCTATAGTCCCATCGGGAACGATGCCAATTCCGATTTTCGTCTCGTTTCATGGCGCGTCAGATCGGCTTGTGTTTCGGGGCTCGAGGCCATGCTCCCTCGAGAAAGAGCATAACCAAATCGTCGGCCAGCGACCGCGTCAGCCGGAAGAGAGGCTTGCGGCATTTCGCCATCACATGCATGTCGATCAAGCCGCAAAAAGCCCGAGCCAATATCTCCGGATCGCCTGCGGTCACCTCGTTGGAAAGGCGGGCCGCTTCCATGAGGGCGCGAATCCGGTTGAATCGGGGCTCCCACAAACTGTCCTCATCGAAGTCGGGACGATCCAGCCGCGGCGCAAAAAACGTTTGCAGGATGAGCCGAACCGCCTCTGGAGATTGTTCTGCGTGCTGAAAGGTCGTCCAGGCCATGGCGCGAAGCGACTCACGCAGCGTGGAAGCCTTTGCGAGCGCTTCCTCCAAATCCCGGGAGAACGCTTCGAAGCGGCTCTCCAGAAGGCGCCGAAACATCGCTTCCTTGCTTTCGTAATAATAGTAAAGAACAGGCCGGGTCACGCCGGCGCGTTCGATGATCTCACGAATGCTTGTCGCGGCGTATCCTTTATGCGAAAACAAATGCAGCGCGCTTTCCTCGAGACGCTGCTTCGTCTCATTGTCCTGTCCAGCACCTTCCGGTCCTGCGCGCCGCCTGCCCACAAAACGCCCTCGCGATTTACCGTACGTTACATATATGCCCCATAGGATAATGAAAAAACGCCCCGTCGTCAAGAAAACGAATCGCTTGCCCGCTCAGACCTAACAACATTTTTCCGGTGTTCGTTGCGTCTTGTTCTCCGAAAAAGGCAAACGTCTTCCCAGAAGGATCGATTTTCGCGCCCGCCTGCCCGTTGACTGGGCAACCGTATCCGCTTACAATTTTGATGCAAGCATTGCGGCGTGTAGACTGCGCTGCCAGGTTTCTCAGGTCCGGGAGAGGAGAGATATGATGAGAAGAGCGCGCGGCGTTTTCCTGATTCTGACGATAGTCGCGGCAATGGCCGGGCTTGCCGCGTGCGCTGGCAACATGCGAACCGGCGCTTTTCAGGCCGATGTGACGGCTTCGCCCGTTCCGTGGACGCGCGGGGGCATTCCGCCGACGGATGACCGGCTTCAGTTTGCGATTCTGGCCGATCGGAACGGAGGGTATCGCCCGGGCGTTTTTGCAGACGCGATCGCCCACTTGAACCAGCTGCAGCCGGAATTCGTGATGTGCGTTGGCGACCTTATTGAAGGGTATACGCGCGATCCGGAAATCATTCAGGCCATGTATGCGGATTTGGACGCTGAACTCGCGCTTTTGGAGCGTCCGTTTTTCTTTGTTCCGGGCAATCATGACCTGACCAATGATACGCTTATCGCCGAATATAAGGCGCGCCGCGGACGGCTCTATTACCATTTCACGCACCGTAACGCATTGTTCCTCTCTTTGGATTCCGAAGACCCGTCCCAGGCGCGGATCTCGAGCGATCAAGTCGCATACGTCCGCCAAACGCTTGCCCAGCACAAGGATGTGCGGTGGACATTTGTCTTTTTGCACCATCCGCTGTGGGCTCCGGAATCTGCTGAGACCGTTCCCGACTCCGCGTGGCTCGAGATCGAAGCGCTTCTCGCGGATCGTCCTTACACGGTCTTCGCGGGACATACGCATGTGTACGCCAAGCATGTCCGTAATGGACGCGACTATTACGTCCTTGCTACGACCGGGGGGGGGAGCAGCCTGACCGGGCCGAGCGTCGGCGAGTTCGATCACCTCACATGGGTGACTCTCGGCTCCGAAGGGCCCAGGGTCTCCCTGATTCCATTAGGCGCGTTCATTCCGAACGACATTCTCACCGAGACTACCGTCGGCCAGATGCGAAACGTCTTCGGCAATGTGCGGACAAGAATAAACTCCATCATGTTGCATGACGGGATGGGGGCTAAGGCGCTGACGGAAGTCGCCTTGTCCAACCGTTCCGAAGCCGATGTCGTTGTCACGCTTTTTTTCCCTTCCAACGATGTCCTGCAGGTTTCCCCAAGTCATGTGCGGCTCGAGACGGCGGCGGGTTCGCAGAAGTTCTCGCCGCTTGAGGTAATCCGTTTGCAGCCCGAGGCGGACATGGGCCTGCCCTATGCCCTTCGCGGCTCCGCGGCGTATGAAGTCGTGTTGCCCGGCGAACAGTCGCCCCGGACTTGGCAGCAGGATGCGAGGATTGTTTTGGATCGCCCCAGCGCGGCTCCTCGCCGTTCTTCCCCGGTGAGTGTCGACGGCGACCTTCGCGAGTGGTCGACGCTTCCCGAGGCATGGTCGGGACGCACGCCGCTCATGCCGCCTGATGAACGCGCGTGGCAGGGCGAGGAGGACTGTTCCTACCGCTTTGCCGTGCAACACGACGACGCTTATTTGTATATCGCCGTGGATGTGCGCGACGACGACGTGCTGGTGCGGCCCGGCCAATTTCCTTGGCAGCAGGACAGCATTGAGGTGCGTCTCGATGTTCGCGCCGATCCGGACCGGTCCCTTGGCGAGGGGAAAAACGAGTTCCAGGACTTGTTGCTCATGGCGCCGATACCCGGTCAGCGCGATGCACAGGTGTATGGGTTTGACAAGCTTCCGTCCGGAACCCGCATCGCGTGTGCGCGTACGGCGACCGGTTATGCCGCCGAGTGGGCCGTTCCCATCGCATACCTCGATGCCGTCCAGGGAAAGTCCTGGACGGCTGTGCGCGTGAATGTGGCCGTCAACGACCTCGACGGCGACACGATCAGGCAGTGCTGGTGGCGTCCCGATTGGCGCGGTCCGATGAATTACATGGCCTCTGGAACGTTCGAGCGCCGATAGTCCGCCTACGCGGCTTCCACAGTGTTTGTTCGCGCAACCGGATAGGATTGCAATCTATTCACACCATGAAGAAAGCCCTGCTCATGCTGTCCGTCACGTTGTTTACCCGCATGCTCGCCGCGCACGAGATCGACCTGGCATTACTCCAGGGCGAGCGCTGGTATGGGCTGTACCTCAACGGCCACAAGTCCGGCTACTCGATGACGGCGATCTCGATTGCAGGGGACGGAGTCGTCACCTATACGGAAGATTGCCGGTTCCAAGTGACGATGGGCGGACAACGGCAAGACATGCGTTCGCTGACTACGCGCTCCTACGCATCGAACGGCGCGCTTCTCAAGGTGGAGGCGCAGGTGGACGACGCGTCCGGAAGGTCGCTTTTCTCGGGGAAGGTCGAGGGCGACGCA
>ERZ795030.3977-NODE-3977-length-15015-cov-8.578810_pt1 | contig 15015 bp, 16 predicted proteins | sample MGYA00375122_ERZ795030 | MGnify/ENA primary metagenome ERZ795030 (study PRJEB30165, sample SAMN05720146) | activated sludge metagenome | isolation source: anaerobic digester from wastewater treatment plant | place: Japan | collected 2015-04-20 ...
GTTCAATAATATCGGCTGTTTACATCTGTTAAAAAAGGTGAGCATAAAACAAATGTTTTATACGCACTAAGCAGACTCCTTCCTCTTCTAATGAAGTTAAGCATTTCACAAAAATTGGCACTTTTGTATTGATGGTTTGTTTTTCTTGTGCTATTCATATCTCATGCTAAAAAGCAAATCCTACCAGTTGATAACGACAGGTTAGGGCGTAAAACAAAGGGAGTGTTTAATGTTTGAAAGCGTAAACAATATTGAAGGATATGACATAGATTTCTTTAACAAAAAGAATGTGTATGAACTTCAAGAATTCATAAATGAAAGCTGGCGAGAAGGTCATATATTGTCTCGAAATATAGATTTATTAGATTGGCAATATTTTGATAAACGTGAGAATAGATATAATTTTGTATATGCGCGATCACAAAACACTAATTTAATTGATGGGATTTTTGGATTTATACCTACATATCATTTTGATCCAAATCTAAATGAAAATAGAGAATTATGGGGTGCTATATGGCAAATAGAAAAGAAGAGAGTAAACGTAAAAGGCCTTGGAAGTGTATTGTATAAATATGTATTTGATACTATACATCCTAAAACATTTGCAAATTTAGGTATAAGTCAAATAGCACAAGATATATATAAACGATGGGGATTCGCCGTATCCATATTTTCTCAATATTATATTCCAAACTATAAAACAAGAGAATTTAAAATCGCTAATTTTAATACAATTAATGCGGTTAATGTTGTTAATAATAATGTAACGATTGAAGAAATTTATTCATTAGATTCCGTCAATATAAATTTGAGGAACACATATCCTGTTAAAAGTTATGAATATTTTAACAATCGTTATAAAAATCACCCATTTTATAAATATCATTTTTTTATGTTAATAAATCAAGGAATTCAGCAGTATGTTTTAGTCACAAGAGTAAATAAAGCAAATGATGCAAAAGCTATGAGAATTGTTGATATAATAGGCGAATTTAATGGTTTGAATATTATTCAACCTATTCAAAAAATATTAGATAGCTATGACTGTGAGTACATTGATTGCTTAAATTTTGGCATTAGCAAGACAATTTTTGTATCTGCAGGCTTTGCAGAAAGAAATGAAAATGATTTAAATATTGTTCCTCACTATTTTGAACCATTTATTAGACAAAATATTGATATTGGCGCTGCAGTCTTGGCACCTGCTGAATATCTTGCCTTTAAGGGCGACAGCGATCAAGATAGACCAAATATGTAAGGAGTAATCATGCCTGCGCTTACTATTGTCATGTATCACTATGTGAGGGAATTGAAACATTCTCGATATCCCGAAATTAAGGGGCTTACCGTTGATGGCTTCAAAGAACAAATTGCCTACATCAAGAAGCACTACACGGTCATCAGCGGCACGGAATTGATGGATGCGATTGTCGAAGGTGCCACGTTGCCCCCCCGTCCGCTATTACTTACATTCGACGATGGCTACATAGACCATTTCACGGAGGTCTTCCCGGTTTTAGATAGAGAGAAACTACCGGGGTTATTCTTTCCTCCGGCTAAATGTATTCTTGAGCATAAAGTGCTTGACGTGAACAAAATTCACTTTGTACTGGCAAGCGTCCCTGATAAACGATCACTTGTCGATTACATCTGCAAAAGGATTGACGAAAATCGAAATCAATACAACCTGTCAACGTCTGCGGCATACTGGGAGAACATGGGGAAACCAAGTCGGTTCGATCATGCCGAAGTGATGTTTTGCAAGACTATGTTGCAACGGGAGTTACCGCTCGAAATGCGACAAAATATTACCGGTGAGCTTTTCAGTCAATACGTAACCAGAGACGAAGCATCCTTCTCGCGGGAACTGTATATGAACCCAGACCAAGTTCGGGTGCTGCAAAACCAAGGGATGTATGTTGGTTCCCACGGTTATGATCACTTCTGGCTAAACACGCTTACCAGTAAACAACAAGAAGAGGAAATTGATCAGTCTCTGATGTTTCTTGGGTCTGTTGGTGCAGATGTTACCCGCTGGATCATGTGTTATCCCTACGGCGTATACAACGAATCTTTGCTCTCGGTCTTAAAGTCCCGGAACTGTGTGGTAGGCCTAACAACAGAAGTTGACCTCGCACATCTCGGCGAACATAACCCGCTTACGCTACCTCGCCTTGACACCAACGACCTACCGAAGGACTCGAACGCCGAAGAGAACGAGTGGACCGTGAAGGCTTTCAAATAGTGTGGGCCGGCCAACAAGGCGTACCCCCGGGCGGCTATTCCGCTACGCTTCGCAGGTAAAGTGCGTATAAAACATTAGTTTTTTGCTCAGGGAGACGGCCAAATCAACCCAAAAACTTCTTACCCAACACAGGTAAAGGAAGGCAGCGACTTACCTTCGGCTGCTTATCAATTATTAAACTCATATAACACTTAACCCATAAAGTTATTTAGTATATATACTAAATAACTTTATGGGTAGATAAACACGATTTCTTTACAGAATAACTTTTTTCAGGTGTTGGGTAGATAAATGTTGAGTTTTTATGCTAATTATGTTATGTATATATACATAACATAATCAGGAGTTAACACGCTGTTAACACGCCGTGAAGTACAATAGGAACAACCCCTTAACAAAATGTTGTTGTGAAGTTTATTTCTTTATGTTATGTATATATACATAACATAATGGCAAAGACACGCTTTGATATAGCCAAAAAAGATATAGCATCGTACTTCGGGAGCAATCCTTCCAAGATCTACACATTTAACGATGTTTCAGAAGCATTTAAAAAGAATCGCCAGTTTTGGAGACTACCCGTAGGGCTAACAGTCCATCGGTTCATCGATCTTCTAAAAGCAAAAACAAAGGTTAAAGAATTTAGATTTGAATTTCCCACAATAGCATTATCACGATACACCTGGGGAGAAATGCCAATCCTTTCTATCGTCCTTACTCTTAAACCAGAAGCGTATTTTTCTCATTACACCGCGATGTACATACATGAATTGACGGAACAAATGCCACGATCAATCTTTTTGAACTTCGAACAGCAACAGCATTTGAGTTCAGGTGGTCCGCTGGAGCAGGGAAATATTGACAAGGCTTTCTCCCGACCCCCCAGGGTTACCAACACCATAGCGAATATTGCCGATTACACTGTTTATTTGCTGAACGGAAAATATACAGGCCGCCTCGGGGTCATTGACTACCATGACTCTGCGAAGAACACATTATATGTTACCAACACGGAAAGAACGTTGATTGATATAACGGTAAGGCCAACCTATTCCGGCGGAATATCTGAGGTATTAAAAGCCTACGAAAGAGCAGCCGGGAAGGTCTCGATTAATAAGCTATCAGCAATGCTTGCTGATCTTAACTACATTTATCCGTATCATCAAGCCATAGGTTTCTATCTGGAAAGAGCAGGTGTTTACAAAAAAGCTCAAATCGACTTGATGGATCAGTTTGAAAAGAAATATGACTTTTATCTAACACACCAGATGAAAGGGGCTGAATACTCTAAAAAATGGAAACTTTACTATCCAAAGGATTTCTAAGTTACTCTGCCAAACCTTTCAACAACATAATCGAAGTAATAATCAAATTCTTCAAGTTTTAGGCTTGGCCGAACCGTGGCTTGCAGAGAACTAAAGTCTGCTCTGTGGTATTCCCTGTATCCATCTATTTTCCTAAGCAATCCGAAAGGAACCTTCTTGATTTCAAATATTGCCCTCAAGAGATTTACATTGCGCTCTTCATAAATATCGAAGGGAAACTTGTTCAACAGCATATATATGTCAAAAAAATCTCTGGCTCTTGGCGCCGGTCTCATCGTTTCGATAATTGCCCGGTATTCCGGCATTTGCTGACAGATTGCCCTTACTTTTTCAAACACTATCATTTTGGGCGTATACACATAGACAGTGTAACCACCTACTTTTGTTTTTTCCTTCTCCTCACAATATTCGAATTTGCTTATGTCTATTTGAAAGGTCTTTTTCCCATGTATCCCAACGGTTCTTGCTTTTTTTCTCATTAGTGCAAGATTATCTTTGTTTTCTTCGTGGAGTGCCTTCTCTATTAACTTAAAATTGACCCTGTAACCACCCCAAAAGTCCTTTGGAGCTCGTACCACTTGCGGTCTTTCAACAAATCTTATGTCAAATACCGTGTAGCCCGCCGCGGAAAACGTGCTCTGGAGCGTCTTTGTAATCTTGCTCTCTATTATATTCAGTTCATCTTTTTTGAAATCAGCGGACATTGAAAAATCAAGATCGATGGATGCCCGGTCTGCCATACCATAAATTATGTTCATAGCGTTGCCGCCCTTTAGTACAATCATCTCCATGAGATCATCATCTGCAAACATTGCAATAACGGTAAGCTTCTTTATTTCTTCTATAAAATCTAACTCACTTGAAGTAATCTTAGGATCTTTCTTGATTTTCATATGCCTCATTTTGAGTCAACAGCCCAATGAGGTAATATAACAGATTAAAGGTTTTATCGCCCCCGTTTTTTAAAAGTTTGTCCCACTAAAAAGGCGTCCTCTTCCGGATCTGCTTCGCATTCTGGGCTCGTTACTCTTAGGGGGTGTCCAAAGTTGATGTTTGCCAATCCCTGCACAAAAAAAAAGAGCCAACCCGTTTAAGGATCGGCTCCTTGATTCGTTAAGCCGTTTTGGGCTCGACCTGCTTTTCATAGAAAAGGTTGATTTGCTTGGGTCGCTTCTCTATGACCTCTCCGGTTTTCTTGTCTTTCTTCTCGACGATAATGAAAGACTTGATGGCCTTTTCGCCTTTGCGTACGATATAGCCGTTAAGAAGCCACTTCCTGAACGTCAAGCAATTCTCTTTCGGGTTGTATCGGCGGGCTTCTTCATCGCCCCAGCGCTCCGCAATTTGCTTATGGACCAGGTTGAAAGTGTTTTCTGAACCCGTCCAGTTGGATTTGACTTGTACAGTCATATATTTGTTGGCGGTCTGTTTTTAAATGAGGTGGCTTGACCGCTTATCGCCTGCCTCGCCCAGGGGAAAGCGCCTGGTAGCCTGAACCTGTCAAGGTGGAGACTTTGTACTACTTTGACAGGTTAAAGGCTGGCGCTACAATGGAAGACGGCAGAAGATACCCCGTATTGACAAAATTCTGAATACCTATAAAGATAATAAAACCTTTCTTCCGGCAAAATGCTTACTTGGTTATATACAAGCCGGCATTTAAAAACAAGAAAGGGGGTATTTTATGGCAAAAGATAAAGGCTTTGTTCTTTACAAAGACATTAAGGAAAAAATCACAATGGAAATGCTTTTAAAGCATTACGGCCTTTTTGACAAACTAAGACCGGCAGGCAACAATTTAACCGGGTGCTGTCCGATTCACGGTGGGTCTAACCCCCGGCAATTCTCGGTCAGCTTGTCACGAAATGTTTTTAACTGCTTTGGCGACTGCAAGAGCGGGGGCAATGTTTTGGACTTTGTGGCCAAAATGGAGGGGGTGTCAATCCATAAGGCAGGGGTACTGCTCAAGGAGTGGTTCCTAAACGATTTTTCCGAAAGCAAGAGGGGTAACATATCAAGTGAGCCAAAAAAACTTGTTAGAAAGGAAAATAAGGGGGTAAAGGAGGGGATAACGGACAATAGACCCTTAGAGTTTCAGTTAAAGAGTTTGCAGGCAGATCACGCCTTTTTCAAAGAGCGGGGCATTGATCCGGCAACGGTTCAAGCCTTTGGCCTGGGATATTGTTTGAAGGGCATGTTAAAAGGGTTTATTGCCATACCCATACACAATGAAAAAAGCGAATTGGTCGCTTATTGTGGGCGGGCCGTTACTCCGGAACAAATCGAGATCGAGAAATATAAACAACCGCCGAATTTCAAAAAGTCGTTGGTGGTTTATAACCTGAATCGCCAGGACCCGCGCGAAAAGGTTTTTGTCCTGGTCGAAAGTTTTATTTCTGTTTGGCGGCTTCACCAGGCGGGCTACAAAAACGTGGTGGCCTTAATGGGGTCTTCGCTTTCAGATCGGCAAGAAGAATTGATTATTAAAGCCCTGGGGCCTTCCGGCCAAATCATTCTGCTCTTTGACGGCGATGAAGACGGCCAAAAATGTACGGCCGATTGCCTGGCAAGGCTTGGCAAGCAAGTGTTTGCCAAAGCGCTTGATATAAGCCCTTACGCCCGTAAGCCGCACCAACTAACACCGGATCAAATCAAAGAGTTAATCCATTAATTAAGCAGCGCCACAAGCAATCTAAAACAAAAGAATAAAAGGGGGTGTTGTATGTATTCGCCTAAAATCCGTGAAGATTTAATCCCTTACCTTTATCGGCTTAGTCGGCACTTAGGGCAACCAATGACCAAAACGGTTAATCACTTTCTTGAACAGGCAATTTCTCACTTCAAACAAACCGGAATATTTAGCGATATAGAAGCCGAAGAAAAAGCAGTTGCAGAGCTTACAGCTTACCTTAAAAGACTTATCGAAAACCGAAGAAAGAAAACGGCGGATATAATCGAGCTTTTAAGAAAGGTAGCATAATAAAGGGGGGTGAGATTCCTTCTAATTAGAGAAACGAATACAATGTGCCAAGTGAAGCAAGCAACAGACATAGATAAGGTTAAAACCCCACACCACTTGATTAATGAAAACAAGAATGTTGTAAGCCATCAAAGATTATAGCAAAAAATGGCTTTTAAATCCCAAACAAAAAGGCGTTTTTGACAAGATCGAAGCCGAACAAAGAGCAGTTGAAGCATAAAAGAACACATCAAAAAACTTCTAAACGACCACAAAACAAGGACCGTCGCAGTAATCGAATTTTAAGAAAAGTGGCCCAGTTTTACATCTAGTCCGAAACGGGGGGAAGGAGGAATCGTGTTTATCATTCTTCAATGGAGTTGTATAAAAAATATTTCTTTGGTTTTAGATGAAGAAGGAACACTGCTGGCGTTTACATCTTTCGACGAGGCGGAAACTTACGCCAAACTTAACATGGCTGACCAGTGGTTCATAGTTTATTTAGAAATAAAGGAGGTATTTAAATGTTAAACGCCAAACAGACACTGGATTTGGTTTTGGAGAAGTTTAAAGAGCCGGAAAGTCTACCAAAGGCAATAAGTTTTATGGCTTTCCCTATTCCTAAGATTCCAGTTTATACGTGGAGTTATCTTAATCGCCTGATCGTTCTTTGGTCCGGCACGCAAGACGCGCGAGGCTATCGCCAGTGGGAAAAGGTAAACAGGCACGTCAAAAAAGGATCACACGCTATCGCTATCTTTGCACCCTTGATTTATAAAAAGAAAGACGAGGATGAACTTCTTTTAAAGGGATTTAAACCCGTGCCAGTGTTTCGTTACGAGGACACCGAGGGTGAGCCGGTGGACTATGGCAGACCCCTAATGCCTGAATTTCCTTTAGTGGACAGAGCTAAAGAATTAGGCTTGACAGTAACCACTATCCCGAAAGAAGCTGGTTATTGGGGTTACTATCAGCCAGATTCAAATGAAATAAAGCTTTGCACGCCTGAATTAAAGGTCTTTCTGCATGAGCTAAGCCATCACGCCCACAAACTTGTAGTAGGTGAGCTAAGGAGCGGTCAGGAATGGACACAGGAGATCGTTGCCGAGCTTTCAGCTCAAACTTTGGCTTATATGTTAGGCACAGAGCCAGAACGCACTTTGGGGAACTCTTACAGGTACATATCCAATTACGCCGAACAAGCCAAACTATCACCTGCCAGCGCTTGTTTACACGTTCTTTCTGATGTTGAAAAGGTTTTAAACCTTATAATGAAAGGGGGCGAAAATGGAAAAGAAGATCCTAACCACTAAGGATTTACAGGTTTTGCTATCCGGTCAAAAGATAAAGCTTGATTGCGGGCATTTTGCTATAGTAGGACATAATTTCGCCAATACCATTATTATCTACTCGGAAGGCGGGGGAAATATAAAAACTTCCTGCCATAATTGTGGATATTAACAAAAAAGACACCTTTAACGGGGTGTCTCTTTTTATTTCAATGTTTTTTCTCCTAACCGGTAATGACCCAACTATTGACTTCCGGCTGAAACAACGAAAGCCCATAGTCTGACCCTATCTCGTGGGGATTTTCAATGTTTTTTTGCCCAGGTGTTCAGCAGATAGAATCATAGCCCGAAAAACGGAAAGCTACGCCCAACAGTTGCCTATGTCGGGTTTAGCCTTGTGGGTCTTTGTTTTGGCCAGGGTCCGCCGGTGTAAAATCACTTTATATCTGTCTTTTAAATTAGTCAAGCAGACTTAAAATGTCGCTGTCCTTGCCGTTCTGCCATATTTTATTAAGGGCGTTGCCGGATATTGCCGGGTCAAACTCTTTGTCTAAGGCAAACATAAATATGCGCGATCCTTTCTTTCTTTCGTCAATGTCTTTGACTGCCTGGATCATGCTATTAATCCGTTCCTTTGACTTGGCCAAAGTTAAAACCCGGACATTGGCAAAGCCAAGGTAATTGGCAAAAATGCTATCTTTCCATGATAGCCAATAGAGCAAAAACTTTTTATAAACTGAGGATCTGAAAAAGTTGGCGCTGAAAATCGGCATGGTCGAGCGGTCAACTTCCAGGAAAAAATAGGCGGTGCTATTATTTTTTGGATAGTAAAGGGCAAAAGTGTTGTCCGGAAAAATATTGAATACGTGTTTTTTCCCGTCAATGGCCTTGGTTATCTTCCATGTGATCGGGCATTCCTTAAGATATTTTCGGGGGTCGACAAATTCAACGTCTTTTCTTTCTCTGCAAGCTGTTTCGAGGCATACCATAAAATTCGCTACTTCTAGCGTGTGCTCTAAAAACACGGTTTTAACTTCCCGGTTTTTGGTGGTCCAGTCCACTTTTGATCGGGGGACGTTAAGCGTTTGGCTCAAGTAATCCGCGCCCTTGTTGCCGATCCCGTAAACCATAGACGAACTGCCGGACTTGTACGGCTTGATCTGCTCTCTTGGCCGATCAAGATAGCCAGCGTGATAAAGAAGTTGAAGACGCCGCAAAATAACCTGATCGCTTCCCGGAATTAAAGCCCTGATGTGTTCTGAAGTTAAAAACCGGTGTTTATAGACTTCTTTGATAACTTCAATGTCCCGCTCTTGCAGTTGGAAGGGCCGAAAGGCTACCCGCTTGAAGCGGGGTTTTTTCTCAACGTTTTTATTGTTCATATTTATAATTTAGTGATTTTTCTTTTCCGGCCCGGAGCTTTTATAAAGTCGCTGATTTCTTCGGGCTGTTCTTCGCGGGGGCGGCCTTGGGTTTTGAAGTCGGTTGGTTCTTCTTTTGGTTCTTTTAATAGCTCAATCTGCTTTCTAATTTCCATTTCACGGATCTCGATCTCTTTTTTGGCTTCTGATGCTGGTTTGCAAAAATTGTATAACTTGTAATGTGACTCCTTAAACCTCTCCAGGCGTTGGTTATTAGCATAGCCAGGCTTTACTGTTGGGGCTTTTACCAACACGGTGGGCTTCTTGGGTAATTTCATTATAGCATGTTGTGTGGGTTGGTTCACCATCAAGGCCATGGCTTTGTAGATCTGCTCTTCCAAACTAAATACTTGGCTCGGCTTTTCTTCCAGTACGGGCATTAAAGCCTCGGATTCGCCTTCGCTGTAGCTTTCAGAATATGACTCAAAAGATCCTTCGCCCTCACTGTAAGACGAGCTTGTCCCTTTGCCTTCTGAGGTTGTAATTATGGGGTATTCCTCACTCCAAAGCTGGTGCGTTCCTCTGGCTGATTCTGATCCGCCGGAAGAGCTAAATGAACTATCTCCACGGCTTGAGCTTTTGCTTGTCCCGCTTGAACTGCCCGAGCTGTTGGAATGGTTCTTAAGCCAAGTCGAAATATAGCCGGTTACGACCGGCTTGTTGAGTGACCTCTTGGCCTCTTCAAGATCGAGCTCGCCTAAAAACATCTGTTCGGCCAGGATCCGGGCGTCTTCGGCTGATAAACCGCCAAAAACCACTTTGGTCTTGGCGTCAGTCATGACAGCACTATAAATGTCCTCACCACCTTTCTTAAGCTGTGAAAGGTGCTGATGGGCAAGGATCAAATGCAATCCGAATTTCCGGCCTTCATCGAGAATGAATTTTACGTCTTCGTTGATAAACAAGGCACACTCATCGACATACAAATAAAACGGTCGGCTTTTTTCCGGCCTACCCAAAGCGTTTACAAAAAGGTCGTTGACGATCAGGGCGCCGAGCAAACGGCCATTATCTCTTGAAAGCTCTTGCTTACTGGCCAGATTGCAAAGCAAGATATAACCTTCATCCATTATCTTTCTAAAATCAATTGTGTCTTTCAATTGTCCAATAATCAAACGTATAGTGTCGGAGCTCAAGAATTCCATTAAGCGGTTGATGGTAGAACTAAACTTATCATCAAAGTCTTTGGCCGAATAAGAATTAAAGGTTTGCCATTGTTCCCTAAAAATTGGGTCGCTAATATCCTTGGTTAAATAATGCCTAATGTCTTTGTGATTGATGATAAGATGAGAATCCAAAAGAGAAAGGTTTTTCTCTGCCAGGACGTGAAATAAAATTCTGAGACACCGCTTGAGCAAGGGGGTTTTGTCCGTGTCTTCTCCGCCCCAAACCTTGGCACACGATCGGACCATGGCATCAACTAGAAAAGACAGGTGTTCCTGGTTGTTGATCTTCAAGGGATTAAAGCCGAAAGACCAGCCCTTAGCGAGCGGATCAAATAGAATTATCTTTTTCCTGTCAGTCATGCCCTGAGTTTCGCACCACTTGACCAGGTCGTTATAAAGATAACCGTGGGGATCGACAAGGCACAAGCCGTTGTTATTAATTATGTCGTGCCTTATCATGTGTTCCATAAACTTTGATTTTCCTTCGCCTGATGAGCCTATAATATGCATGTGGGTTGTGCGGGTTTTTGGATCAACGAAATAACTACGTCCATCATAAATGTTTCTACCCAAAAGAAGATCTTTCAAGGTGCCCCCTTATTCGCCGAAAGACATGTCAAGCATTGCGTCATAATAGTCGTTGAGATTTTCGAGTTCTCTTTCTCGTTCTCCTGGGCTTAAAAACGTATCGTTCATAATGTCTTGTTTTATCTGTTCCATGGCCATGCGTAGGGCCTGTTTTGTTTTGAATTCTTTTTTAAATTTGTTGATGGTTTTCCGGATATTGTAATCGTCTTTGATGGTCTGTTCCCGGATCTTATCGGATAGGCTCTCTTTCAATGTTTTAAATTTGTCTACTTCGCTTTCTGGTTTGGGCGATCCTTCGGTTTCTCGGATCTGCTTCTTAATCTTGGCAATTTCAAGTTGTCTTGTTAACTTCCTTATGGCCAGATCTTCTTGTATGTCTGTCAGATCTTCCCTGGCAATTACGGTGTCTCGTTGCGCCGACAACAAGGCCGATCTCTGCTTTTCTAATTCTACTTGAGAGGCCATGCCCCCGCTTAACGCCTTGCAATACTCTTCAAGCTGGTTTATCAAAACTATTTGCCGGTTTAATTTGAACTTCGAGCGTAAAACATCAAGGTAGGTGCCGATCATCGAGGGGTTATTTTTGATCTTAAAAACCTGCTTATTTATATATTCAAGATCAAGTGTGGCAGGCACTCCTATTTCCTGCCCGTTTATTACTAACGGCAGGCCAGAGCTAAAATCCACAGGCACATATTTATCGTCATCATCATGTTTCATAGGGGTTCTTTATTCTCACTCCTTCGGTAAAATATTTACTGTAAACAAAAAAACCGACCAATAATAAAATATTAAAAATTAAATAATAAATGCTGGGATCAATGTTGTTGAAAAAGTTGAAATTGCCGTAAAGATCGATATATATGCTACTGGGATAATGAATATCTTTTCCTATAACGTCTTTGTAAATCATCATTGGTGTTGATGAAGCCATTAAAAGCCCTACGAGAAGAAAAAATTCTACTGTTTTCTTCAATCGGTGTGGCCTTAAAATATATTTTTTGCCCCTGTTTTGGATCTCTTCCTCGTTGTAGTTTGTCTCGTTCAAAGCGATTTCACAGCCACAATGATTACATTTCATATAATTGAATTCTTCCGGACATTTTCCAGCAGATGTACGCACACCGCATTTTTTAAAAATATATTTGTCTTTATCGGGAACATGGCCAAAACGACACTGAAATTTACCTTTTATTTTCAAGTTTTCTCCACAATGGAGACACAAAAATTTCTTTTTCCCCGAATTAAACAAATATCTCATTGATTCAAAAGGCAAGGCCGAACCTGGTTTAGACAATTTTCTTTCTGTCCAGGCCATAAATTTATTAAAAAAGACCATACAAGATACGGTCAGCGCAACCGAAAACCAGCAAGTAAAAGTCAGCCAAAAGGAAGATGAGTAGACTCGCTTAATATAAAGATTGTCCGACACTGATTTAACGGGGTCATTGCTTAAGTCTTTTAGTTTCGAGGTCTCTTTAAAAAAAGAATTATCAAATGTGTAGACAATGACCCGGCTATTTTTTGGGACCGCCTGCGGTTCACCGGATTCTTTGTCCGGGTGGTAATAGCCAGCATAAAATAATGCTTTTTTGTGATACCTCAATACTTTTAGGGTACCGTCTTCTATCGCCTTTACAGTAGTATGCTCCGGCATTTTGTAATCCCTTTCACCATCACTAAGAACAACCATAACAACGGTGCCTATGGGCCCTACAATCGTGAAATGTGTACCAGGCTCCAAGACAAAAGAATTTGTGTTGAATGATGCTAAAAGGGTAAATTTATTGGTTTCATCTTGTGAAAGGGCCCATGCATATTTTTTTATCTTGTCGGGCCTTTCTTCCATGTATTCGTCAATAATGCGTTCTATTTTGGTGCAATTGTCGGGTGGGTCAGCAAAAAGACCGCACCCGGACAGGGCAAAAAAAAGCACGATCAAGGCTAAGACTATTCGATTCGTATTAAACTCCTCATTTTATATTAATCATTTCAACAGCTTGACCGTATTTTAAAATAATGCTAATATACAATATCAACCATAGCTCTCCTTGTGGTCAGCCGATAGGTCATTTTGTGGCTTGTCGGTTGGCCAAAAAAATACAAGGAGGGTTGCAATGTTCTTCAACAAAACGCTTTACCAAGTCAAGGTCTTTTTTGGGTCGTTATTTATTAATTTCGGGCAGATTATACCATACTTCAAAGGATCTGATGTGCCATTTTTTTCTGATCGCTGTCATTATTTACCGGTCAAGGGTTCAAGGCTACCAAGTGAGGGGTGGCCAATGAAAACTAAATTGTCCGTTATCGAGTGGAGAAGCAAGGCATGGCATGAGCAATACAAAAAGGTTAAAACCGAATCGGGTTTCACTGGCAAATATGTGCCTGTTGATCGTTCGTTATCGCCAACCTAACAAAGGCCACACCGAGGGGAAACACTCCCCTCTTTTTTAATCTCTAAATAGTTAATCCTTTTTAGCCGAAGGCTAACGAGTTCCCCCCCCCCCCCCCCCAAATGGGGGGGCCGGTTTTTTTTAGGACAAGCCGACAGGCGCAGATCCGAACAGAATAAAAAAACCGAAGCTCCCGACCCCGGCCTATTTTTGGTGAAGTCCGTTAGGACGAACCCGAAGCGAAGCGAAGCCGAAGGGTTGTGCTGTTGGCGTTCAGTAGAATGGCAACACACAAGACGAGGAAAAATAGGCCGGGGTCGGGAGCGACAAGCGGACGACATTTCGGGGGGCATTTGTGCCGATAGGCATGTAAGATTACGAGTGATTTGTTAAAATCACGATGCGCAAATACCCATACAAACCTTGATTGTATGGGCTTTTGTATAGCCTCTGTGCCACCAGAAAGCGAAAAGCTAACTTAGTAAGTAAGTTAGTTAGTTATAAATCTATTCCCCTGTCTCGCGCGTATTCTTTAATTTTACTTGTGAAGATCGCGCCCTTTGTTTTTTTAATGTGGCCGGTGTCTCGGATCTCTTTTACTTCTGATAGTGCCCGGTAAATGTCTTGGCGATCAAATAGCCTGGCCACTTTTTTATAAAAATTAATGCTTTGCTCGTCACCGCATATGTCCAATATTTCTTGGACTAAATATGATATTTCGGCTTCTTCCTTTTTGTTGGGGTTTCCATTATCTTCTTTGGCTGTTTTAAAATAGGGTTTGCCTTTGCGCCTAAAAATAACCATGTCTGTTTTGCCGTCTGTCCCCTTTTCAAAGCTGACGGATTCTAAGAGCTTAAAACCTTTTTTAATAAGGCCTTGTGTGGCAAGTTTAACAGTTTCCTTTAAGTGAAAAGTTTTTTTAGCGTATATTGGGATAATTTCTGCAAATTTAAGAAGCTCTTTTTTGTGTACTGTTTGGGACCGGAACATTTTACTTAAATATAAGGCGATCCTTTGTTCAATAGGGCTCAAACTATGGAAGAAAGCGCCGTCAAAGTCGGTTATTAAAAGGCTATTTTTCTGAACACTACCATATAAAATATCGCTGGCCTTGATGGTTGCAAAGGGCAAGCTGGCTTGGCCGGTTGATTTCTCCTTAAATAAATATAAAGACTCGAAAAGGTGAAAAGTTACATCAACATAAGCCTGTTTTTCATTATCCCAAAAAGCATTTTTGGCCTCGATCACCATTCCCACTAAACATCTAAGATCTCGCACAATCATATTATAATTTTGGTTGCTATCTGACGTTAGCCCTCTTTGTTTTATAAGGTTAAAAACAGAACCGAAATTTATAAACTGCGATTCAAATTTTTGGTCTTTCCAAATTTGGAAAAGATCAAACAAGGTTTGAAAAGTGCTTTCTGTGCCAAAGCCGTGTTTAGCGTCCGGATATACTTTCCAGGTTCTGTTAACTGGTGCCCATCCGGAAACCCCTGTTTTAAGACAAGCATGTCACTTATTCCCGGCGTAATATTTCGGCAAAGCCCCCGTTTCCTGAAAGTCACGATTCAATTTTCACTATTTCCTGCTTTTTTATCATAATCAAGACACAGTAACCCCTTT
>ERZ795030.3980-NODE-3980-length-15012-cov-9.231129_pt1 | contig 15012 bp, 12 predicted proteins | sample MGYA00375122_ERZ795030 | MGnify/ENA primary metagenome ERZ795030 (study PRJEB30165, sample SAMN05720146) | activated sludge metagenome | isolation source: anaerobic digester from wastewater treatment plant | place: Japan | collected 2015-04-20 ...
TCGTCGGCTTTCGACTTCGGCTTCGCGCGGTCCTGCTGCGCGCACCGTGGCTCGCCGTCATGATCGGACTGTCGAGCCCGCGAGACGATCGCACGACGCCAGCTGGAGTTCGGAGCCAGCACTCCGTGGTAGCGCGTGAGAGGCAGACGCGGCGGCGCCACGATCGATGCCAGACGCGCCATAAACTCCATCGAGCTCATCACCCGATGGGCCTCCTGGGACCGTCGTCCTTCGGCCTTCGCCGGTCTCCACCGCGGGCCCCGAGCCCGAGCCCACGGCGGCGCCCACTTCCGAACCAGTTGCGGTGCCGACGCCCGAGCCCGCCGGCGCATCGATTCCTGGCGCCGGTCTTCCGCACGCGTTCAGTTGGGAGAAGTCGGCGCTGCCGATCGAATGGCATCCCTATGGGACGGGCGAGCCTGCGCGGATGAGCGAGGATGCGGCGCGCGCAGCAGTCGAGCGCGTCTTCTCGGCGGCTGGCATCCGGATGACGCGCAACGTTGCGTTCCAGCGCCCCGGCGTGCGATGCGAGCTCGACGGCTACGATGCCGCAAAGAGGATCGGCTACGTGTTCGTGTCGTGGCAGGACCTGGAGGATCCGGTGGGCTTCCGGGGCAAGAGCCAGAACGACTCGGCCAAGGCCCTCTCACACGACGAGATCCGCAAGCTGATGGAGCTCGAGAAGTCCGGCCAGGAGCACATCGTGGTGATCAGCTACCAGGACAACCGGTTCTCGTGGGGCTACTCGGACAACAAGAGCGAGCAGCAGGCGCTGGCCAGGCTCGACCAGGCGCTGCGGTCCTACGTGGCCTGGCTGCGCTCCGAACGCGCTCTCTGATCCCTCGGCTTTCGGCCCTGGGCCGAGGGGGACGCAAGGGGCTCGTGCGCCCGATGCTTCGGCCTGCGGCAGTCGTGGAGCGCGTGTCGAAGCTGCGCGACGGTTCGATTGCATGTCGCTGCGAGTACGAGTCGAGGTCGGGCGCGACGCGACGGGTGATGTCGCCAATCGAGCGCGTCGACGAGCTCGCTCATCCTGATGGATGTTCGGCATTCCGCCTCGCCGGAATGCTGGAGGCAGGACTGTCGTCAGCCGTGCCCGGCTACTGGGGCTCACAAATCTTCGGGCCGTCCCTCGTGTCCAACTCGAGCTTCCCGGCGGTGAGCCGGTGCTTCAGCTCCCTCGCGGGCGACTTCGGCTTCTTCGCACCCGGTTCCATCGGAGCCAGCTTCGCGGTCTTCCACGTGCCGTCGACCGGCGTCCCGTCACTGTCGACCTTCCACATCGAAGGGTCACGCGCCGGGCAGGCCGGCGTGAAGGTGACTGCTCGAATGGCGCCGTTCTCCACTTCGATGCTCCAGACTTCCCACTCCGGTTCCGGTGCAGCATCCTTCGTCGGCATCCAGGTGCAGTGGAACCTGAGCTCGCACTGGTACGACGCGGGGGCCTTGGCGCCGGTCTGCGTGTTCCGCTCCGTCGGCCCCGCCGCACGCACGATGGCCTTGCCGTCCCATTCGAAGGAGAGGTCCTTGGCGCCGCCCCCCTCCTCGCAACGTGCTCCGACGAAGGGCTTTTCGCCCTTCTCCCCGCCCGGTGCCAACCCCACCTCGCAGATCCCCAGGTTCCTCGCGACCTCGAGGGCCTTGAGCTTCCCACCCTGCGTCACAATCACCTGCAGCGCTGACACGTCCTTCCCCATGCACGCGGACGAGGTCGTGGGATCGTACACGACCATGAGCAGATCCTCCGTGCCGTCGCCGTCGAAGTCGACGGTCCCCGACGGAAAATCCCCGCACACCCAACTGAACGGCAGGGTGTCATAATCCGTGGCGACAACCCCCTCGACGCTCCCGGGGGTGAAGGACATGCCGTCTTCGCTCGGAGTCGCAGGCGTCGCGAACCTGGCGATGAGGAACCTGCCGTGTGTCTCCACACTGACCTGGTCCCGCTGCTCCGCGCGCAGAGTCGACTTCCACGCATCGATGCGTTGCTGTGCCGAGAGGGACCCCGGGGAATCGGCCCTTGCGGATGCGGCTCCCGAGGGTGTGGGCCCGGCCGGGAGCGGTCCGAGGCCGGGCAAGGCGCCGCAGGCGACGGTTCCGGCAACCAGTAGGGCAGGGATGGTGGCGAGAAGGATCGATCGGAATCTCATGAGCGGCACCTCGGGCGGGGGTAGCTGCGGTTCACGCGCGCGGCCGGGTGCATCGGGCACGCCAGCGCCGGGTGGGATTCATGGCCGCGGGGAACCCGCAACGGCGGGGGGATCCTCTGTACGGCTTGGACAATCCGGTGGTCAACGATCGACACCTGAGGCGAGAGGAGCGCGCTCCGATTTATCCCGCTTCGTATAGCTTGCAAGCGATCGACCGAACACGCCGCTGACGGCATGCGTCCGACTCATCGGACGCTGGTCATGCTACCGGGCGCAGCGGAAGCCCAAGTCGCTGTCGCGGTCCGTCGGAGCGCTCCTGCCACGATGCGCGCCGCGGACGCCGTCGGGGATGAAGCCGACGACCCAGCCGCCGCCCCGGTGGACGCGATTTCCGCTGGCTCGATTCCTCCCGTAGTCCTCGGAGTATCCGCTGGACGTCCACTCCGACACGTTCCCTGCCATGTCGTGCAGCCCGAAAGGACTATCCCCCGACGGATACCCGCCCACAGCACATGTCCCCTCTCCGCTCCTCCCGTTCCACCTCATCCAACACAGCTGCCCAGCCGGCGCGCCGTTCCCCCAGGGATACGTCCTCCCATCCGTTCCCCTCGCCGCGTACTCCCACTCCTCCTCCGTCGGTAGCCTCTTCCCCGCGTACGCGCAGTACCCAGTCGCTTGGTTCCAGTCCACGCAGTTCATCGGGTGGTTGTCACGACCGGACCTACCCCAATTGCACGTTGGGTTGAACGCTGTGCGTTTCTCATCGAAGTAGCTATCCCCGTCGACCGTGCTCGACGCTGAGCACCTCCCCGCGTTCACGCACGCGCGGTACGCTCCCACCGTCACTTCGGTCCCATCCATCTCGAACGCGCTCACCCGCACCTGGTGCACCGGCTTCTCGTCCGCTCGCCCGTCGTTCGACCCCATCATGAACACCCCCGCCGGGATCCGAACCATCCCTCCCGCTGAGGCTTTCGATGGTGCGGCCGTCGCCGACACCGGAGCCGCGGTCGCCACGCACCTGCTCCCATCCCACTTCGACCCCGCCGGGCACTCCACCGCGGCCACCTTGCGCACGCACTGATCGCCCTTCTGCTCCGTGCCCTCCGGACACACCGTCTGGATCGCCCCCAACGCCACCAGCCCCAGCCTCAACGGCACCCCGCACTGCGCGCTCTCCTTCGCGCTCTTCTGCGCCTCCGCGCACGCCTCCGCCACCCCCTCGTTGTTCACCACCTCCCCGGCCACCGTCTGCTTGCCCCCTGCCCCGACTCCGAACACGCTCGCTGCTGCCTCGAGCGACTGCGTCTCCCCCGCCATCATCGCGAACCCGCCCACGTACAACCGATTCACCACGTGCGTCGCCTTCGCGCAGGCCCCCTTGAGCTGCGAGCGATCGAAGCTCGTCCCCGCCTTCAGCTGCCTCATCCCCACAAGCATGTAGTCGGTACGCAGCGCTCTGCCATTCTTGAGCTTTCCGGACAACGCAGCCGCCCCCAACGGCAGCTCCGTGAACAGCTCCTGCGCGTTGCGCACCAGCTTCCCTTGGTTCGCAGCGTACGGCTCGTACTCGTACTTCCCCTCGCCGATGCAGTTCGACAGCACCTCGAGACGCACGTCGCAGCCAGTTGCCTCGTAACGCACCGCCACCACACCCTGGTTGGCAAGCCCCTTGAGGTTCAGCCTCGACCCCGGATCCCACGCCATCAGGTCCGGCGCGTGTAGCTGGCGCAACCACCTGACCTTCCCGAACCACCCCGCCTCGAGCCCGCTCCCACGCTCGATCAGCGCCCACACGGCCGCAAACACGCCTCTCGAGCGCCCTTCAGACGCACCTCGGCGCGGCCGCGCCCGTCGCCGCGCAACCGGGACCGATCTCGGCGGCTCCGTGTTCACGTCTCCGGAGCCGGAGGATCGACGAGGTCCCAGTCCGTCGGTGGCCCGCGCTCGTCGGGATCGGGGCTCCTGCGTGAGACCGCGATCGGCTCGCAGCTCGGCGATACGCCGACCGATGTCGCGAACAAGCTCGTCAGGATCCTCACGATGCACCCCGCGACACAGACCGCGATGACGGTTGCAGAAACAGGAACATCTATGGTTCCCTTTGCAGTGAGATGAGACCCACGGGACTGCACGGGCTGGCGGGAGCAACGAGGGCGACCGCGATGGTGGGCGCGTTGTTCTTGTGTACGCGGTGCGCGACCATCCGAACCACGTCGCGCACCGACGATCGGCCCATACGTGAGTACGACGCGCAGAAGGTCGAACAGGGCTGGAAGTACGAGGCGAAGCTCAGGGTGGAACGCGCCGCGGAGTGGACCAACCCGTCGGAGATAGCGGTTGACGCCGCGATCACTCGCTTCAAGCCGTGCGAGGTCGGGCGGCACCGCGTCGTGGACCGAACGGTGACAACCGAGCGCACCTGGGATCCCAACGCAGAGAACAACCGCTCCGTCTTGTACTTTTGGGGCGCCGTGGGACTCGTGGGAGCAGCCGTCGGCGGCGTCGTGGTAGCCACCGCCGATCCGCCGTCAGAGCCAGCCGGAGGGGGCGAGAAATCCGAGGATGCGAGGCCAATCGGCTGGGGGTTGCTGGGCGTCGGCTCGTTGCTCGCGGCCGCCCCCCTGCTCAACGAGTTCCGTGCCATAGACTCGACCAACCACGTGGGGCAGGTCGACGAAGTGAGGGGCCGAACGCCCAGCAAGTGCGATGAAGCTCCGGCGCGTGCCGTCGTGGTTCGCATCCGGGCTCGCAGCGCTGCCCAGGAAGTGCTCGCGCAGGAGACTACGAACGCCGATGGGAGAGCGGTGCTCCTGGTCCCGACAGCTCGCATCGCTGAGCTGGGGCCGGAGTTCATCGTTGACGTCGATGGGGCACACGCCGGCACCACGACCGAACTGGCCTTCGCGTTCAACGCGATCCGCCAGGACGATCGCGAATGGGGGGCCACCCCCGCGTCCGAATGCGAGATCCAAGCGTCTGAGCAAGCGTGCGCGGCGGTCGAGGCGTACCTCGCGCGGTTCCCCCACGGTCGGCATCGGTCGAGGGGCGAAGAGATCCTCGCCAAGGCGGGGCCGCGTCTGGACGAGCGGCGGGCCGCCCGTCAGCGCGAAGTCCGCGATGCTTCGATCCGAACCGACGTGTCCGGCGTCGAGATCAGTAGGGTGCGGGTGCGCATAGAAGATCCATCCATAGGCGGTACTTCGCGCAACAGAGCCGTGCTTGCTCACGCCGACGTGACGGTGGCCAAGCCGATCGCCGCGAGGCCGCGATTGTCGGTCGGGGCGCGAGCCGTCTGCGACGTCGGCGGCCGACGAATGGTTGACAGCTACTCGGCCTTGGACGTGGACCTCGCACAACTCCGCCCGGGGGAGACCAAGGACACCGAGTTCATCCTCTTCTGGAACACTCCGCTTCGCGCCAGCCCATCGGCATGTGAGATCACGTTCGAGTTGGGCGAGTTGGGCGGACGCGAAACGTTCCCCCTTCGGACCGTTTGCTGGACGCCCGGGGCCTTGGCGCGTGGTGCTTGCTCGTGGTGATGGGTCGCTACCCTCGATAGCCCTCGGTGCATGGTGCTATCGCCCTGCGAGCGGTACACTCCGCAAGTGGCGAATCGGATCTCCCGCGACGAGCTTGACGCGATGTGGCTGGTCTATCAGGACCGTCGAAGTGTTCACGACGTGTCCAAGAAGTGCGGTATCCATCGGAAGGCGTGTAGCTGGCGCAACCACCTGACCTTCCCGAACCACCCCGCCTCGAGCCCGCTCCCACGCTCGATCAGCGCCCACACGGCCGCAAACACGCCTCTCGAGCGCCCTTCAGACGCACCTCGGCGCGGCCGCGCCCGTCGCCGCGCAACCGGGACCGATCTCGGCGGCTCCGTGTTCACGTCTCCGGAGCCGGAGGATCGACGAGGTCCCAGTCCGTCGGTGGCCCGCGCTCGTCGGGATCGGGATCCAGGCCCAGGACCCACGAGGGGACCGGCTCGCCCGTCATGTCGTAGTACTTCGCTGGCAGTTCGTCGGCCGCCACCGGTTCGCGCGGCACCTTCACGTGCGTCAGGATCCGGTCGATCACCTCGCGCCTCGTGATCACCGCCAGCAACAGCATGGTCGCCTGGCACACCGGACACTGCAGCACGTTGATCCCCAGCGTGCGCCTCATGAGCTCCGACCACGGCACATACGACGTGCTCGTTCGCGAACGAGGCTTCGACGCCTCGGCTTTCAACTCGTCGGCTTTCGACTTCGGCTTCGCGCGGTCCTGCTGCGCGCACCGTGGCTCGCTGTCTTCGTCGGACTGTCGAGCCCGGGAAACGATCGCCCGACGCCAGCTCGAATTCGGAGCCAACACCCCGTGGTACCGCGTGAGCGGCAGACGCGGCGGCGCCACGATGGATGCCAGACGCGCCATAAACTCCATCGAGCTCATCACCCGATGACTGCTGCGCTTGTTCGCCCACTTCAGCTTGTACGCCACCGACCCGTCGCGCAGCACGCTCAACCGCTCCATCGCCAGCGGCGGCCTCGTGCAGTAGCGCACCAGCCTCTCTCTGCCCTTGCGGTCCAGCGCGCCGAAGCTCACCCCCGCGTGCAGCGAGAACCCCCTCCAGTCCGCCGACCACCGCGCGTCCTTCTTGCGCCTCATCCCCTGCTCGTCGTCGGCAAACAGCCGCTGCTGCGCTCTGCCCTGATCGTCGAGCCGCTCGAATCTCCCGCGGCTCAGCGCCACCGTGCGACACCCGTCGAGCGCGGCCTCCGGCAGCCGGACCTCGTTGCTTTCGTGGCTCGCTTCGCCCATCAGACCCCGACGCCGCAGCATCCGGCAGACACGCTCGCAGATCGTCGCGACCAGGCTCGCCAGCTCTTGCGCCGACGGCGGCTCGGCGAAGTGAAACCTCGTCGCTCCTCCCTCCTGCCTCGAGTACACGCCGTCGATGACGATGACGTGCAGGTGCGTGTGGCAGTTCATCGACCCGCCAAATCGCTGCACGAACGATACGGCCCCTGTCTCGGCCCCGGCCAGACCGAGCTCGCGCCCGCGCTTGCGGTACCAGCCGAGCAGCACCCGCATCACGATCCGGATCACCGCACTGAGCACCTCGGACCTGCTCGCCAGCAGCAGCCTCAGCTCGTAGGGAGCCGACAGCACGTATTGCCGAACCGGAGCGTCAGGCAGGACTCGATCCGTCAAGTGCACGCTCGCCGCGGCCATGCGCCGGCCCGAGCACGACGGACACACCGTCCGCGCTCCGCAACTGAACGCCACGAAGAACTCGTGCCGGCAACGAGGGCACCGGACGCGCGTGAACCCGTGCCACGGGTCCCCACAGCGCAGCAGCCCCCTGAGCTCGCGCTCGACGTACTTCGGAAGAGGCTTGCGGTAGTGCTCGCGCGTGTACGCCAGGAACGGCTCCAGATGCTCGCGCACCAGCCGGTGCAGGCTCGATCGCAAGGGATGCGAGCAGTTGGGGCGCCACTGCTTGCGGTCCGCGATCGCCAACGACCGCTTGTCCGTTTTGAAGGATGGCTCGATAGTGCGCCGCAGAACTGGGGAACAACAACAACCGTGATCGCTGCGTTGGGTCTTCGCGGCGTGGTTGCGCCTTTGGCTCTCACGGGGGCCGTCAACGGAGAAGTCATCGAGAACTACGTGCAGCAGTTCCTCGTTCGCGAGCGGCGAGACACGGACATCGTCATCCTGGATAGTCTCAGCGGCCACAAGCGGCCGATCATTCGAGAGCTGATTGAGCGGGCCGGCGCTTGGCTCCTCTACCTCCCGCCGTACTCGCCACAACTGTCACCCATCCAACTTGCCTGGTCCAAGGTCAAGGCGTGTCTGCGGTCTGCCGCGGCCCGGACATATCAGGACTTGATCACCGCCCTGGCAGGCGCACTGCGGACCTTGACGGCTTACGACGCCCTCGGACGGTTCAGGCATTGCGGCTACCTTCCATTCGAATGAAAGGCGCTCTAAACCCTGTGAGACTCCCCTCCGAAGCGCATCCGGGACGTTGACGTTGTCGCAACCTCGTGAAGCGGCGCGTACCCCAAATACCACTCGAGCTCCCGCACCACGTAGTGCGGCAGCGGCCGTTCGTACCTGTCATGGTGGCGGGATCGAGGGCTGGGGCACCAACCGCCACCGCTACTCCTCACAACGCTGGCGAGGAAGGCACGTTAGGAGGTTGTGCGAATCTGAGCAGCGGCTGCAACACCAAATTCCTCGCGGACCACCGTAAGGGAACAAGCGCGCCCCATCCGGAAGGCACGACGGCCCGAAAGCGATCTCCTTGTTGAACGACTCGCCCGCATGGAGGTCGAGCGCTATGGTCCTTGTGGAAGATCCGGCAGAGGCGACGCAGGTGTGCTTTCCTGGTGAGAGTCGCACCTCGCCGGTGACCGCAACAATCGAGCCATCACATCGCACCTCATCGCATGACGGGCGACAGGTGAAGTGCACGGTTGCCTTCCTCGCGGGAAGTACAATGTCCCCGAGATCCTGAATCTCTCCCCCGGTGAGCTCCACGCTCTTAGCGAGACATTCAAATTGCTGCCCTGCGCAGAACTGTACGGAGTGCTTGCCAGGAGTCAGCCCTTCTATCGTCGCTGGCAGTGGTGACGGGGACGCACCATCGACCGCGATGGTCGTCCCTGGTTGCCCGGCGGTCGCTCGCAGCGAGGCGCTTTTCGCGCGGAGCACCACGACCATCGGGAGCGATGAACCATACTGCGCTCTTGCCGTAGCGGATGCGCTGGGGACGAAGCCCCTCGCTGCGGCAGAAATCTCGTGATTCCCGGGAAGGAGCCAGCCCACTTCGCAGGGTGATCCGCCGCATCGCCTCGAGCCGTCGATCAAGACCTCTGCGGACGGTATCTCCCGCCCCTCCTCATCTTGAACCCGCACAACCAGTGAGTTCTTGAACAGAACCAAGGCGGAAACAGTGGCAATCGCCAGAACAAGCGCCGAGCCGATGACCAATCTCGAGACTCGCCTTGGGGGAGACTGTGGAGCATGCGCGGTCGGAGAGGCGGTTGATGGCGACCTCGCGAGGTTACCCGATGGCCCTGGGGGCAACGAGTCCGTACCTGTCAACAGTTGGTTCGTAGCTGTAGCGACTGACCGACAGTCGCTTCCCCGCTGTTCGTTCAACGCTTCTGGGCCCTTCCCTCCTGCCAAGCTTTGATATGCTGCTCGTAGCGCTTCCCGCATGTCCAAAGCGCTCGCCCAGCGATCCCCTTTTTCGTAGGCAAGCGCCCGGTCGACCATCTCCACAACGGCCCGCGGAGTCGCGGGAACGACTGAACCGAGGGAAGGGGCCGCACGTGTGATCGCCATCGCAAGTTGCTCGGCGGCGGTTTCTGCTTCGTGCACGGAACGGCCCGCCAGTGTCGTGAAAACCGTCGCACCGACCGCCCAGATGTCGGTGCGCTCATCGACACTATCCCATCGTCCGCGAGCCTGCTCCGGAGCCATGAACCCAGGCGTGCCGAAAATCGCTCCGGACCGCGTGGCATTCGAAACTGTGGTGAGTTCCCTAACCCGTGCGATCCCGAAGTCCAAGAGCTTCACGCCGCCCTCGCGCGTAATGAAGATGTTATCGGGCTTGATGTCTCGGTGGATGATCTCCTTCGCGTGAGCCGTGGCAATGACATCGAGCACGGCATCGGTGATCGACATGATGTCGACGATGTCGAGAACACCACCGCACCGTGTCCTGCGATCGGCGAGTGTCTCGCCGTCCAGCAACTCCATCACGAGAAAGACAGCGCCGTCCTCGGATTCGTCATCATCCAAGATTGCAACGGCCCCGGGGTGGTCGATCTTATTGGCAACATACCCCTCCCGCAGAAAGCGAGTTCGCATCGGCGGATTCCCGGAAAACTCCGGGTGGAGGATCTTGACTGCGCATCTCTTTCCGTTGCGATGGGTGGCCGAATAGACAGCTCCCATTCCTCCCACACCGAGGAGAGCATCCAGTCGCCATTTCTGTCGCAGAACCGTGCCGACTCGGAGCCGAGCACGTGTTACGACGGTGTCTTCGTACTCAGTCACGATCCCATCAGCCTCCGCTTTGCTTCATAGGGCTTCTTGAACACGAGCCTACCGCGGGACGACGTTCCAAGGCGCACATGTTCCTTCTCCGTTTCCCCCGCAGGCAGGAGCACAACGGCAGCATGGTCGGAATACGGCAAGGCAGCATCCCTGTATCCAGCGACAAGTGTCGCCTGGAGATCGTCCAAGCGCTCTTTCGTTGTGCACCCAACGAACAAACGCTTCGGGGCTCGAACATACAGCAGCTTGCTGAAGTCCCAGAGGTAGTCGCTGTAGTCTGGTCCCTCGTAGACGTACTGAACGCCGTGGACGGGCGACGCCTCAATCTCCGCCGCGACCAGGCCATTCGTCAGCCGTCGCTTTCGATCAGATCGTTCGATCCAAACATCGACGAGGAACCCGTATTCGTGAAGCTTGGCATCCTCTCGCTCAAGAACGCACCGAATCTCGTCAAGGTGCGATCCGTTTGGCATTGCATGCGCGCTAGCATATACGTGAATGTTGCTCTTACGACCACGGACACCCTGCAGGGCCCAGAGCCAGGACAGGTGCAGCCCGAAGCGGTTGGTCCTGAGCTGATCTCGTCCTGGCAGACGGCCAGGAGCACATGTTGCCTCAAGAGCTTGGTCAATAAGGCTAGTAGGGAGCATTCTTACAGCACCATACGTTTCGAACGGGTGGACAGCAAGCGAGATTACCGTCGTCGCCCGCAGGTCGTTCATGGGTCGGCAAAGGGGGCTACCGCCGCGCCATCGGGCTGACGCCTTCCCTGCTCCCAGTTCCGCATCAAGTTGGCCGCGTGTGAGCACGGGCAACCCGCCTGCCTTCATGCCGCGGCCCAGACAGGTCACCAGGTGACCGTCGCGGGTGACCACGAGGAACGGTCCCAGGGTAGGGTCGTCGAGCGAGAGGGCGATGCGCTCGGCACCTTCGGGCAGAGGGACCCTGCCGAGGACGGCGCGCAGGAGGGTCGAGTCCCAGAACAGGGCGAGGTCCACTTCGCTGCCGGCGAGGCGGTTGAGGCGGCGGAGGAAGTGCTCGGCGCCTTCCACGGAAGGTGGGTAAGTGCGCTTGTCAACCACCTTCCATCCGTCAATCTCCGGACATCGCCGGTGGGCTGACATGGGCTGACGTTTGACCATCGGTGGTGGTCAACGAGGATGCGAGGGCGGACGGGGGGCGAAGGACATCAGTGGGGAGGGAGCCGACTCACGCCGCGACGGGGGCGACAGCCGCAGCGAGCACGGCGATGAGGTGTTCTCGGCGTTTGCGCAGCGTGCGCGAGGCAACGCTGATCACGCGAGTGAGGTGGCAGTACAGGGCAGTGGCCTGGTCCTGCGGGAGCTGGCACAGCGACTCGCGGGCCTGTGAGCACCAGAACCGGAAGGCCAGCTCGGAGGTGGCGTCGAGCGCGGCGTCGACGAAGGCAGAGGCAGCTGCGGACGAAGAGTTCGTCTCGAGGATTGTGTCGGCCTGGCGCTGCAGCGGGGCCAGTTGGAGGTCGCCGGCACGCTGTCGCAGCTCGAGCAGGTGGTGCGCGGTGCGCGCGAGATGCTCGGTGGCATCCACGTTGCGAATGATCCCTCCGAGGTACCGATATGGATCATGGTCGACGGGAAGCGTCCCCAGCTCCTTCTTGGCGCGATAGATGGCAAGGCCACGCAGGATGGCAGTCATCGAGTATCCACAGAGGGACAGCGATGCCTCGCCTGCGGGGTCCTCGATCTGAAGGAGCACGAGTTGCTCGCCGAGCACTTTTCGTCGGAGCGGATCTGCGCGTCTCTCGCGCGTCTGTCGCGCGATCTGTTCGCGGCGACGAAGCTCGAGGATGTGTTCGCGGGCCTCAGCGATCTGCTCGGGCGACAGGCTGGCCTGGTCGTAGGCCTGGGCGGGGGTGAGTCCGCCGAGCTTGCGACGTGGTTTGCCGTTGCGGCCGCGGAAGAATGCATTGGCGACTTGCTGCGCGACGCAGAGAGCCATGTCTTGATCGGTCTGTCCGGTGATGACAATCGGCCCCGGAAGGGATTGCTCGAAGAGGCCGAAGGCACCTTCAACTGGGGCTTTCGCCTGGCCTCGACCAGGGGTCGCGCGGAGTAGTTCGGTACACGACATGGACTCATCGATGGCTGGTGCAAAGTTGGAGGGTCGGTTGTCGAGGGTGACTGCGAGCGGGGGCTGCCCGCCGGTGGTCTGCAAGCCTTCGCGGAAGGCGTCGATCACGGCCTGCGCATCTTCGGCATTGGAGACGCGTGCCCCCACGACGGCGTTGGAGGCGCCATCGACCATGGCCTCGAGGTTGAAGATGAACTGCTGGTCGCGGAGGACGACGGGAAGCTGCTTGCCGTCGCCGAACCACTGCAGGCCCGGGAAGGGCGCGTGCATCGAACCCCGACTCCACGGAGCTTGATGAGGATCGGAGCGGGATGATGGCCTGTGCAGACCGGCCGCCGTCAGCACGTCGGTAATGAATGTGCGCCCGAAAGGGAGGCGAAGCTCATCGCGGGCGTACTCGCAGAAGCTCGACAGGTCGCCCTCCCACGCCTCGTATTCGGAGAGCAGCGTGGCGATCTGGGGCTGCGCGCAGGCCAGCAATGGATCGAGTTGAGCCGACGTGGCGTGGTTGTCATGTGTGTCGTGGGACGAACCCTTCGCCGGAGCGCGGAGCCAGTCCTTGAGCGTGCCCATGGGCACGCCGATGGCGTCGGCCGCCTGCTCGACGGTCATCGCTTGTGCGACCCCGTCGGGAGCGAACAGTCCGACCACGAACCGGCGGAATGCCTCGCCGTAGATGCATCGCACACCGCGGGAGCGCACCACGCCCGGGTGGAGCATGACGAAGTCGCGCACGGCCTTCGCGACGTCCAGTGCGCGGTGCGGCTCTGGTGCGGCGACGGGAGAGCATCCCGGCGGCTGGTGCAAGTCGGACAACGCCTCGCGCAGGCGACCTCGCATCTCGTAGGCCTGGCTGGGCTTCGCGCCGGCAAGCTCGATCGCCTCGGCGGCGGACGACGGAAGCGTGCAGCCCAGGGCCTTGGCGAGGTCGAGGGCGACAAGAAGAGCGGCCGCGATGGCCGAGGGTTTGATCGGAGAGCTGGAGGGTGTTATCGGAAGACCGCGCTTTCTTGGTTGGGGCAAAGGTTGTTTGCAACTCCCATCTACCCGAACGAAGGAGGCGCTTTCAATTTCAGAGGGGTGACTGCGGCCAGATGCGCTCGCCCATGAGCAGCACCTCGACCTTGCCTCCGCGGCTCGCGACTCGCAGCAGATCGAGCTGACGCTCGCCCAGGCTGATCGGCTCGCCGATCCCCCCGGGACTGCCTCCGGCCTCGATGTGAGCCAGGACCTCGCTGCTGCGCCCGAAGTAGCGATCGGCCGGCACCAGCAGCCCGCCGAGCGCATGATGGGTGCGCCTGAGGTTGTAGAACGACACCCACGCCCGCAGGCGCGTCAGAGCTTCGCCCAGGTCGAAGAACCGCTCCTGGTTGAACAGCTCCTTCTGCACGTTGGCGTTGAGCACCTCGACCTTGCCGTTGTGCTGCGGCACCTTCGCGATGATCTGGTCGATCCCCATCTCCTCGAGCAGACGCGTGAACCGGCTCACCCCGCGCCACGACCAGAACGCCGCGCCCCCGTCGCTCATCACGGACTCGGGCCGGCCATGGCGCGCCACCGCGGACTCGAAGCACTCGAACACGGCCTCCGAACGATCCTCGTCCCACACGGCGAAGCCGGGGATGTACCGCGAGAAGTCGTCGACCAGGAACAGCACGCTGATCTTCTGCTTGTTGATGTGCCGCTGCAGGAAGTCCATGTGCCAGAGCTGATTGGGACGCACCGCCTCGTAGCGTTGATCGTGGGACTCGACGCGCCGCACCTTCGGCGTGACGTACCCGTGCTCCTCCATGACCATGCGCACCGTGCGCACCGAGACCTTGAACGACTCCCGACGGAGCTGATTGCGGATCTGGCTCGGTCCCAGACCGGGATACTTCTTCCACTCGTCCAGAATCCTGTGGTCGCGCTTGCTCGCCGGGTCCTCGTCGCTGCCCGCCAGCGGACTGTCGGAAGTTCCCTGCGCCGTCGCGCGATCGTGCTTGCGCTTCCATTCGTGCAGCGAGAAACGGCTGATGCCGAGCCTGCGGCTCGCCTCGGCAGGACCGTGCTTGGCAAGCGTCTCGAGCGCCTGCGCCTTCTGCGAGGGCGTGTACACGCGGGCCACTCGCTTCACGCTCGGAGCCGCGACCGCCGCGACCTCGGCCGTTGGCTTCGATGGCGCAGCCTTCGGTGCGGCTTCGGTACCGGCCGCACCCGTCCTCTTGTCCGCGAAACGCCAGTACGACAGCGTGCCCTTCGGAATCCCCGTCTTCGCCGCCGCCTTCGCTATGCCGATCTCCCGTGAGAGCGCGAGTGCCGACGCTCGCTCCTCATCCCTGTACCTCCGCAAAGTCTGTCCCTTCGCGCACATCCAGGCATCCTCCTCGCCTCCTTGTCACGACGGACAACCTGTCCGGTCGAAAGGAGGCTGATCTGGATGGCCGGTGTACGGCAAGAGCAGTTACGCCTGCGACCTCGAAATCGACCGGCGCCAGGTAGCATTCGAGGACCTTCACCTGGTCGTTGACCCGCATTCGGTGCATGAGCCCCAGGCCGCCGAACTCCTCCATGAAGCGGTGCGCGGCCTGGCGGATCTCATCGGCCGAGTAGATGTCGCCCTGGGCGTCGACGACCTCGGGCTCCAGCACAATGCCGAGCACGAAGCGCTCGTCGTTCGGGTCGACCCCCTTCACCAGGCGCGAGGGCTTGT
>ERZ795030.3983-NODE-3983-length-15003-cov-4.204041_pt1 | contig 15003 bp, 28 predicted proteins | sample MGYA00375122_ERZ795030 | MGnify/ENA primary metagenome ERZ795030 (study PRJEB30165, sample SAMN05720146) | activated sludge metagenome | isolation source: anaerobic digester from wastewater treatment plant | place: Japan | collected 2015-04-20 ...
GCCTATTTGCAGGTACGAGGTTGCGGGGTACGGGGACTCGGGCAGGGCTTTGAAGGCTTTGCTAAAACCCCGAACCTCGAACCGCGTGCCTCGAGCCAATGTTTTTTGGTTCCTGAGGATCAGTATTAGTATTTCTGGTTCTTAAGGGCTGCCATATTCAATGCATTTAATAAATATTGTTTAATATATTGTTTTAAAAAACTATAAAGGTATTGTAATTTGTCCTGAAATGTTATAAACTATTTAAGGTTGTGAAACTTAGCATGCGATGAAGTAAGAGGTTGCAGATTAAACCTTGGAAGAGGCGGATTCTGGGAAGCAATGGCCGGATTTTTTCCGGCGGGCGAATTCTTACGGAGTATTGTCCGTTTCTGGAATTCGGGCGACTCTACTGACTATGCGGACATTATGGGTGAAAGTGAAGTGCCTTGGCTTGATAGCCGGCATTATAAAAAAAAAGAATACACCCGGGTGAGTGTGTAGCAGTATGCGGTTGCACGTAAGCAAATTAAAGCGTGCGATGAAAAGGAGGGAATTAAAAAGTGGCAAAACAAAAAATCAGAATCAGGTTAAAGGCATACGATCATATATTGATTGATCAGAGTGCTGAAAAAATAGTTGAAACAGCAAAGAGAACAGGGGCAAAAGTATCCGGTCCGGTGCCGCTGCCGACTGAAAAAGAGATTATTACGATACTTCGTGCAGTGCACAAGTATAAGGATGCAAGAGAGCAGTTCGAAATGAGAACCCATAAAAGACTAATCGATATACTGAACCCGACGCCGAAAACCGTCGAATCGCTTATGAGACTCGACCTGCCGGCCGGTGTTGATATCGAGATAAAATTGTAATTAGTCACTAGTCACTGGATACCAGTCACTAGATTTAAGCGGGACTTAGAAGTTCAGCTGTTATGCTAGAGACTAGCGACCAGAGACTCGGGACTAAGATGAATTTAGTATGACCGCTAAGCGGTCCGCTGTAAATTTTGGAGGTGTAAAGAGATGAAAAAAGCAATACTGGGCTTAAAACTAGGGATGACCCAGATATTTGATAAAGAAGGCAAAGCAGTTCCTGTAACTGTAATAACAGCAAATCCGAATATTGTTGTTCAGAAAAAAACAGTAGAAAATGATGGATATTCAGCTATACAGGTAGGCTTTGACGACAAAGCAGAAAGAAAGATAAACAAACCGATTAAAGGGCACTTTGCCAAGGCAAAGGTTGCAACGAAGAGATATCTCAGGGAGTTTAGGCTTGAAGATGCAGGCGCTTATGAAGTTGGGCAGGAAATAAAAGCTGATATTTTTAAAGAAGGCGAGAGAGTAGACATAAGCGGCGTATCAAAGGGCAAGGGATTTGCAGGCTCAATGAAGAGACATAACTTCCATAGAGGTCCTATGGGGCATGGTTCCAAATATCACAGGCAATCAGGTTCAATGGGTGCGTCATCAAGTCCGTCTAGAACACTTCCCGGGAAGAAACTTCCGGGGCAAATGGGTGCAGAAAATACAACAGTGTTAAACCTCGAGGTAATAAGGGTTGACCTGGATAGAAATATCATCCTTGTTAAAGGCGGAGTTCCGGGAATAAGAGGTTCACTGGTAATGATAAAAGATACGGTGAAGGCTTTATAAAGGGTTCATGGTAGAAAGGAGGATGTAAAATGCCTAATGTAGCACTTTACAGCATAAGCGGCAAACAGGTTGGAGAAATAGAGTTAAATGAAAAAACATTCGGTGCAGATATAAATATTGAAGCAATGCACCAGGTAGTTAAGATGTATCTTGCAAACCAAAGGCAGGGAACCCAGTCGGCCCTTACCAGAGCCGAGGTAAGAGGCGGAGGGATCAAACCCTGGAGGCAAAAAGGTACGGGCAGGGCAAGACACGGAAGCATAAGATCACCTCAGTGGACCCATGGCGGTATAGTATTTGCTCCAAAGCCAAGATCATATAGATACACAGTACCTAAGAAGATAAAAAGGATAGCGATGAAATCGGCATTAAGCTCAAAGGTCAATGAAAACAATATTCTTGTTATCGAGGAACTGAACTTTGAGGAGCCGAAGACAAAACAGGTAACTAGCTTGCTTGACAACCTTAAGGTTAATTCCAAGGCTCTCATAGTTCTGGCCGACAATAACGAAAATGTTGTTAAATCGGCAAGAAATGTAAAGGGTGTAAAGACTGCCCTTGTAAACACATTAAATGTATATGATATTTTAAACCATGATAAATTCATAATAACAAAGGATGCAGTTAAAAAGGTCGAGGAGGTGTATGCATAGTGAATGCTTACGATATAATCAGGAAACCGGTGATAACTGAGAAAAGCATGGGCGAAATGGCAGATAAGAAATACACCTTCATAGTTGATATCAATGCTAATAAAACAGAAATCAAGAATGCAGTTGAAGAAATATTCAAGGTCAAGGTTGACAGGGTTAACACAATAAGAGTAATAGGCAAGATGAAAAGAATGGGAAAATATGAAGGAAGAAGACCCAGCTACAAAAAAGCGGTAGTGAAGCTCACAAAAGATAGCAAGGGAATAGAATTCTTCGAAGGACTGTAAAAGGAGGAGAAAAAATGGCTATAAAGAAATATAATCCGACTTCTCCAGCTAGACGTAATATGACAGTTTCAACCTTTGAAGAAATTACAAAATCTAAACCGGAGAAATCCCTGGTTGAAATAATAAAAAGTAAAGCTGGAAGAAATAATTACGGGAAGATAACAGTCAGGCACCAAGGAGGCGGACATAAAAGACAGTATAGGGTAATTGATTTTAAAAGAAATAAGATTGATATACCGGCAACCGTCGCATCAATAGAGTATGATCCCAATAGGTCAGCCAACATAGCATTGCTTAATTATGCGGATGGTGAGAAGAGATATATTATAGCTCCTAATGGACTTAATGTAGGCGATACAGTCATATCATCAGAGAATGCCGATATAAAGGTTGGAAATGCATTACCCCTTGGAAGCATACCGATAGGTACAATAATCCACAATATAGAGCTTAAGGCCGGCAAAGGGGCACAGCTTGTCAGGTCTGCAGGAAACTCCGCGCAGCTGATGGCGAAGGAGGGTAATTACGCACAGGTAAGACTCCCGTCCGGCGAAGTCAGGATGATCAGGGTTGAGTGTAAAGCGACAATTGGCCAGATAGGAAACCTGGACCATGAAAACATAAGGTTAGGAAGTGCAGGAAGGAAGAGACACCTAGGTTGGAGACCTACAGTAAGAGGTTCTGCAATGAATCCTGTGGACCACCCCCACGGCGGTGGTGAAGGAAGGTCGCCTATTGGAAGACCAGGCCCCGTTACTCCATGGGGCAAACCGACACTTGGATATAAGACGAGAGACAAAAAGAAGAAGTCAAACAAGTTTATCGTAAAGAGAAGGAACGAGAAGTAAAACTCGAAAGGAGGCGCGTCGATGAGCCGCTCAACAAAAAAAGGACCTTATACGGATGAGAAGTTATTGAAAAAAATTATAGATTTGAATAAAGCAAATAAAAAGGTTGTGCTTAAGACCTGGTCAAGAAGTTCAACAATATTCCCCGAAATGGTAGGTCATACCATAGCAGTATATGACGGAAGGAAGCATGTTCCTATATACTTGACAGAGGATATGGTTGGTCATAAATTGGGTGAATTTGCTCCTACAAGAACTTTCAGGGGTCATGGACACCATACGGAAAGGTCCACATCCCTGAAGTAGAGGGTAATCAACGCAGACAAAACCATGATAATGCGGAAGGAGGTATTTCCCATGGAAGCCAAAGCAATAGCTAAACATATTAGAATTTCCTCAAGAAAGGTTAATATAGTAATAGATCTGATTAGGGGTAAAAAGGTCGGAGAAGCCTTCGCAATATTGAAGCATACACCAAAATCTGCATCGGTGATATTGGAGAAGCTCTTAAAATCGGCAGTGGCTAATGCAGAGAATAATTTTGATATGAATGGCGATAGATTATATATCTCAGAGGCTTATGCTACGCAAGGACCTACTCTTAAGAGATTCAGGGCAAGGGCACAAGGCAGGGGCGTAAGAATACTCAAGAGGACAAGTCATATTACAATGGCGGTAAAAGAAAAAGAGTAAAAGGAGGGATTTTAGTGGGCCAAAAGGTAAATCCATATGGGCTTAGGGTTGGCATCATAAAGGATTGGGATACAAAATGGTATGCAAATGACAAGAATTTTTCGGACTTTCTGGTGGAAGATAACAAGATAAGAGAATTCTTGAAAACCAAGCTGTTTAATTCAGGGGTATCAAGAGTTGAAATAGAAAGAACCGCCGGGAAGATAAAGATTAATATACATGTAGCAAAACCGGGCATGGTAATCGGAAAAGGCGGAACAGGAATTGAAGAGCTTAAGAAGGATTTGGAGAAGCTCACAAATAATAAGGGTGTTTCAATAAACATTACAGAAATTAAAGTGCCGGAACTGGATGCACAGCTCGTAGCTGAAAATGTAGCAGCACAGCTGGAAAAAAGGATATCATTCAGGAGAGCAATGAAGCAGTCGATGCAGAGAACGATGAGATCAGGCGCAAAGGGCATTAAGACAATGTGCGCCGGCCGGCTCGGCGGTGCGGAAATTGCAAGAAGCGAATGGTATCGTGAAGGAACAATTCCTCTACAGACTTTGAGAGCAGATATAGACTACGGATTCGCAGAAGCAAATACAACTTATGGGAAAATAGGAGTAAAGGTCTGGATATATAAAGGGGAGGTTCTTCCACAAGCCAAAACTCGTAAAAACGAGCAGGCTAATCTGAGCGAGGCAGTTGCGGAAGGAGGAGAAGCATAATGTTAATGCCGAAGAGGGTTAAGCGCCGTAAGCAGATGAGGGGCAACATGAGGGGCAAGGCGACAAGAGGCAACATTGTTTCATACGGTGAATTCGGACTTCAGGCTACAGAACCAGGCTGGATCACAAGCAATCAGCTTGAAGCCGCCAGGCAGGCAATGACAAGATATACAAAAAGAGGCGGTAAAATCTGGATAAAGGTTTTCCCGGATAAGCCGGTAACTCAGAAACCTGCTGAAACCCGTATGGGTTCAGGTAAAGGTGCTCCCGAATTCTGGGTAGCTGTTGTAAAACCGGGCCGGGTGTTATTTGAAATGGCGGGTGTTGAGGAAGAAGTAGCAAGGGAAGCTCTTAGATTGGCAATGCACAAGCTTCCTATCAGATGTAAATTTGTAACCCGACAGGAAACTGAGGAAATGGTTGGTGATGCAAATGAAAGCTGACAAAATTCGAGAAATGTCGGTAAATGAATTGGAACAGAAATTAATTGAACTAAAAGGAGAACTTTTTAACCTTAGATTTCAAATGGCCACAGGGCAGCTTGACAACCCGATGAGGGTGAGAGATGTAAAGAAATTTATTGCCAGGATAAAAACCATCCTTAGAGAAAAAGAGCTTAAATCCGTACAGGCAAAGTAGGAAGAAGGAGGTTTAGACTTTGGATAGAAAGAATAGAAAAACCAGAACAGGCAAGGTTGTAAGCGATAAGATGGAAAAAACAATAGTTGTAGCTATTGAAACATTAGTTCGTCATCCACTTTACGGGAAATCAATAAAAAGGACGACAAAATTCAAAGCACATGACGAAAACAATGAGTGTAAGATAGGCGACAGGGTAAAAATTATGGAAACAAGACCCTTAAGCAAGGATAAAAGATGGAGACTTGTTGAAATAATTGAGAAAGCTAAGTAAAATTCCGAAAGGAGGGTTTTGAATGATTCAGCAGGAAACACGTTTGAACGTGGCGGATAATTCAGGGGCAAAGGAGCTTCTGTGCATACGTGTAACGGGTGGTTCCATGAGAAGATATGGGAATATTGGAGATATAATAGTTGCTACTGTTAAAGATGCAACACCAGGCGGTGTTGTTAAAAAAGGCGAAATTGTTAAGGCTGTTATTGTTAGAACCAAGAAGGGCAAGAGGCGTTCCGACGGAAGTTATATAAGATTTGACGACAATGCAGCGGTAATTATTAAAGATGATAAACAACCGAAAGGAACCCGTATATTCGGGCCTGTCGCCAGAGAACTTCGTGAAAAGGATTTTATGAAAATAATATCCCTTGCACCTGAAGTGCTTTAAGGGAGGTGTATTGAATGGCAAAGAAGATAGAAGCTAAGAAATTACACGTTAAAAGAGGCGATAATGTAGTGGTAATTTCCGGCAAGGACAAAGGCAAAAAGGCCAAAGTGCTTGTTGCTTTACCAAAAGAAGATAAGGTGATCGCTGAGGGAATCAACATGAGCAAGAAACACAAGAAGCCCGGTAAAGACATGCAGCAGGGCGGTATAATAAATCAGGAATCGCCCATATTCAGTTCCAAGGTTATGCTTTGGTGCGAAAAATGTAAAAAGGGCGTAAGACTAGGTCACAAAACTCTCGACGATAAATCAAAGGTCAGGTACTGCAAAAGCTGCGGCGAGATATTAGATAAATAGTCTCTGAAGGGAGGTAAGAAAAATGGCCAGACTAAAAAGCAAATACTTGGAAGAGGTTGCTCCTGCGATGATGCAGAAGTTTCAATATAAAAGTGTTATGCAGATACCAAAACTTGAGAAGGTAGTAATAAATATGGGTTTAGGAGATACTAAGGACAATGCCAAAGGGCTTGATTCCGCAGTATTAGAGCTTGGAACAATTACAGGTCAGAAACCTGTTGTTACAAAGGCAAAAAAGTCAGTGGCAGCATTTAAAGTCAGGCAAGGAATGTCTGTCGGTGCGAAGGTTACACTCCGAGGTGAACGAATGTATGAGTTCGTCGACAAACTATTTAATATTGCACTTCCAAGGGTAAGGGACTTTAGAGGTGTTTCTGTCAAAGCCTTTGACGGAAGAGGCAATTATTCTCTTGGAATTAAGGAGCAGCTCATATTCCCTGAAATAGAATATGATAAGGTTGATAAAATAAGAGGTATGGATGTTATATTCGTAACCACGGCAAAGACTGACGAGGAAGCGAGAGAACTCTTGAGACTCCTCGGAATGCCCTATGCAGGCTAGCAGCAAATACTGCGTGAAGGAGGTATAATTTTGGCTAAGAAATCAATGGTGCTTAAACAGCAGAGGACACAGAAGTATAAGACCAGAGCCTATACTCGATGCAAAGTGTGCGGGAGACCACATGCATATTTAAAGAAATTCGGTATCTGCCGTATTTGCTTTAGAGAATTGGCATACAAAGGGCAAATACCAGGTGTTAAGAAAGCCAGTTGGTAAATTCGGAAGCCGGAAGCCGAATATCGGAGGCCGGAAAGCGGCAGTTAAGGGCGGAAGGCATATATATAGAAATAAAGTAGTTTATGGTAGAGCTCAGATATGGAGAAAAGATTCTGTTCTCCGGCATCTGAAAGATGACAACTGAAAAAGGGAGGTTATGTTTAATGGTTACAACTGATCCAATTGCTGATATGCTGACTAGAATCAGGAATGCCAATACAGTTAAACACGAAACTGTTGATATTCCCGCATCAAATATGAAGAAAGCCATTGCGCAGATCTTGCTTGATGAAGGATATATAAAGAGTTACGAATTGATTGAAGACGGAAGCACAAGCGTAATCAAAATAGAGCTTAAATATGGATCAAACAAGCAGAAAGTAATTAAAGGCCTGAAGAAAATAAGTAAACCCGGACTTAAAGTATATGCAAAAAAAGAAGATATACCGAAGGTACTTGGAGGACTCGGCATAGCAATTATTTCGACATCTAAGGGTGTAATGACGGATAAAAGTGCGAGACTTCAGGGAGTTGGAGGAGAAGTGCTTTGCTACGTTTGGTAATATCTTATGTATAGAGGAGGTGCAAGCATGTCGCGTATAGGAAAATTACCCGTTGAAATTCCCCAGGGAGTCGAGGTAAAAATAACTGATGATAATACGGTTTCAGTTAAAGGACCAAAGGGTCAGCTAATAAAAAAAATGAATGAAGATATGAATATTGCTATAAAAGATGGCAAAATAACAGTAACAAGACCGACAGATCAAAAAATGCACAGAGCGCTTCACGGCCTTACAAGGTCTTTGATAAGCAATATGGTAGAAGGAGTTTCGAAGGGATTTGAAAAAATACTTGAAATCAACGGTGTTGGATATAGAGCTGCCAAATCAGGGAAAAAGCTCACTCTTACAATAGGTTACTCAAATCCCGTTGAAATGGATGATCCGGAGGGTGTTACAACTGAGGTGCCGAATCCAAACAAAATAATTGTAAAAGGTGCGGATAAGGAAAAGGTCGGAACACATGCTGCCAATATCAGGGCGGTAAGAGAGCCCGAGCCTTATCTTGGGAAGGGCATCAAATACTCCGATGAGAAAATCAGACATAAAGAAGGTAAAGCAGGTAAGAAATAATAGCAAAGGAGTGACAAAGGGTGATAACCAAAGAAAGTAAGAATGACACAAGGCAGATAAGACATTTAAGGATGCGTAAAAAGATCTTTGGTACAACAGAAAGACCCAGATTAAACGTATATAGAAGCCTTAACAATATATATGCACAGATAATTGACGATACAAAGGGCATTACTTTAGTATCAGCTTCAACTTTAGATAAAGAGCTGAAGGATTATTCAGGGCATAGAGGAAATAAAAACGCCGCCAAAGAGGTTGGCGCACTTGTAGCGAAGAAGCCTATTGAAGCAGGAATCAAACAGGTTGTTTTTGACAGAGGCGGATATATATATCACGGGAGAGTAAAAGAGTTGGCTGACGCAGCCAGAGAAGCCGGATTGGAATTTTAGTATAAGGGAGGGAAATAAATGCAGCCAATTGATCCAAACAAGCTGGACCTTAAAGAAAAGGTTGTTTCAATAAATAGAGTTGCCAAGGTTGTTAAAGGCGGCAGAAACTTTAGATTCAGTGCAATAGTAGTCGTTGGAGATAGAAATGGCTATGTTGGAGTCGGCACCGGAAAATCGGTTGAAATACCTGAGGCAATTAGAAAAGGCATTGAAGACGCCAAGAAGAACCTGATAAAAGTGCCTATAGTCGGCACTACAATACCTCATGAGATCGTTGGAGTAGCCGGAGCAGGCAAGGTACTTCTAATGCCGGCAAAGGAAGGTACCGGGGTTATAGCCGGAGGCCCTGCTCGTGCAGTCCTTGAATTATCCGGGATTAAGGATATCCGGACAAAATCCTTAAGGTCAAATAATCCAAGAAACGTAGTAAATGCTACAATTTTAGGCCTTGCTTCACTAAAGACAGTTGAAGATGTAGCAAAACTCAGAGGCAAAACCGTTGAAGAGATAATAGGCTAGGAGGGAAGAACCTTGTCTAAACTAAAAGTAAAACTGGTAAAGAGTATAATCGGAAGGAAAGAGGATCAGATCAGCACAGTAAAGGCTCTGGGACTCAAAAAAATAAACAGTGAAGTTGAACACGATGACACGCCTCAAATAAGAGGAATGATTCAGAAGGTTATACATTTGGTTGAAGTAAAGGAAATGTAAACAAGGAGGTGTAAAGATGAAATTACACGAGCTTAAACCTGCAGAAGGCACAAACAAGCCCAAAAAGAGGCTTGGCAGAGGTACAGCTTCCGGCCAGGGCAAAACCGCAGGAAAAGGTCAAAAGGGACAAAAATCCAGATCCGGCGGCGGAGTAAGAATTGGTTTTGAAGGCGGACAAATGCCTTTGTATAGAAGGATACCGAAAATTGGATTTACAAATATTTTCAGAAAAGAGTACGCTATTGTAAACATAAGTGAACTTGAAAGGTTTGATAACGGAACGGTTGTCAGTCCGGAAGTGTTAAAAGAAGCAGGCTTGGTAAAAGCAATGCTTGCCGGGGTCAAAATTCTAGGTAACGGAGACCTTACAAAAAACCTGACAGTTCAAGCCCACAAGTTCAGCAAAACAGCTGCAGAAAAAATTGCAGCAGCAGGAGGAAAGGCAGAGGTGATATAAGGTGTTTAATACAATTAAGAATGCCTGGAAGATTCCGGACCTGAGGAATAAAATGCTTTTTACTCTTGCAATGCTTATAATATTTAGGCTGGGAAGCTTTATTCCCGTACCTGGTATGGATACCAAAGCTCTTACACATCTTATAGAGACCGGAGGTTTACTAGGATTCTTCGATACTATTTCGGGCGGAGCATTTAGGAATTTTGCTGTATTTGCAATGAACATAGGACCTTATATTAACGCAACCATTATTATGCAGCTTCTTACCATAGCTATTCCAAGCCTTGAAGCCCTTGCCAAAGAGGGCGAGGAAGGCAGAAAAAAAATGGCACAGTATACAAGGTACTTTACTGTAATACTGGCGCTTATTCAGTCTTTGGCTTTAGCTTATGGACTTAGGGGGTATCTCCTTAAGACAGATGCAATATCTGTGATACTGGTTGCACTTTCACTTACGGCCGGGACGGCATTCCTGATGTGGCTGGGTGAACAGATCAACGACAGAGGCATCGGAAATGGAATATCTCTGATAATCTTTGCAGGAATAATTTCAAGGATTCCTCTGGGGGTTTTGAAAATAATTGAACTCTATAAGGTAAAATCTACAAATCTTATAGAGATTGCTTTCTTCCTGATATTTGCAATACTTATTATAATGGCGGTTGTATTTATTCAGGAAGGTGAAAGAAGAATACCTGTACAGTATGCAAAAAGAGTTGTCGGCAGAAAAATGTACGGCGGACAAAGTACCCATATTCCGCTCAAGGTGAATCAGGCTGGAGTAATCCCGGTAATATTTGCAATGTCACTTATAGCGTTTCCGGGACAAATTGCACAATTCTTTCCAAAGTCTGCAGCATACAGGTTCTTTAACACATATTTAAATTGGGGATCCTGGATTCACGGAGTACTATACGCGTTGCTTATTATTGGGTTCACATTTTTCTACACAACAGTTTCATTCAACCCAATGGAGGTTTCAAATAATATCAAGAAGTATGGCGGTTTTATACCGGGAATAAGACCTGGGAAACCAACCTCCGATTTCATAACAAAATCATTGAACAGAATAACATTAGTAGGTGCATTTTTCCTTGCTATTATTGCTATAGTTCCGATATTTCTTATGAAGTTTACCGGCATCAAGGTATTTTTCGGAAGCACTTCGCTGCTTATAGTTGTAAGCGTTGCAATGGAATTCGTGAAGCAGGTTGAAGCACAGATGGTGATGAGAAATTACCAGGGCTTTTTGAAATAGATAATTGATTGCTGGCGTATATACGCAGGTTTAATAGAATAAGAAAACGTTTATACGAAGCTTGAATAGTTTCGTATAACAATGAAATGGAGAGTAATAATGAGGATAGTGTTGTTGGGTTCGCCAGGATCCGGCAAAGGTACCCAGGCGATCCGTATAAAGAAAAAGTTTGGAATACCGCACATATCCACCGGGGATATTTTCAGGGACAATATTGAGAGGAACACGACCATAGGGATGGAGGCAAAAAGTTATATCAGCAAGGGATTGTTGGTTCCGGACAGTGTGACTATTCAAATTGTAGAAAACAGACTGGCAGAAGATGACTGTAAAGATGGGTTCCTGCTGGACGGTTTTCCAAGGAACCTGCCCCAAGCGGAAGTATTGGACAAAGGACTCGAAAAAACGGGGAAGAAGCTTGATGCAGTTGTGAATTTAGATGTAACTGATGAAATAATAATAAAAAGGATGGCCAACAGGAGAATTTGCAGCAGCTGTGGGGAGAGCTATAATTTACTCTTTTCCAAACCTGCAGCAGATGGTATCTGTGACAAGTGCGGAGGAAAGTTGTATATCAGGGAAGACGACAAACCGGAAACAGTTGTAAACCGCCTGAGTGTGTATAGAAACCAGACATTTCCTCTTGTAGAATATTATAATAAAAAGGGTATTTTGATTACTGTAAACGGTGAGGATTCTGCCGACAAGACATTTTTGGATATACTTAGTTCACTGGAGAGACTTCCATGATCAGCATTAAATCTCCCAGGGAAATTGAATTGATGAGAATCGCAGGAAGAATAGTTGCAGAGACTCACGAGCTTTTAAGTGAGGTAATCAGACCGGGTATTACTACATTGGAACTTGATGCAATTGCAGAGGCATTTATAGTAAAAAGCGGGGGGATACCCGCATTTAAGGGTTATAATGGATTTCCTGCCAGCATATGTTCATCGGTAAATGAACAGGTTGTACACGGAATACCGGGTACCACAGTGTTAAAGGATGGAGATGTAATAGGTATCGATATCGGGGTTATATACGGCGGTTACTACGGAGATGCGGCACGATCCTATGGGATAGGCAATATAAGCGATGAAAAGGAAAAGCTCATAAAAGTAACGAAAGAAAGCTTTTTCAAAGGAATCGAATATGCTCTGGTCGGTAACCGGCTGTCGGACATCTCCCATAATATACAAAAGCATGTTGAATCAAATGGTTTTTCTGTAGTTCGGGATTTTGTAGGCCATGGGATAGGAAGCAGCATGCATGAAGAGCCCCAGATACCCAATTACGGTTTACCAAACAAGGGGCCCAGACTGGCAGCAGGCATGACACTTGCCATTGAGCCTATGGTAAATATCGGGAAATATGCGGTTAAGGTTCTGAAGGATGGTTGGACGGTTGTAACGGCTGACGGAAAACCATCTGCACACTATGAGAATACAATTGTTATTACCGGTGAAAAACCTGAGATATTGACGCTTTTGCAGGATGTCGAAAGGTGAATATATGCGGGATATAAGTATAGGGCAGATAGTAATATCAACTGCCGGACGGGATAAGAACCATAAATTCGTTGTTTTATGTATAATTGATGACAAGTATGTCTATATTTCTGATGGGAACATTAGAAAGCTTGAAAAGCCAAAAAAGAAAAAGCTGAAACATCTTAAAAAGTTGAATTATGTTGCCGAGGATATAAAAGACAGACTGGAATCAAAAGGGAAGCTTAACAACAACGAGATCAGGAAACTATTAAAATCTATTGATTGATATCGGGAACGGGAGGTTTGATTACCTTATGTCAAAACAGGATGTAATAGAAGTAGAGGGAAAAGTCGTTGAAGCTTTACCAAATGCAATGTTTCAGGTAGAACTTGAAAACGGTCATAGAATTCTGGCACACATATCCGGTAAACTCAGAATGAATTTTATTAAGATTTTGCCTGGAGATAAAGTAACAATTGAACTGTCTCCTTATGATCTTACCAGGGGCAGGATCACATGGCGAGGCAAATGATACAGGGAGGGTTAGAAAATGAAAGTCAGACCATCAGTAAAACCTATATGTGAAAAATGCAAGATTATCAGGAGAAAAGGGAAAGTAATGATTATCTGCGAAAACCCTAAACACAAGCAGAAGCAGGGTTAAAACCAATTTAGGGAGCGCGGCTGGCCCATATTAGTTTGGGTGCTCCCGATTGATTTTAGTATAAAATAGTAACCAATTAGGAGGTGCAAGTACTAATGGCGAGAATTGCCGGTGTTGACTTACCGCGAGACAAAAGAGCAGAAATAGGGCTCACATATATATTTGGCATTGGAAGAGCAACATCAAACAAAATTTTGGCAGAGGCCGGTGTAAATCCCGATACAAGGGTAAAGGACCTTACTGAAGCCGAAGTAGGAAGACTAAGAGAAGTAATTGATAGAAACATCAAGGTTGAGGGTGATCTTAAGAGAGATACAGCCTTAAATATTAAAAGATTAATGGAAATTGGATGTTATAGAGGATACAGGCATAGAAGAGGCCTTCCGGTAAGGGGGCAAAGAACAAAAACAAACGCAAGGACAAGGAAGGGTCCGAAGAGGACTGTCGGTGTGAAAAGAAAGTAGATAAAGGAGGTTTGCTTTAATGGTAGCAAAGCCAAAGGCTAAGAAAACCAGAAAAAGACGGGAAAGAAAAAATGTTGAAAGAGGAGCTGCACATATACAGTCCACTTTTAATAATACCATAGTTACCTTAACAGATAGCGTAGGAAACGGACTGTCTTGGTCCAGTGCCGGTTCCCTTGGCTTTAGAGGATCAAAAAAGAGCACGCCTTTTGCTGCACAGATGGCAGCAGAAGTCGCTGCAAAAGGTGCAATGGAACATGGTCTTAAGACAATAGAGGTATTTGTTAAAGGACCCGGCGCAGGAAGGGAAGCGGCAATAAGGTCACTTCAGGCTGCAGGGCTGGAAGTCAGTTTAATAAAAGATGTTACCCCTATACCTCACAACGGTTGCAGACCGCCAAAACGCAGAAGAGTATAGTTATTGAGGAGGTGTAATAGATGGCAAGATATACAGACTCAAAATGCAGGCTTTGCAGGAGAGAAGGGTCAAAGCTTTATCTGAAAGGTGACCGTTGCTATACAGATAAATGTGCTGTCGGAAGAAGAGCATACGCTCCGGGTCAGCATGGGCAAGGCAGAAAAAAAATATCTGAATACGGGATACAGCTTAGAGAAAAGCAAAAGGTCAGAAGGATATATGGAATACTTGAAAAGCAATTCAGGGATTACTTTGTTGAAGCCGAAAGGCAAAAGGGTGTAACGGGTGAAAATCTTCTGAGGCTTTTAGAACTTAGACTTGATAATGTAGTATACAGGATGGGTTTCGGAGAATCAAGGGCTGAAGCAAGGCAGCTTGTCAGACACGGACATTTCACGATCAATGGAAAGAAGGTTAATATACCGTCCTGTCAGGTTGGTCTTAACGACCTTGTTGCTGTTAAGCCGAGCAGCAAAAATACAGATAAGTTTAAGGACCTTGCGGAAAACTCGGCAGGGAAGACAGCACCGCAATGGTTATCAATAAATTCTGAAATGATGGAAGCAAGGGTAATTGCTCTTCCTGTCAGAGAGGACATAGATCTTCCAATAGAAGAGCATCTTATTGTTGAGTTGTATTCAAGATAATGTTTATTGTTGGACAGTTGGAAAGCTGGACGGGTGGACAGTTGCATAAATAGCAGTTTAACAGGCAGATATTTTTGATAAAGTTTGAAGAATTAGTTGCCC
>ERZ795030.3984-NODE-3984-length-14996-cov-4.398902_pt1 | contig 14996 bp, 13 predicted proteins | sample MGYA00375122_ERZ795030 | MGnify/ENA primary metagenome ERZ795030 (study PRJEB30165, sample SAMN05720146) | activated sludge metagenome | isolation source: anaerobic digester from wastewater treatment plant | place: Japan | collected 2015-04-20 ...
AAATTACTTCAGTGCCTTGAAACGCATGCGGTGCGGCTTGGCGCCTTCTTCCCCCAGACGCTTCTTCTTGTCGGCTTCGTATTCCTGGTAGTTGCCATCAAAGAAGACCCACTGACTGTCGCCCTCGGCGGCCATGATGTGGGTGCAGATGCGGTCCAGGAACCAGCGATCGTGGCTGATGACCATGATGGAACCCGCAAATTCCAGCAAGGCGTCTTCCAGCGCGCGCAGGGTTTCCACGTCCAGGTCGTTCGATGGCTCGTCGAGCAGCAGCACGTTGCCGCCGGCAATCAGGGTCTTGGCCAGATGCAGGCGACCACGTTCACCACCGGACAGCGTGCCGACGCGTTTCTGCTGGTCGCCGCCATTGAAGTTGAAGCGGCCGCAATAGGCACGGCTGGCCATCTGGAATTTGCCGACATTCAGGATGTCGAGCCCGCCAGAGACGTCTTCCCAGACCGTCTTCTCGCTGGACAACTCGTCACGGTGCTGGTCGACAAACGCCATCTTGACAGTCTGGCCAATCTTGACCGTGCCCGAATCCGGCTGCTCCTTGCCGGCAATCATCTTGAACAGCGTGGATTTACCCGCGCCGTTGGGGCCAATGATGCCGACGATGGCACCTGCGGGCACCTTGAAGCTCAGGTTGTCGATCAGCAGACGGTCACCAAAGGACTTGCTGACGTTGGTGAACTCGATCACTTCATTGCCCAGGCGCTCGGCCACGGGAATGAAGATTTCCTGCGTTTCGTTGCGCTTCTGGTATTCGAAATCCGACAGTTCCTCGAAACGGGCCAGACGGGCCTTGCTCTTGGCCTGGCGTGCTTTGGGGTTCTGGCGCGACCATTCCAGCTCCTTCTTCAAGGCCTTGGCGCGGGACTCCTCGCCCTTTTGCTCCTGCACCAACCGGTCCTGCTTCTGTTGCAGCCAGTCGCTGTAGTTGCCCTTGTAGGGAATGCCGGAGCCGCGGTCCATTTCCAGAATCCACTCGGCCGCGTTGTCCAGGAAGTAGCGGTCGTGGGTAATGGCAACCACGGTGCCAGAGTAGCGCTGGAGAAATTGCTCCAGCCAGTCCACCGATTCGGCGTCCAGGTGGTTGGTGGGCTCGTCGAGCAGCAGCATGTCGGGCTTGCTCAGCAGCAGACGGCACAGCGCCACACGGCGCTTCTCGCCACCCGAGAGCTGGCCAATGATGGCGTCCCATGGGGGCAGACGCAGTGCATCGGCAGCAATTTCCAGCTGGTGCTCGCCGCCATCACCGGCAGTGGCGATGATGGCTTCCAGCTGGGCCTGCTCTGCAGCGAGTGCGTCGAAGTCGGCGTCTTCTTCGGCATAAGCTGCGTACACCTCTTCCAGGCGGGCCTGCGCGGCCTTGGATTCGCCCATGCCGCCCTCAACGGATTGGCGCACGGTTTCCGTGGGGTCGAGTTGCGGCTCCTGCGGGAGGTAGCCGATTTTCAGGCCCGCCATCGGAATGGCTTCACCCTCGAACTCCTTGTCGACACCTGCCATGATCTTGAGTAGCGTGGACTTGCCGGAACCGTTGAGACCGAGCACACCAATCTTGGCGCCGGGGAAAAAGGACAGGGAGATGTCCTTGAGAATGAAACGCTTCGGCGGAATGATCTTGCCGAGGCGGTTCATGGAGAAGACGTATTGGGCCATTGCAGTAGCTATTCTTGGAAGCGTAAAGCCGCCATTATCGACTGCAGAGCCAGACGCCGACGCCCCGGACCCGAATTAGTCCTCTGAAACCGTCCGATTTGCGTCGTTGCGCAGGGCCACTTGGGCCACCGCGTCCAGCGCGCCGTCCATCACGCGGCCATCCGATACCAGACGGATCAGCCCCAGCCCTTTGAGCCGCTGCATGGTCCGGCGGGACATGGAGTGCGCCATGCCAGCACCGGAGATGAACATGAACAGGGTGCGGTGCGGGCTGGCCCAGGTCAGTTGCGCGCGCACCCAGGAGCCGGCCAGGGCCAAGTCCACCCAGGAGCCGGTCATAAGGCTCTCGGGACTCCACTCCATCGGGTCGATGACTTCTTCGGTATTTGCAGGTGCAGTGAAATCCAGGGAAATATCCCCGGCGTCCTGCATGAAGCCGGAGTCGCTGGCCTCGTCCTCTGCCATCCAGAACGATTCGGACAGGCCGCTGGCATCCATTTCCGACGCATCGACGCGGTCCACCACCGATTCGATGGGGGTCCCCGACGGAACCGCACGCACGGTCTCAAACGCCTTTTCATGGAAAGTGATCAGCGCATCAAAGAACTCGGCCACCCGCTCTTCCGGATAGGAAATCAGGTGCAGGCCCTGGCGCATCTTGACCAGCATGACCGGCACCATCTGGACCAGCCGGGTACGGTTGCGTCGGGCCAGTTTGAGCTGCACGCTCCAGATCAGGTCGTCTGCCAGCGCCTGGTAGTCGCCAGCATCCCCGGAACCATCGGCAAACTTCAGCTGGGCTTCGGCAACCACCTGGGCCCAGGGGCCACGCAGGAAATCGACCACCATGTCGGGAACGCGCTTGCCTTCCATCCGCGCATTGAACTCTTCTGCCAGGCGCTGCGCGAGCATATTGCGTTGCTCGGCACGCAGCAGTGCACGCGCGGCCTCCTCGGCGCGCTGGCGTTGCGCCTGCTCATCCCGATTCCAGCCCTCTTCGAGCTTGCGCAATTCAGCAGCGAATTGTGTTGCGTCACCCTCACTGCCCGCCAGCACAGTCACAGCCGCTTCAAACGACTTCTGGAAGCGGACGAATCCTGGTTCGTTTTCGGTCGTAAACGCCAGGCTACGGTGGGTCAGCTTGTCCAGCAACTGGCGGGCGGGATGTTGCCGGTCGCTGAAAAAGCGCGGGTCCGATTGCGACAGCTGGATCAGCACCGGCTCCAGCGTCTTGAGATTGTTGCGCACCGGTGCCAGCATCCGGCGGTCCTGCATCAGGTTCTCCAGCATCAGGCGCACCACCTCTTCACCAAGCTGGCGCCCCAGGTTTTTGCTCTGGGTCCGCTCCCGCTGAATCGCCTGCTGAGTCGCCGCCAGCAGGGGCGAACCCGGGGCCGCCTCCGACAGCGTGGCGCGCGCAGCCAGACGCTTCATCATCGGCTCCACCATCTTCATGTCCTGCAGCGCATCAAACGACGCCGGGACCGTGTGGATGAAATCTTTGACACCCCCCACCATGGGAGTGGGGTCCAGCTCGCCCGACAGCAGCCGCCGCAACTTGTCCAACGTCAGCAGAGTGCGGCTCATGGTGGTCTCCACCGCCTTGGATGGCCCACCCACTCCGCCCACCGTGGTGACCGGCAGGCCTGCGGCCTCCACCCCCTGGGACCGGAGCCAATCGGAAATCTGCTTGTACAACTGGCGCAGACTCACACCCATCTTCCCTGCGGCCAGGGTCATGACACTGCCACGGGAGGTCTCGTCCGGAATGTGCTGTGCGATGCTTTCGCGCAGGGCATGCACAAACGACTCCGGCTTGAGCGGATTGAGGTGTGCCTGCACAGTGACCCAGCCCAGAAGGCCGCTGATCATGGCATTGAGGGTGGGCAATACGTCGTCCACTGCCAGCATGACTTCCTGCTGCGTCAGCGCGAACTCGATGTTGGCATCGATCTGGTCTTCTTCCAGAAACTGGAAATCATCAAAGCGCACCAGCGGCTGCGACGCCCGACGCTGCGCATCCCCGCCGTAGACTGCCGCGCGCAACTCTCTGGCAAACGTCTCCGTCACGGACTGCGCCTGGGAACACAGCGTTTCAATAACCTCTCTGGCGGGTCCTTGCGCCGGGGCCAGAGACTGCTGCTTGCCCTTGGGAGGAGCCAGCGATGCCTTCAGGCCCGACAACACATCCTCCATCAGCACGCCGCTTTGCTCCAGCACGGCCTCGATGCATCCCTGCAAGGTCGGCTTCAGGCTTCCGGGGTCATCGGCCACTCCCAGGCGGCGCAACATGAATTTGGTCATTGTCTTTGTATTTTGGCAGGTGCAGAGCCACAAAACCAGTTGCTACACCCTCCTGCTTACACTCTATTACAGCCGTTTTCTCCGCGAAATCAGCTGTTTCTGGCTCCGCTTCCCGACCAATGTCGCGAACGTGAGACAATACTGCCTGTTGCGGCGCTTCAGTTGCCCGCGATGCCAGCACCTTGCTGGGGACCCAACCGACAATTGCGTCCCACTTTTGAATCCATCTGCCATTGACTGACTGTGCGCCACACCGCGCGCAGAACGGCCGGTATCCAAGCGCCCAGGATGGGCGCCTTCAACTATGAACTTCGAAGAATTGAATCTGGCCCCGGCCATTGTGAAAGCCGTGCGCGAGCAGGGTTACGAGACTCCCACCGCGATCCAGGCCCAGGCCATTCCGCTGGTGCTGGAAGGCCATGACCTGCTGGGCGGCGCCCAGACCGGTACCGGCAAGACTGCAGCCTTCACCCTGCCCCTGCTGCACCGCCTCTCCATGAGCCGCAGCGCGCAAAACAAATTTGGCGGCACCGGCATCCGTGCCCTGGTGTTGACCCCCACCCGTGAACTCGCCGCCCAGGTGGAAGAGTCTGTCCGCACTTACGGCAAGTACCTGCAACTCAGCTCCACCGTCATCTTTGGCGGTGTGGGCATGAACCCGCAAATCTCCAAGGTCAAAAAAGGCGTGGACATTCTGGTGGCCACCCCCGGCCGTCTGCTGGACCTGGCCCAACAAGGCATGCTGGACCTCGGCCAGGTGCAAATGCTGGTGCTCGACGAAGCCGACCGCATGCTCGACATGGGCTTCATCCATGACGTGAAGAAGGTATTGGCCCTGGTGCCCAAGGAAAAGCAAAGCCTGCTGTTCTCCGCCACCTTCAGTGACGAAATCCGCGAGCTGGCCAATGGCCTGCTGAAGAACCCGCAAAGCGTGCAAGTCACGCCGCGCAACACCACGGTACAGCGCATCACCCAGGTGATCCACCCGGTGGGCCGCGGCAAGAAAAAGGCCCTGCTGGCCCACATCATCAACGAGCAAAACTGGAGCCAGGTGCTGGTGTTCACACGCACCAAGTTCGGCGCCAACAACGTGGCCGAGTTTCTGGAAAAGAACGGCATCACGGCCATGGCCCTGCATGGCAACAAGAGCCAGGCCGCCCGTACCCAGGCACTGGCTGGCTTCAAAAGTGGCGAAGTGCGCGCACTGGTGGCCACCGACATTGCCGCCCGTGGTATCGACATTGACGATCTGCCGCACGTGGTGAACTATGAAATCCCCAACGTCAGCGAAGATTATGTGCACCGCATTGGCCGTACCGGCCGCGCGGGTGCCGATGGCGCTGCAGTGAACCTGGTGTGCCTGGACGAAGAAGGCTTCATGCAGGACATCGAGCGCTTCACCAAGCAAAAGATTGAAGTCAAGGTTGTCGAGGGTTTTGGCCCCGAGCCAGGCGAAAAGGGCGAACCCATCGCCATGGGCCGCCAGACCATCTGGGGCGGTGCTGGCAAGCCGCCCAGCCGCGATGTGATGCAGGCGGCTGCCAAGGCAGCGCGTACCGAAATGCTGCAACGTGTGCGTGACAACAAGGCCGGCCAGGGTGGCCGTGCGGGTGGTGGCGGTAACGGCGGTGGAAATGGCGGTGGCAACCGTGGTGGCCAGGGCCAACAGCGCGGTAACGGTGGCAACGGCGGCGGTGACCGCGGTGATCGTGCTCCCCGTGAAGACCGTAGCGGCGAATTCCAGCCTCCCCGTTCACACGGCGCCCGCCCACCCCAAGGCCAAGGGCGTGGACGTGGACGTGGTCCCGGTGCAGGTCAGCCTGCTGGCTTTGCCAATGAACCCCGCGCACCCCGTGCACCCGCTGGTCAGCCCGACCCAATGCGTACCAGCGTCGATATGATGGCTGAACGCGGCGCACGCCGTGGCAACTTTGGCGGTGGAAACCGCGGTGGAAACGGAGGCGGCAATGGTGGTGGCTACGGTGGATCGGGCGGCGGCCGCTCGGGTGGCTTTGGTGGCGGGGGCAACGGGTCTCGTGGGCCAGGCGGTTCTCGCGGCTCTTTTAGCCGATAAGACCTACTCCGCGGTGCATTGTGTGGGGCGGCGCAAGCTGTCCCTGCAGCACCCCAAACTGGTCCAGCATGTGGTGGATTTTCAGGCCCCATCGGGCCTGAAAGCGTTGCCGCATGTGGACGACTGCTTTATTGCCCTTGGCACCACCATCAAGGTGGCCGGCAGCCAGGCTGCGTTCCGCGCCGTGGATTTTGAGGCTGTTGTGACCGTAGCCCGCGCAGCGCTTGCGCAGGGCGCTACGAAATTAGGAGTAGTCAGCGCCATGGGCGCGGACGCCTCTTCGGCCATTTTCTACAACCGCGTCAAGGGCGAAATGGAGCAGGCCTTGCAGGACATGGCGTTCAAGACGCTGGTGATTGCGCGCCCCTCCATGCTGGCAGGCAACCGTGAAGCCCTGAACCAGCCTTCCCGCGCGGGCGAGCGCATTGGACTCGCTTTGACGCAGCTACTGAAACCCGTGATTCCGGCCAACTACCGCTCCATTGCGGCAGAGGATGTCGCCAGGGCGCTAACACGCACCGTCAAGACCGCCGGCACAGGAACCTACCGGCTATTGTCCGGAGAGATGCAGGGCGCAGCTGCCAGGCACTGAACTGTTCACCCGCGTACGAACAGGGTGACCAGCGGGTCCGAACCCACCTGACGGCTCCAGTGGCCGTGAACGGCGGAATCAAAGGTGGCGCCTTCGGGCAAGACATCAGCAGAGTAAAAATGCTCGCCAGGCTTGAACACCCGTGACACGCCTCCCTGCAAGCCAATCTCCATCTGTCCACCCAGAATGAAACACCATTGCGGCGCACCCGTGCAATGAAACTGGCTGCGAAAACCGACCGGACTGGTCCGCAACTGGTAGCCGCCGGATGCAAACACCTCGGACAACATGGACTGCGGCGTGCCCTGATTCAGTGGCAGCGCTTCTTCCTTGAAGCGGGCGCGGCCATCGGCATCGGTGAACAGGATGACTTTGGTGAAGGTGGTCATGGTGTGATCGGTTGGGAACAATGCCGGGCATTATTCCCCAAGCAGCGCACTCAGGACTCTACCTCCTCCTCGGAGCCCGGGGACAGTAGCTCCAGCGACTCATCGATCAGTGCGTGCAGTACCACCACGCGTTCAGGTCCCAGTGCCTGGTTGATGCCCTCTTGCGCAATGCGCCATTTGCGCTGCGCCTCGGTGCGCTTGGCCTGGCCGGCCGGCGTAGCGCTGATCAGGCGGCTGCGCGCATCGTCACCCGCGTTCACTTCAATCCAGCCACTGGCAATCAGCGGCTGCAGGTTGCGCGACAGCGTGGAGGTGCTCATGCGTATCACGCCCGCCAAATCCACCGCACGAATCGGCCCCAGCTTCACCACATGGGACAGCAGCGAATACTGCGTGGTCTTCAAGCCCATCTTGGCCAGCTCCGCGTCATAGTGCTGGGCCACTCGGCGCATGAGCTGGCGCAGCTTCAAGTTGGTGCAACCCTGTGGCTTGGGAACATCCGCGACGACCGCTGGCTTGACAAGTGTTTTCATGTTGATTATTGTAGTTACATCTGTTGCATATGCAAGTTTATTCAAAGGAACACCCATGAACGCCACAACCAATCACGCCACCCTGGACGCCTGGCTGGCCGAAGAAGCTGCCGTCGTCGCACGTTTGAATGCAGGCCCCGGCCCTGGCGTTGCGCGGCCCGACCAGGTGACCGGCCTGACGGGTCTGGAGTTGATGCAGGCCATGCTGCGCGGCGACCTGCCCTACGCCGCCATTGCCAAGACGCTGGACTTCACCATCGTGGAAGTCAGCGAAGGCCGTGCCGTATTCCAGGGCACTCCAGGACCTGCGCACCGCAACCCCATGGGCACCATCCATGGCGGCTGGTACGCCACGCTGCTCGACTCGGCCCTGGGTTGCGCGGTGCACACCATGATGCCGGTCGGCCGTGGCTACACCACCGCCGAGCTCGGCGTGAATCTGGTGCGGGCCATCAACCCCGCTAAAGCACCCCGCGTGCGGGTGGAAGGCAAGGTCATCCACTGCGGCCGCCAGCTCGCCACCGCCGAGGCGCGCCTCTATGGGCCCGATGGCACCCTGTACGCCCATGGCACCACGACCTGCCTGGTTTTCGACATGCACCACAAGCCCGCTGGCGGCGCCACCACATAATGTGCGCTTCCAAACCGGCTTGAGAGACCTCCATGCGATTCCTCCACACCATGCTGCGCGTGGGCAACCTGCAGCGCTCCATCGATTTCTACACCCAGGTGCTGGGCATGCACGTGCTGCGCACCTCCGAAAATCCCGAGTACAAATACAGCCTCGCCTTCCTCGGGTTTGACGGCGGCAACCCAGGCCAGGCCGAGATCGAGCTGACCTACAACTGGGGCGTAGAGAGCTACGAGCTGGGCACCGCCTACGGCCACATCGCCCTGGGCGTGCCCGATGCCTATGCCGCCTGCGCAAAGATCAAGGCCGCTGGCGGCAACGTGACACGCGAGGCCGGCCCGGTCAAAGGCGGCACCACGGTGATTGCGTTTGTGACGGACCCGGATGGCTACAAGATTGAGCTGATCCAGCGGGCAGACGACAGTGCAGGTGCTGGCTTGCGCTGAGGCACATCTCATGGACTTTGTTCGCGCCTGAAAGGATTCACCCAGCTCCAAAGTGCATCAGTTCAATGCACCACCAGGCTGACACATTTACCGCAATTCAGAACGCAGCAAAGCCGAGTTTGCGCAAGCCCATGTATTCCACATCGCCGACCACCAGAATGAAATCGTTGGCGAGTAGAAAGGTAAGGATTTGCGTCAAACCAGAATGCTATTTAATTTATAGCTGCTTGCCCAATATTCACGGGCAGTAGCCCTCTTTCGCTTAGCTCTGACACGGCAGCTTACTTCCGCAGCGCCAGCGTATCCCTCGCCAGCTGCGTGATCCTGCTCCACTCGCCCCTGGCCATTGCATCGGCCGGCACAAGCCACGAGCCACCCACGCACACCACGTTGGGCAATGCCAGAAACTCCGACGCGTTTTGCAACGTCACGCCGCCGGTGGGGCAAAACTTCACGTCGAAGAACGGGCCACTCCAGGCCTTGAGCATGGCCGGACCGCCAGCCTGCATGGCGGGGAAGAACTTCAACTCGGTGTAGCCGTCCTGTTGCGCCATCATGATTTCGCTGCCGGTGGCCACACCGGGCAACAGCGCCAGGCCGTTGTCGCGGCACGCCTCGCCGACCGCACTGGTATAGCCGGGGCTGACCGCAAAGCGGGCGCCCGCCATGGCCGCGGCCTGGGCATCGGCCTTGGTGCGCACGGTACCGGCGCCGACCACGGCTTCAGGCACTTCCTTTGCAATGGCTTCCATGCAGGCCAGGGCCTGGGGGGTGCGCAAGGTTACTTCCAGCATGCGCACGCCGCCAGCCACCAGGGCGCGCGCCATGGGCACCGCGTGGGCCACATCGTTGAGCACAATCACCGGAATGACCGGCGCATCCTGCATGACCTGCAGGGCAGTAAGAGTGGGTGTCGTGGACATCGCGATTCCTTCAATCAAAACCAGCTGCAGGCGCCTTCTTCGGCGGTCGAGGCATTGCGGCGGAAATTGGCAAACAGCTCACGCCCCATGCCCACACCGTTAGCGGCACGCAGTGCCTCAGGCATGGCGTCCGCCGTGCGGGACTGCCAGAGGGCGGCATCCACCAGCACGGCCAGCGTACCGGCGTTGGCGTCCAGGCGGATCAGGTCACCGCTGCGCACCTTGGCCAGCGGTCCGCCCGCTGCCGCTTCGGGCGAGACGTGGATGGCGGCAGGCACTTTGCCCGACGCCCCGCTCATGCGCCCGTCCGTCACCAGCGCCACGCGGAAGCCCTTGCCCTGCAGCACGGCCAGCGGCGGCGTGAGCTTGTGCAGCTCGGGCATGCCATTGGCTTGCGGCCCTTGCCAGCGCACCACACACACGATGTCGCGGTTGAGTTCATTGGCTTGGAACGCCTCGTGCAGCGCCTCCTGCGAATCGAACACGCGGCACGGGGCCTCAATCACATGGCGATCTTCCGGCACCGCGGAAATCTTGATCACGCTGCGGCCCAGACCACCCTGCAACAGCTTGAGGCCACCGCTGGCGCTGAACGGCGCGGACACGGGCCGCACTACCGATTCATCGCGGCTGGCACCGGCATCACGCCACTGCAAACCGCCAGCGCTATCAGCCGAAGGGATCTGCGTGAATTCACGCAAACCACCGGCGCGCACAGTCAGCACATCGGCATGCAGGTAGCCAGCATCGAGCAGCTCGCAAATGACATAGCCCGGACCGCCCGCGGCCTGGAACTGGTTCACATCCGCGCTGCCATTGGGGTACACGCGGGTCAACAGCGGCACCACATCGGAGAGCGCCGAGAAGTCATCCCAGTCAATCACAATGCCTGCCGCGCGGGCCACGGCCACCCAGTGGATCAGGTGGTTGGTAGAGCCACCGGTAGCCAGCAAGGCCACCATCGCGTTGACAATGCAGCGCTCGTCCACGATGCGGCCAATCGGCGCAAAACGCTTGGCCTTGGTGATGCCCAGTACGGTACGCACGGCTTCGCGGGTGAGCTCCTGGCGCACATCCTCGCCGGGGTTGATGAAGGCGGTGCCGGGCACATGCAGGCCCATGGCTTCGAGCAGCATCTGGTTGCTGTTGGCGGTGCCATAGAAAGTGCAGGTGCCCTGCCCGTGGTAGGCCGCCGACTCGGCTCGCAATAGCTCGGTGCGCCCCACCAGGCCCTGCGCCGCCTGCTCGCGCACCTTGGACTTTTCGTTGTTCGACAGCCCCGACGTCATAGGACCCGCCGGCACAAACACGGTCGGCAGGTGTCCGAAGTGCAAGGCGCCAATCAGCAGTCCCGGGACAATCTTGTCGCAGACACCCAGCATCAGTGCTGCATCAAACACATCGTGGCTCAGGGAAATGGCGGTGGACATGGCAATCGTGTCGCGGCTGAACAGGCTCAGTTCCATGCCCGCCGTGCCCTGTGTCACACCATCGCACATGGCCGGTACGCCACCCGCCACCTGGGCCGTGGCGCCATGCTGGCGGGCCTCGGTCTTGATGAGGTCGGGGTAATGCTGCAGAGGCGCGTGGGCCGAGAGCAGATCGTTGTATGCGGTGACGATGCCGATGTTGGGGCCCTTCTCGGCAACGACCTTGACTTTGTCCAGCCCCGTGACGCGTGCCTTGTCGGCGTCCGGCATGGCGGCAAAGGCATGCGCCACATTGGCACACCCCATGCGGTCCGCCCCAGGCTTGCGCTGTGCTGCGACATTGATCGCCGCCAGATACGCTTGCCGCGTTCCCTCGCTGCGCGCGCGGATGCGTTGTGTCACCGTTTCAACTGTGGGATGGAGTTTCATAAAATTTGGTAACTAAATTACATCCTGAATGGTACTCCTGAATGGGCATTCAGGCACGTGTGGGGGTTACCAGATGGTTACCAACACAGACGCCACGGCGGTCCGGAACAGGCCTTGCGCCAACCGAAGTAACATCACCCGGTGACCTGCAATTCGCAGCGGAGATGTCTATGAAACTGGCAATCGTGACCCTGATGGTGGCCCTGTCCGGCGGGATGGCGTTCGGCCAGACTCCGCAGGGCAGGTCTCTGGGCCAGAACCTGTACCTGCCGATCTACTCGCACATCTGGCATGGCGAGATGGACAAGAACGGGCAGCCGATGAAAACCCTGGTTTCGGTCTCGGTGAGCATCCGCAATACGGACCCCGCGAAATCCATCCGCATCGTTTCTGCGCAGTATTTCGACACCGATGGCAAAAAACTCCGGGACTATGTGACTGCACCCAAAACCATTGGCCCCATGGGCACCTATGAGCTGTTTGTTCCGCGAAGCGACGATACCGGAGGGTCCGGCGCCAATTTCGTGATCACCTGGAAATCGGACAAACCCGCCAGCCCGCCGATCGTCGAGGGCTTCCACGCCAATCTGCCAGTGGGCAGATCCATTGCGTTCACCAGCTCGGCGCGCGCTTTGCCGGAGGAGTGAGGGCCACGGGTCTCCGCGGCCCGGACCTTATTTCCCGTAAAAGTCTTTGAGGGACTGGTAGCGGGCCGCCCTGGCCGAGCGCACATGGATCAGCGCTTTCTCCATGGGAACACCCGCCTGCACCAGGGTTTCGGCCGCAACGAGCAGGCCACTTTCCTGCACTTCGGGAATGACCTCGGTAGCACCTGCAGCTTTCAGTCGGCCCACATCCTTGGCATCACTCGTCCGCACAACGATGGGGACATTCGGGCGGCTTGCACGCACCACGCGGACCACCCGCTCGGCCGAGTGCACATCCGGGTAGCTGACCACCACGGCACGCGCACGCGAGACACCTGCCGCTTTCAGAACCTCGGCGCGGTCTGCATTGCCGAACACCACATTGAGTCCCACTGCATTGGCCCGCGCAATGCGCTGGGGATCGACATCCAGGGCAATAAAGGGAATGTCTTCCAGCGTCAGAAACTCCCCGATACGCCCGCCGACTCGACCAAAGCCGCAAATCAGCACATGGTTCTGCAGATCCATGCTGTGCACAGCGACATTCTGAATCGCCGTCACGCTGTGTGCCCAGTCCCCACGCCCCAAATCGACCGACAGCTTGGCCGCCCGGGCTATGAGGAAGGGCGCCACAAACATCGAAATCAGCATGGCCGGCAGCGTGATCTGGAAGACATCGAGCGTGATCAGCTTTAACTGGTAGCCCAGTTCCACCAGCACCAGCCCGAACTCACCCGCCTGGGCCAGCTGCGCAGCGGTACGCAAGGACACCACCCAGGGCGTCCTGGCCACACGCGCCACCACCAGCATGACGGCCGCCTTCCCGCCAATCAGCAGCAAAACCGCCAGCAGGAGCAGGTGCGGGTTGGCCAGCACATAGCGCAGGTCCAGCATCATGCCCACGGTGACGAAGAACAACCCCAGCAAAATGTCCCGGAACGGACGGATATCGGCTTCCACCTGGTGGCGAAAAATAGTCTCCGATATCAGCATGCCCCCCACAAAGGCACCCAGTGCCATGGACAGGCCGCTCATGGACGTGAGGTACGACAGGCCCACCACGATCCACAACGTCGAGAGGACCAGCAACTCATCGGACCGGTGCAGGGCGATCGCATGGATGACACGGCCAAGGTACCTCTGCCCCAGCCAGACCAGCAGGGTGAGCACGACGGCTGCCTGCACCGCTGCGATCGCCAGCGACGAAAGCAAATGGTCATCTTTGGCCGCCAGTGCGGGCAACAGAATCAGGCAGGGCACCACCGCAAGATCCTGAAACAACAGCACCCCCATGGTCTGGCGGCCCGAGCGCGAGTGCAGTTCAAAACTGTCCGAGAGCATGCGGGCGACGATGGCCGTCGACGACATGGCCACGGCCAGCCCGATGGCAACGCCACTTTTCCAGCCCTGCCCATAGCCAATCCAGGTCACCAGGCCAGTGCACAACGCAGTCACCACCATCTGCGAAGCACCAAAACCGAATACCAGCTTGCGCATGGCATGGAGACGCTTGATGCTGAACTCCAGACCGATGGAGAACATCAAAAAGACAATGCCGAATTCTGCGAGTTCTGCAATGGCTTCGGACTCTGACAGCAGCGCCAGGCCATGCGGTCCAAGCGCAATGCCGATCGCCAGGTAAGCCAGCATGCTCGGCAGTTTGAGCCTGCGTGCCAACGCGACAGCAGCAACCGCGGCGGTCAGTAACAGGAGAATGGTGAGCAAGTTATCGTGCACGCCGGAATCATAGCTATCGAGCCAAACGGATCGCCCTTGCGGACGACGCAAAAACAAAGGGCCCGATCGTGTCGGGCCCTTGGTGCTGGTATACCGGCCAGGCCGGTGGTGGAGTTACTGTACCGAAACTTCCACCCGGCGGGCTTCGGCATCAGAACCGGTTGCCAGGGTTTGCTCAGGCTTCTTCAATTCCACCTGGTCCTGGGCCACGCCCAGGGCAGCCAGGGCGTCACGCACCTTGAGTGCGCGCTGCTTGGCCAGTTCGGCATTGGCAGTGGCGTCACCGGTCGCGTCATGGAAGCCACTGATCAGAATCTTCTTGCCCGCATGGACAGCGTGCACGATGTCAGTCAGGGCTTCATTGCCACCAGCGGCCAGATCCGCCTTGCCAGAAGCAAAATAGAACTTCACCACGCCGCCTTCCACTTTCACACTGGCGCCATCGGCTGCAGCAGCCGCAGCGGGTTTGGCTGCGAACTGGTTCACCGAATACTGGCTGATGCCCACCACGAGGGCAATCACCAAGGCAATCACGCCAAAAATCACACCTAGAACAACACCAATGTTGTCGTCATCCTGAGAAGACATCGCTTGAACTCCCTAAAAAATAGAACCTGAATTGTAAAGCGACACAGGTGCAGTCACCGTCCGTCAAATCGACAAGCGCCAAAGGCAGTTTCTCCCGAGAGACATGCCTATACTTGCCCCATGACCTCCATCGCAGACCTTCGCAAGAGCTACGAACGCGCCGAACTGGACGAAGGCGCCTCGCACCCCGACCCCCTGAACCAGTTTGACCAGTGGATCAAGGAAGCCATCCACAGCGAGGTACCCGAACCCAACGCCATGACCGTGGCCACGGTTGGCAGCGACTTGCGCCCCTCCACCCGTGTGGTGCTGATCAAGGGCTACGACGCGCAGGGCATCGTCTGGTACACCAACTACGAGAGCCGCAAGGGCCGCGAACTGGCCGGCAACCCGTTTGCCGCACTGCAATTCCATTGGGTGGAGCTGGAGCGGGTGGTCCGGATTGAAGGCAGGGTGGAAAAGGTCAGCGCAGAAGAAAGCGACGCCTATTTCCAGAGCCGGCCGCTGGATTCACGGGTGGGTGCCTGGGCTTCGCCGCAAAGCCAGGTCATTCCGGGCAGAACCGTGTTGGTAACCAACGCCGCCAAATACGCCGCACAGTTTCTGCT
>ERZ795030.3987-NODE-3987-length-14986-cov-6.594602_pt1 | contig 14986 bp, 10 predicted proteins | sample MGYA00375122_ERZ795030 | MGnify/ENA primary metagenome ERZ795030 (study PRJEB30165, sample SAMN05720146) | activated sludge metagenome | isolation source: anaerobic digester from wastewater treatment plant | place: Japan | collected 2015-04-20 ...
GGCGGGAGACGGGGTAATTGACAATTGAAAATTGACAATTGGCAATCGGGGCACGTCCGCAGATGGGGTGTAGGGGCGGATATTATCCGCCCGCGCATAATCCCATCCGCTCGCTTAGATCAGATACCCGTAATCCCGCATCACTGTCAGTATAAAGCATTCTATATCCGGGTCAAGCCCATTCGGCGCGGACAGGTCGTATTGAGCGGCGTCCCCCGCCATGCGCACGAGCGCACGGTCGGACCCCAGGGGGTAAAAGCCGCTGTTCCTGCTCTCTTCGAATTCTTCGAGCGAGGGGAAGAGCGTAAACTTCTCCTCGTACGGCCTGCTTTCGTAGGGGCAGAAGGCCGCGCAGTTGCCGCACTCGTTGCAAAGCCGCTCGACGTGCAATATCTGCCTTTGCGCGTGCCCCGGAACCTCTACGGCGATGTTCGCGCGGTTCGGGCAGACCGAAACGCAGTTTTCGCACACCGTCGAGCAGCCGATGCAGCGCGAGGGCTCGTTCTCGCAGGGCGCGCAGAGGCTGTCCCGGCTCAGGAGCGTTTCGCGGTAATCGCGTTTCGCGTCCGCGGGGATTTCGTACTCGCGCGCTTCTTCGATGACCGCGTCCGCGAACCTGCGCGCGTCGGCGATGGCCTCGACCACGGTCGCGGGGCCGCGCAGCGCGTCGCCCGCGGCGAACACGCCGTTGCCGCAGTTGAACTGCGCGCGCCCCTTCGCGTCGAGCGTCACGCCGTAGCGCGCGAAGGCCGTCTCGTCGGGCCTCTCGCCCACGGCGGCGACGACCGCGTCCGCGTCGATTTCGACGAGCTCGTCGGTTTCGACAGGCGCGCGCCTGCCGCCCGCGTCCGGCTCGCCGAGCTTCATCCTGCGGCAGACGAGTTTGCCGTTCTCCTGCCTCACGGGCGCGAGCAGTTCCGCGAAGGTTACGCCGTCCTTTGCGGCGAGCTCGAGCTCCTCCTCCTCGGCGGGCATATACTTCTTCGTGCGGCGGTAGATGATGGTCACCTTGGGAACGCCGAGCCTTTTTGCCGCGCGCGCGGCGTCCATGGCCGTGTTGCCGCCGCCGACGACGGCCACGGCCTTGCCGAGCGATAGCGTTTCCGGCGCGGACTTGGCGGCCCTGAGAAAATCGACGGCGTTGACGACGTTCCCTTCGATGTCGAGCCTGCCCCGCTTCGCAGCGCCGAAGGCGAGCAGTATGTAACCGAAGCCCTGCTTCTTGAGTTCCGCGAGGTCCGGCGCGTCCTTGCCCGTGACGAAGGCCGCGCCCATGCGCGCGCAGAGCGCGACGTCGTTCTCGACGGCGTCCGTCGGGATGCGGAACTCGGGGATCACGCTGCGCACGAGCCCGCCGAGCTCCTGCTCGCGCTCGAACACCGTCACGGGATAGCCCTCCCGCGCGAGGAAGTACGCCGCCGCGAGCCCCGCGGGGCCTCCGCCGACGATCGCCGTGCGCGGGCCGTCCTTGATTTCGACCGGCTCAATCTGTTCCATCAGCGCGTCGTAGCCCTTTTCGGCGGCGATGAGCTTGATGCCGCGGATGCGCACGCTGTCTTCATAGAAGTTGCGCGTGCACTTGTCCATGCAGCGGTGCGCGCAGATCGTGCCCGTGATGAAGGGCAGCGGGTTTTTCTCGGCGATGACGCGCAGCGCGTTCGCGTATTGTTCCTTCTCGACGAGTTTGATGTATTCCGGCACGTCCTGGCCGATGGGGCAGCCGTGCGCGCAGGGCGCGGTGAAGCAGTCAAGGAGCGGCACCTTCCCGTCGAATTTGCGCGAGGGCAGCGGCTTTATGGGTTTCCTGTGGTGCGGGTCGTCCACGACGGCGCGCGAGAGCTTCTCGACCGCATCCGCGTCCACGCCCGGGAAGGGCTTGTAGTCGAAGCTTTCGGAGAGCCTGGCGAGCTGGCGGAACCTCCCGTAGCCGCCGGGCTTCAATATGGTCGTGGCGACGGTTACGGGCCAGATGCCCGCCTCATAGAGCTTTTTGAGATTGAAATAGTCCGCGCCGCCGGAGAAGGAGAGGCGAAGCTTGCCCCCGAAATCCCTGGCAAAGCGCGAAGCCATCTCGATGGTCAGCGGGTACAGCGCCCGGCCGGACATATACATTTCGGAGCTCGGCAGTTCGCCCGCCTTCACGTCCACGGGGAAGGTGTTCGAGAGCTTGAGGCCGAATTCGAGGCCGAGGCTCTCGGCGAGCGCCTTGAGCCGGCGGAACATCGGCACCGCGTCCTCATATTGCAGATCCTCGTTGAAGTGGTGCTCGTCGAAGGCGATGTAGCCGTAACCCATCGCGTCGAGGCGTTTCCTCGCGAATTCGTAGCCGAGTATGGTCGGATTGCACTTGACGAAGGCGTTGAGCCGCTTTTCCCTGATCAGATACGTCGCGATGGCCTCGATCTCGCCCGGCGGGCAGCCGTGCAGCGTCGATATGGTCGCGCCGGAGCAAATATAAGGTGAAATACCGTCGATGTAGGCTTCGTCCCCGGGGAAAAGCTCCTTTGCGACGCGGATGCACTCCGCCCACTCGGGCGTCGCGGATGCGTCCTTCATGCCCTCGATGAAACGCTCGAGCTTGGGCGTTTGTATGCCCGCGAGGTCGTAGCCCACGCTCATGTTGAACGCGAAGCCGTCCGGGTCGCCGAGCTTCCATTTACGGGAAATCAGCTTGAGGGCGATCCAGGCTTTGACGTACTCGTCGAACGCCTGCGGCACGGTCAGTTCGGTCGACCACTCGCAGTTGTAGCCCTCGTCCGTGGCGAGTATGCACGGACGGGCGATGCAGGCGGCGAGCTCCGCGCCGTCCATCTTCTGCACGGTCTTGAGCTCGAAAAAGCGCGCGCCCGCGCAATAGGAGGCGATGATGTTCCCCGCAAGCTGCGTGTTCGGGCCCGCGGCGGGGCCGAAGGGCGTTTCGAGCCTGCCGCCGAAAAGCGGCAGCGTTTTTCCGTCCATTTTGCGGTACAGCTCGTTGACGCCGAAAACGGAGCCGTGCTTTTCATACTCCGTGAGGAGCCAGTCCATCAGCGCCCCGAAGGGCAGGGGGATCATGCGTTCGCTCATGCCGATTTCCTCCTTATCCGTTGAGCCGCGCCCAGAGGGCTTTGGCAGTTTCCAGGGTTTTCGCGTTGACCTCTTCCTCGTCGACGCCCACGAGCACGCGGTCTTTCATCAAAATCCTGCCGTTGCACACGGTGGTCTCGCACTGGCGGCCCGTCATGCCGAAGAGTATGTGGCCGTCCACGTTCTCGTGTGAGAACGGCGTATACGGCTTGTAGTCCATGACGACGACGTCCGCGGCGGCGCCGGGCTTCAGTACGCCCAGAGGGGAGTCGAAGTAGCGCGCGGCGATCTTCGCGTTGTTCTCGAAGAGCATCGCCGTGACCTCGCCCCAGGCGACGTTGGGCAGGCACGCGTTGTGCCGCTGTATGGCGAGTGCGGCCTTGAGGCTCTCGGTCATGTCGAACGTGTACGCGTCCGTACCGAGGCCCACGAGCACGCCCTTTTCGAACATTTGCAGCACGGGCGAGCAGCCCACGGCGTTGCCCATGTTCGATTCCGGATTGTTGACGACCATGCTGCCCGTTTCCCTTATGATGTCCATTTCCGCGGGATTCACATGGATGCAGTGGCCGAGTATCGTCTTTTCTCCGAGTATGCCGTTGTGCAGCAGGCGGTTGACGCTGCGCGTGCCGTGGTTTCTCAGGCTGTCGTACACGTCGTTCATGCCTTCGGCAACGTGTATGTGGAAGCCCGTCCTGCCCGCGTTCTCGCGCACGCACTTTTCAAAGGTCGCGTCGCTCATGGTGAACAGCGCGTGGCCGCCGAACATGGCCGCGACCATGGGGTCCTTTTGCTTCCCGCACCAGCTTATGAAATCGCCGTTCTCTTTGATGGCGGCGTCGCGCTTTATTTTGCCGTCCCGGTCGGAGACCTCGTAGCACAGGCATGTGCGCACGCCCAATTCCTTTGCGACGTCCTTGATGGCGAACAGGCTGCCCTCGATCTGCGCGTAGCTCGCGTGGTGGTCGAAAAGCGTCGTGCAGCCGGTCTTGATGCAGTCGATATAGGTCTGGTAGGCGCTGCGCCGCGTATCCTCGATGGTCAAATGCCGGTCGATCTTCCACCACATGCCGTCGAGCACCTCGAAGAAGTTGGTCGGGCTGTGGCCGCGCATCGCAAGTCCCCGCGCGAGCGCGCTGTAGATGTGGCTGTGCGCGTTGATGAAGGCGGGCATAATGACCCCGCCGCGCGCGTCGACGAACTCGGCCTTGGGGTATTTCGCGCGGATTTTCGCGTCCTCGCCGACCTCCTTGATATTTGTGCCCTCTATGGCGAGCGCGCCGCGCTCGAAGTATGGGTTCGCCCCGTCCCTTGTGACGAGCCTTCCGTTGCCGATGACGATCATGTCCGTCCCTCCTTATTTGCTGCTCTTATTATGGTTAAAAAAAGCGCGCCGGCAGTCAAACGAATCCGTCCGACGCCCGCGCGCGAAGCACTTCCTTACAGCAGTCCTGTATTTTTTTCTATTCTAACACGAAGAATTTCTCTTATCAAGAGGCGAGAGATCAAAAATGTTTTAGATTGCCTAAAATATTTTGTGATTTCCTCTTGAATTCCTGCGCGAACATGGTGTAAACTGGACATATCGAAAGCATGGGGAGGGACCGGCATGGACGAGGAACTGCTCGATACGCTCAAACGGCTTGCCAGGGCAATTGCGGCGCAGTTCGGGCCCAACTGCGAAGTGGTCGTGCACGACCTTACGGGCGGCGATCCGGAAAACACGATCGCTCTCATCGAGAACGGCCATGTGTCCAACCGCAGCGTGGGCAGGGGAAGCTCGCACATCGCGCTCGAGGCGATCAAGGCGATCAAGGCGGAGAAGCCGCTCGCCGACCATTACGATTATCTGACCAAGACGGCGGACGGGCGCATACTCCGCTCCGGCACGGTCTACATCAACGATTCCTCCGGAAAGCCCGCGGGCATCTTCTCGATCAACTTCGACCTCACGCCGCTGATGATGGCAAAATCCGCCCTGGATTCGCTGGTCAGGAGCGAGAACGGCTCCGGCGAGCCGGAGCGCATCCCCACGAACGTCAACGAGCTTCTCGACGACCTGCTCGAGCGCAGCGTCCAGCTCATAGGCAAGCCCGTCGCCATGATGAACAAGGACGACAAGGTGCGCGCCATACGCTACCTAAACGACGCGGGCGCGATGCTCATCACAAGGAGCGGCGACAAGATCGCCTCGTATTTCAGCATCAGCAAATACACATTGTATTCCTATCTCGATTCCGGCGGCAAAAGCTGACCGCCCGGGCATGATAAAGAACAGTACCGTTGAAAAGGAGAGTCACATGGATACCCAAAGCGTTAAAAAAGCGGGCGAAAAATACCTTCCCCAAATGACGAGGTTCCTGCGCGACCTGATCCGCATCCCGGGCGAGAGCTGCGGCGAGGAGGGCGTCATCAAAAGGATCGCCGCGGAGATGGAAGCCGTGGGCTTCGACGAGGTCGTCATCGACGGCCTTGGCAACGTGCTCGGCTACATGGGCGAGGGCGCGCGCCTGATCGCCTACGACGCGCACATCGACACGGTCGGCCTCGGGAACAAGGCCAACTGGAACTTCGACCCCTACGAGGGCTACGAGAACGAAACCGAGATCGGCGGGCGCGGCGCTTCCGACCAGCTCGGCGGCATCGTGAGCTCCGTCTACGGCGCCAGGATCATGAAGGACCTCGGCCTGATCCCCGAAGGCACGCGGATACTCGTGGCCGGCACCGTGCAGGAGGAGGACTGCGACGGCATGTGCTGGCAGTACATCTACAACAAGGATCACGTCAAGCCCGAGTTCGTCGTCATCACCGAGCCGACCGACGGCGGCATCTACCGCGGCCACCGCGGCCGCATGGAGATCCGCGTGGACGTGCGCGGCGTTTCCTGCCACGGCAGCGCGCCCGAGCGCGGCGACAACGCCATTTACAAGATGGCGGACATACTCAAAGAAGTCGAGGCGCTCAATGAGAACGGCTGCGGCGACGGCGTCGAAATCAAGGGCCTCGTCAAGATGCTCGACCCGAAATACAACCCCGAGCATTACGAGGACGCGCGCTTCCTCGGGCGCGGCACGGTCACCACAAGCGAAATCTTCTTCACCTCCCCCTCGCGCTGCGCTGTGGCGGACTCCTGCTCGATCTCGCTCGACCGCCGCATGACCGCGGGCGAAACGTGGGATTCCTGCATCCGGGAGATCGAGGCGCTGCCCTCGTGCAAGAAGCACGGCGCCAAGGTTTCGATGTATATGTACGACCGCCCCGCGTGGACGGGCGAGGTGTACGAGACCGAGTGCTACTTCCCGACCTGGATCAACAAAGAGAGCGCGCCGCACGTGCAGGCGCTCGCCGACGCGCACAGGGCGCTTTACGGCGAAGAGCGCACAAACGAGCCGGGCAACGTCGACAAGCGCCGCCGTCCGCTGATCGACAAATGGACGTTCTCGACCAACGGCGTGTCGATACAGGGCCGCTACGGCATACCCTGCGTGGGCTTCGGCCCAGGCGCGGAAAGCCAGGCGCACGCCCCCAACGAGATCACCTGGAAGAAGGATCTCGCGACCTGCGCGGCCGTCTACGCGCTCGTGCCCTCGCTCTACAAGGGCGGCGCCGGCGGCGACGTGACGCAGTTCCGCGCGACGCTCACCGACAACGACATCAAATAATTTACGGAGGATATTATGAGCAACGTCAGGCAGTACACCGACGCGATCAGCAAGCTGAACCTGAAGGATATGTACGAGGGCGACTTCTTCCTCACCTGGGAGAAGAGCTTCGACGAAATCCGGGGCGTGTTCGCCGTGGCGGACGCCCTGAGGAACCTGCGCGAGAGGAACATTTCCTCGAAGATTTTCGACAGCGGCCTGGGCATCAGCCTGTTCCGCGACAATTCGACCCGCACGCGCTTCTCGTTCGCCTCCGCGTGCAACCTCCTGGGCCTCGAGGTGCAGGACCTCGACGAGGGCAAGAGCCAGATCGCCCACGGCGAAACCGTGCGCGAGACCGCCAACATGATCTCCTTTATGGCGGACGTTATCGGCATACGCGACGATATGTACATCGGCAAGGGCAACGCCTATATGCGCGAGGTCGTGGAGGCGGTCAAGGCCGGTCACCGCGACGGCGTGCTCGAGCAGAAGCCCACGCTCGTCAACCTCCAGTGCGACATCGACCATCCCACGCAGGTCATGGCGGACACGCTGCACCTCGTGCACGAGTTCGGCGGCCTGGAGAACCTGCGCGGCAAGAAGGTCGCCATGACATGGGCGTACTCGCCCAGCTACGGCAAGCCGCTGTCCGTTCCGCAGGGCGTGATCGGGCTGATGACGCGCCTTGGCATGGAAGTGTCCCTCGCCTATCCGCAGGGCTACGAGGTCATGGGCGACGTGGCGGAGCTCGCCAAAAAACAGGCGGCCGAGTCCGGCGGCAGCTTCACCATCTCCCACGACATGAAGGAAGCCTTCCGCGGCGCGGACATCGTCTACCCCAAGAGCTGGGCGCCCTTTAAGGCCATGGAGGAGCGCACCGACCTGTACGGCCGCGGCGATTCCGAGGGCATCAAGGCGCTCGAAAAGCGCCTGCTCGCGCAGAACGCGCAGCACAAGGACTGGGAGTGCACCGAGGAAATGATGCGCCTCACCAAGGACGGCAAGGCGCTCTATCTCCACTGCCTGCCGGCCGACATCACGGATATTTCCTGCGAGGCCGGCGAGGTTGCGGCGAGCGTGTTCGACCGCTACCGCGACCCGCTCTACAAGCAGGCCTCCTTCAAGCCCTACGTCATCGCGGCGATGATCTTCCTCGCCAAGGTGAAGGACCCCGCAGGAAAGCTCCTCGAGCTCGAGCAGAAGGGCATCCTCCGCCACAACGCTTAATCGAATCGACTTTGCATCGCGCGGACGGCCTCTGGCCGCCCGCGCGCGTTTATTCGGCGTCCATTGGCTTTTTCGCGGGGAATCGTTATAATAAACTTGAAAACGCATGCGGAGGATGATATGAACACGAACGTCGCGGATATGCACAGATACCTTGAGAAATGGCAAAGCATTCTGCGCCTGATGGATTGGGATATCAAGCTCCGGCCCGTCGAAAAGGAGTGGCGAAAAAGCGGCGACATCAAGATCGACACGGACGACAGGACCGCCGTACTGCTCGTCAACGTCTGTAACCCCAGGCAGACGAACCTCGAGGAGCTGATCGTCCACGAATTGCTGCACCTGAAGCTCTGGGGCATGGATCAGATGATCGAAACCCTGATGAATTGCGTGTATGGGGAAGACGAAAGCGACAAAAAACGCGAGTTCGCCTATACGCAGTTCATGACGCTGCTGGAATCCACGGTGAACGATCTCGCCAAGAGCTTCCTGCAGCAGGCGGGGGAGGACAGGGAAATCTCCTTCGGAAGGTTGGAAAAAGAGGTCCGGGAGGAAATCGGCGGGTAGCTGTCCCCTGTAACCCCAAAAGAAACCCTTATTTTCAGCATAAACAATCGTTATGCCGTCCCCGCCAAAAAACCGTTGCGCACCCGCGCGCCACGGTCATATAATCATAAGGGCACCCCAATGCAAAAACGTATTTTTGCGGCGCGTCTCCCCTTCGAGGGAGGCGCTATTCTTTTATTTTTATTTTTTGGGAGGTGTGGCATGACCAAGTACGTTTTCGTCACGGGCGGCGTGGTGTCGAGCCTGGGCAAGGGCATCACGGCGGCGGCGCTGGGCAGGCTTCTGAAGGCGCGCGGCTATAAGGTGAGCATCTGCAAGCTCGACCCGTATCTCAACGTGGACCCGGGCACGATGAACCCCTACCAGCACGGCGAGGTGTACGTCACCGACGACGGCGCGGAGACCGATCTGGACGTGGGCCACTACGAGCGCTTTATCAACGAGACGCTCTCGCGCGCGAACTCCGTCACATCCGGGCAGATCTTCCTCACCGTCATCGAGCGCGAGAGGAAAGGCGGCTACGCCGGCGGCACGGTGCAGTTCGTGCCGCACATCACGGATGAGATCCAGCGGCGCGTCATACTCGCGGCGGAAGCGTCGCAGCCGGATGTGCTGATCTGCGAAATCGGCGGCACGGTGGGCGACATCGAGGGCCTGCCCTTCGTCGAGGCCATCCGCCAGTTCAAATGGAAGGCGGGCACTGCGAACTGCGCCTTCATCCACGTGACGCTCGTGCCTTACATCTCGGCGGCGGATGAGTTGAAATCCAAGCCCACGCAGCACAGCGTCAAGGAGCTGCTCGGCCTCGGCATCCAGCCGGACATCATCGTATGCCGGGCGGACAGGCCCATCGGCGAGGGCATACGCCGGAAGATTTCGCAGTTCTGCAACGTCGCGCCGGACTGCGTCGTGGAGAACCTCTCCGCCTCCTCGCTCTATGCGGTTCCCCTGATGCTCGAGAAGAACGGGCTTTGCGTGGCACTCGTCAAAAAGCTCGGCCTCGAGGAGCGAGAGCCCGACCTCGCCTCCTGGCGCGCGATGGTCGAGCGCGGCGAGAACCCGGAGCGCGCTTGCCGCATCGCGATCGTCGGCAAATACGTGCAGCTCCACGACGCGTACCTTTCCATCGCGGAATCGCTGCACCACGCGGGCGCGGCTCTGCGCACGGATGTCGTCATAGACTACGTGAACGCGGAGAAAGTCGCCGAGGAAAACGCGGCGGAACTTCTCAAGCGCGCGGACGGCGTTGTCATCCCCGGCGGCTTCGGCCCGCGCGGCCTTTCCGGCAAGCGCGCCGCCATCCGCTACGCGCGGGAGAACGGGGTGCCGCTATTGGGCATCTGCCTTGGCATGCAGATGATGGCCATCGAGTTCGCACGAAACGTCCTCGGCCTTCTGCAGGCCGACACCACCGAGGATGATCAGGATACGCCCGACCCCGTCATCTACCTCATGCCCGGCCAGGAAAAGAACCTTGACAACATCGGCGGCACGCAACGTTTGGGCGGGTACGACTGCCGGCTTATGGAAGGCTCGCTCGCGAGGCGGCTTTACGGGAAGGAAGTCATCCGCGAACGGCACCGCCACCGCTGGGAGTTCAACAACGCCTATGAGGAGCGCTTCGCGCTAGCGGGTATGTTCGTGACAGGCCGCTATGAAGAAAAGAGCCTCGCGGAGATCATGGAACTCGGGGAGCATCCCTTTATGGTCGGCACGCAGTTCCATCCGGAGCTTACCTCGCGCCCGGATGCGCCGCATCCGCTGTTCGTCGGGCTGGTAGACGCCGCGAACCGGCGCAAAAAAGCGGCGGATTGACGTCCCGCTTCGCCGCAAGGTATGGTATAATAAGGCAATTTGATTCGGAGGCTTGCAGCTATGGATTTTACGAAGCTGACGGGGTATCTCGACTCGCTCGAAAGGCGCTTCGGCGTGCCTGCGTGCGATCTGTCGGTACGTGTGCGCCACGAGGAGGTCTATCGCCGCAGCGCGGGCTTCTCGGACGCGGAAAAAACCAAACCCGTTTCCCCGGACGATCTCTACTGGGTCTATTCCATGACCAAGGTTTATACCGCGGCCGCCGCGCTGCAGTTCGTCGAGCAGGGCAGGCTCAGTCTCGAGGACCCCGTGGCGAAGTATCTTCCCCCGTTCGCCGAACTTATGGTGAAGGAGGGCGAAACCATCCGCCCCGCGCGGGAAACGCTGCGCATACTGCACCTGTTCACCATGACCGGCGGCTTCAACTACAACTTCGAGACGGGCCCCGTCGTGGAAACGATACTGGCATACGGCGCCGCGCTCACTTCGAAGGAACTCATCGACGCTTTCGCCAGGGAGCCGCTCGATTTCGATCCCGGCGCGCACTACCTCTACAGCGTGTGCATCGACATACTCGGCCGCGTGGTCGAGGTGATCTCCGGCATGGCGCTCGGCGAATACTTCAAAAAATACATCTTCGGGCCCCTCGGCGCGAAGGATATTCTGTTTTTCCCCGGCGAGGCGCAGCTTGCCCGGCTGAGCACGCAGCACAAGGTCGATCCCGACACGGGCGCGGTCGCCGTCGCGGGCCAGAGCAACCTGTTAAGCCCGCTCGGGGCCTTCGAGTCGGGCGGCGGCGGGCTTGCCGCGACGCTCGGGGATTACATGCTTCTGCCCGACGCGCTCGCCAACGGCGGCGTCGGCGCGAACGGCGCGCGTATACTTAAACCGGAGACCATAGAATTGATGCGAAAGGATTGGCTCACCCCCGTCCAGCGCGCGGACTTCAACAAGATGAAGACCGAAGGCGTGTACAGCTATGGACTGGGCGTGCGCACGCACGTCGGCGGCGGAAGCGCGAAATCCCCCCTGGGCGAATTCGGCTGGGACGGCGCGGCGGGCGCCTACAACCTGATCGACCCCGAGAACAAGCTTGCAGCCGTGTATATGCAGCACGTGCTCGGCCACGGCGTTGCCTTCGAACAAATCCACCCGGCAATCAGGGATTTGATTTATGAGGGGATGGGATAATTGACAATTGAAAATGTGGCATTGACAATCAAGTACGCCGCCTGCGGGCGGGGTCGTCGTTGTAGGTGCGGATATGATCCGCCCGCGGAATCCTCGGCGGCGAGAGAAGCCCACGGCTGAATTGTCATCCGGAATGAAAATGAAAAACGCCTCCGCAATTCAAGCGAGAGGCGTTTTGATACAATCCCGATTGTCAATTGCTCATTCGTTCCTTATCGCCGCGAGCGGCGAGAGGCGCATCGCGCGGATGGCGGGGTAGAAGCCCGAAACGAGCGCGACCACCATCGAGAACGCCACGGCGCCTACGGCAAGATAGACCGGTATGAGGCTGTACAGGCCGGAGTTTACCAGCAGCTTATTGAGCGCGGTCGAGATGCCGTAGCTGAGTCCTATGCCGATCGCGCCGCCGAACAGGCCGATGTACGCGGACTCCGTGAGGAACAGCCCCGCGATGTTGCCCATGCGGCAGCCGAGCACCTTGATGATGCCGATTTCCTTCGTGCGTTCGTAGATGCTCATCATCATCGTGTTCATGATGCCTATGGCCGCGACCAACAGGGATACGCCGCCGATGGCGCCGAGCAGGTACTGGGTCTTTTGGATCTGCTCTTCGCTCTGCTCGATCCAGTCCTGCAGGCTGTTGGTGCCGTAGCCCATCTCGTCGATGGCGGCCTTGACGGATTTGACCGCCTCCGTGCTCTCGCACTTGACGATGACCTGGTTGTAGTTCTTCGTGTCGATGTTCATGAAGGTCTCGTTTTCCTTGGCGAGTTTCTCGAGCGCCTCGATGTCCATCAGGCAGTACCAGGAGAATTCGTTGCTTTCCGCGCTCACCACGCCCGAGGGCACGAGCTTGTAGAACTTGCCGCGCGGCGTGCTGGGGTCGGTCTCATAGTTGTAGATGTTGTTGTAGTCGAACGTGAGCTGGAAGCGCGAGTCTATCGTGATCTTCGAGTTTCCGTCGCGGTCGACCGCCTGCTTGCCCGTCTTGGGATCGTAGAAGTAGCTCGTGACGCCGTTGCCGAACACGATTTCATACGTGCCGCCGGAGGAGCGGCTTGAGGGGAAATCCCCGCTCTCGAGCTTAATATCGAACGCGGCCGCCTGCTCCGTGTCGATGGCCATGATGCTGATGTCCGTAACGTATCTTCCGCTCTTGACGATGCCCCAGGCGGTGATCTGCGGCATGACGGCCACGACGCCGGGAAGCTGCCTGATGGCCTCCACGGCCTTCTTGTCGAGCTTGACTTCCTCCCAGTTGCCCATGCCGTCGCCCGCGGGATCGCTGTACTTCCAGTTCATCACGGTGATGTTCGTGAGGCTGCCCATCTGCGCGTAGCTGTCGATCATGGCCTGCCTCATGCCGATGCCGAGGGAGACCATGACCACGATCGAGCATGTTCCTATGACCATGCCCAGCACCGTCAGCACGGCGCGCAGCTTACGGCGCCAAAGGTTTAAAAACGCCGTGCGCAGAAGATCGATGAATCTCATACATCCTCCAGATGCCTGTTACGCCTCTTTTTGAGCACCAGCAGCACGGCCCCGCCGCAGCCCAGGACGCCCACGCCTATGGCGATCCACGCCCACAGGGGCATGCCCGGTGTTACGCCGCCGCCGACGTCTATGCCGGGATCTTCCTTGCCCGGGATTTCGAAGCCGGGATCGATCACCTCGCCGCCGCCCATTTCCATGACGAAGAGCGAAACGGGGATCTTCTCCTGCATCTGCTCGCCGAGCGAATCCTCGTAGGTCACCACGATGAAGCCCTCGATCTGGCCCGGCGTGTTGGTGATGATGTTGAAGTCCGCGCTCATGGTGCCGCCCGCGGCCACGGTTCCGCCGAAGAAGGTTTCCTCGAGCTGGAGCCCGTCGCCCTCGATGCCGATCATGCAGTTGTAGACCGAGGAGCGGCCCATGTTGTACATCGCCAGGTACACGGCGCAGGTCTGTCCGACATAGCACTCGTCGTAGAACACGGGCGTGTCGAACTTGAGGCGGATCTTCTGGAGTATGGTCACGGAGATCGTGTCGCTCGCGGTATAGCCGGTCACGTTCTTCGCGCCCTCGTAGGCCATCGCGACGCCGAGCTTATACGCCTTGGGGTCGATGTCCGATGAGCTTTGCATCTTGTAGGTCACGTCGTACGACCCGCCCGATTCGATCCTGTCGATGTAGATCGTGTTGGAGCCGCCCTTGGCGGGCAGAATCTTGCCCGTGTCCAGGGTGTCTGAGATGCTGATCTGTATGTTCTTCACGGCCTCGACCGAGGAGGTGTTCTTGAGCGTGAAGTACACCTCGAACTCCTCGCCCGCGTAGATCTTGTCGGCGCTGAGCGAGTATTTTTCGAGTATGAGCTTGGGCTGGGATACCGGCGGGGTCTCGCCCGAGGGCGTCGGCTCGGTATAGCCCTTGACGACGTTGACGTAGACGCTCACGGTCTGTGTCAGCGCTTCCCCGCCCGTGAAGGCGTTCTTCGAATAGGTGATGATGAAGTCCACCTTCTTGACGCCCGCGGTAACCTTCTTGGCGAGCTTGAGCGTATAGTCCAGCTCGATGATCTGGTTGGTCGTTACGGAGCCGCCGTTGTAGTAATACGTATAATCCATCTGCTCGATGGCGAACGGCCATTCGTCAAGGCTGGTGGAAAGCTTGGGCGTGACGCTTATGCTTTCGATGACGCCTTCCATGCAAAACAGCGGCAGGCGGATGGTGATCTTCTCGCCCGCGTCGCCCGAAGGCGTCGGGACGAGTTTCTTGTTCGCGTCGTACGCGCTCAGGCGGAAAGCGCTGCCCGCGGGCGCGTTGGGGTCGGGGGAGGAAGGCGTGGACGTGCCGAAGTTGAGCGTGACGCTCGCGCTTTTCTTATAGGTGCCGTCGACGGCCGGATCGACCCTGTCGACGAAAAAGGTGAATTCGAGCGTCTCCGTGATCGAGCCGGTCACGCCCGAGCCCACGCCCGCGCTCAGGAGCATCTGGTACGTATCGCCGGCGTTGATCGTAATCGAAGCCACGCCGCCGGGAAGGCTCAGCGTCGCGGGAAGCGCGCGCTTGGAGGTGCATGCCGCGCCCGTGAGGGCGATCGCCTCGTCGCTGGTGTTGTTGATTGTGACGAGGATATACGCCACGCCAAACGTGGAATTCGCGTCGGCAAGCGTGACCTCAATCGTCGAAGCGCTCGCCGCGACCGGGTCGACCGCCAGCGCCGCGGGCGCAATGGAAAGCACCAGCGCCAGCGCAAGGAACAGTGCTAAAAATCTCCTGAGTTTCATTCGTGCATACCCTCCGTAGTGTCAGTATCAGCCCTGCTGTGATCGTTTACCTTGATGTCCACCACCCTGCCGTCGAGCAGGCTGATGATGCGGTCGGCGTAGGAAGCCATGTTGCGGTCGTGCGTGACCATGACGAGGGTCTTGCGCCGCTCGCGCATGACCGCGCAGATGGACTTCATCACCTCGTCGCTTGTCGCGGAGTCG
>ERZ795030.3994-NODE-3994-length-14960-cov-6.558873_pt1 | contig 14960 bp, 10 predicted proteins | sample MGYA00375122_ERZ795030 | MGnify/ENA primary metagenome ERZ795030 (study PRJEB30165, sample SAMN05720146) | activated sludge metagenome | isolation source: anaerobic digester from wastewater treatment plant | place: Japan | collected 2015-04-20 ...
GAGGAGTTCAAGGCCTGGCTGGACAAGAAGGTTTTGCAGACCCCTCCCAAGGGCCTGCTGGGCAAGGCGATAGCATATACCCTGGGCCAGTGGGACCGTTTGGTCAGGTATGTTGATTCTCCATATCTCACGCCTGATAACAACTTGGCGGAGAATGCCATCCGCCCGTTTGTGGTGGGGAGGAAGAACTGGCTCTTCTCCGGTAATGCCCAAGGTGCCCGGGCGAGCGCCGCCCTGTACTCCCTGATCGAAACGGCCAAGGCCAATGGCCTGGAGCCCTACAGCTACCTGCGCTACCTGTTCGAGAGACTTCCTCACGCCCATGCCGAAGATGAGTACAGAGCCCTGCTGCCGCAATACCTCAGCCCGGCAGACCTCGTTGCCGCTCAGCAAAAACAGAAAACCCTCGATCCTGAATAATATCCCATCGTCAAGATGCGGTTCAATTGGCGCTTACGAACTATTGACTTCGCCCTTGCGCCATATACTGGGAACATCAGGGATATTCTATTATGCATGGGTTCTTCCCTATGGATTAATAGCCCTTGTAATAGCTCTTCTCTATATGCGATTTCTTTTCCGGCTACCTGTAAAGTTTCGGGTATTGAGTGTTATGGCGGGATTTATTTATATAACAGGCGCGATAGTTTTCGAACTATTAGGAGGTTATTATTTTGATATTTATATGCAGGAGGATGTTATTTTCAAGCTTATTGCTACATTTGAAGAGACTTTGGAAATCGGAGGGATGCTTTTATTTCTTTATACTCTGATGGCGTATATTGATTCACATCATAAGAGCTTAACCATACGTATATCATCTTCCACATGATGCTGTATATAAGGGGAGAATTGATCTGAGATGCTCCGGTTGTCGAAATATGGGACGGCGGTTTAGAGTAAACACCATTTTACAGTATCTTGCATAATAGATGGTATTCTGCATCAGATACAGGTCCTCAACTGCTCTGGCCTCGGGAACGGGAGGACCCATCAGGGTATTGCACATTGTCATCACTAAAAGTGTAAATAGAATATTCACTATTCCGTTTAATCACTGTAAGACTAGATGCTGAAAGTAAAGGAATCATCGGATCCAATGCAGCATAGCACCGATGATACTGAAGCCCTATTGCATGAAAAGTATAAGTATGTGAAAGGGCTTCTAGCTAAGAACATAATCGTCTACTTCTTGGATACTGATTCAAGCGTTTTATGAATAAAAAGATATTTATTAAAAATTTCATAGCCAACTTATTCTACTATTCCCGCCTGCTGAACATGCTTTCTATCAAGAGATTATCCGGTAGAGGGTTTGTTCTAATGTACCACCGTGTTGTTCCATCGAAAGAAAAATATAAGGATTTGCTTCAACCAGGCATGTTTGTCACAGAAGAAACTCTTGAAAAGCATTTTGCGTTTCTGAAAAAGAAATTTTCGATCGTAACACTTGAGGAAATGGTATGCAGGTTAGCCCGAGGCCAGGCCTTGTGCCGGTGCTGCGCCATCACGTTTGATGATGGATGGAAAGACACATACGATGTAGCTTTTCCAATATTAAAGAAATATCAAGTGCCTGCATCGATATTTTTAGCCACCGGTTATATCGGAACGGATAAATGGTTCTGGCCAGAAGAGTTGAATCGGTGTCTATGGATGCTCTTCGACATGAAATCCAGTCAGTCGGAAACAGGTAATATTTTAAAACAATTAAATATTGACTTGCATGAAACCAACGGGAAGAACCGATCAGACCTTATCGATGATGTTATCGAGCAGTTTAAAAGCTATCACACGGATAACAGGGAAGATATTATGAAGACCTTGAGGAGCGCCTTTCTCGATAGTAAGAAAGAGCGCCTCCTGATGAGTTGGGACGAGGCCGCTGAGATGCAAAAGAACGGGCTCGTCTCGTTCGGCGCCCACACCGTGAACCATATCTATCTGGATCAGGTGGAGCAGGACACTGCACGGCTTGAAATATCATCATCAAAGAAGGTTATAGAAGACCATCTTGGCGTTCCTGTGACTTTGTTTGCCTATCCGAATGGTAATTATACCCCGCAGACGATCGGGATGCTGGAGCAAAGCGGTTTCCTCGGTGCTGTCACCACAAAGAGAGGCTATGTGGATAAAAATACCTCTTTGATGGAGATGCCGCGCATTGCTATGCACGATGATGTGAGCAAGACGATCCCACTGTTTTTCTCCAGGCTGTTGTTCAGCTTTTTCTGATAAAATGATGATCAGCGTTCTCGTGACCGATGGTGAAACCAGGGCAGCCCTTGCAGTAACGCGCTCGCTCGGGAGAAAGGGCTGCAGGGTCGTGGTGGGAGGCAGGGCAAAAAATGTTTCATCAGCCTCTAAATATTGCGCCAAAGCATACTACCTTCCAAGCCCGATGGAGGACGAAGAGCAATATCTCCATCATGTGTTGAACATTGTTCATGATGAAAATATCAGGTTTGTCTTTCCCATCACAGAGCCTGCAGTGCACATCCTCTCGAAAAACAGGCATGAGTTTCCAAAGGGAGTTATCACTGCCGCCCCTGAATGGGATAAAATAATGATCGCATTCAACAAGGTCGAAGTGTTCAAGCGTGCGGAACACTTGGGGGTCGGCATCCCCTCGACGATATTCGTTCGTGACAGAGAAGACTTCTTTACAAAAGAGCACCTGTGCACAACCTTTCCCGTGGTCGTCAAGCCGGGCATGTCGAGGATACACACGAGCTCCGGGTTCATCTCCACAAAGGTTGTTTATGCGAATAGTGCTGAGGAGCTTCGGGCCTGTTTTGAAAAGATCGATGCACTCAACTATCCATCTATGATCCAGGAGAAGATCTTAGGGCCGGTAACGGGCCTGTTCACCCTTTTTGACAGGGACCGTCATCTGGCCTTGTTCAGCCATAGAAGACTGAGAGAGAAGCCGCCGTCCGGAGGGGTGAGCGTGGTCTCCGAGAGCGTGCCTCTTGACCCGGAGATGGTGGATGCTTCGGCCAGACTGCTCTCGTCGATTGGATGGGCGGGCGTGGCAATGGTCGAGTTCAAACGTGATATCAGAGACGGCAGGCCAAAGCTGATGGAGATCAACGGCCGGTTTTGGGGCTCGCTCCAGCTGGCAATCGCCTGCGGTGTGGATTTCCCCGCTCTGCTCCTTGACTATCTCCGTGGGAAAAGGCCTGACGGCTCGATAGGGGAATATAAAACAGGGCATAAGCTCAAGTGGTTTCTGGGCACGCTCGATCATCTCATCATCAGGATCAAGAACGATGATGCATCCCTGAACCTGCCGCCCGGCTCTCCTTCGAAGTTTCGCTGTTTCATGGATTTTCTTAAGGTATGGGAACGAAATACATCCTTTGACGTGATCGACAGAAACGATATCAGCCCATTTATCCGGGAATTGAGGAATTATTTCCAAAATAGGGACTGAGCCCGTGATAAACATACTCCACACAATCGACACCACCGGACCCGGCGGAGCTGAGAGCGTGTTCCTTCAGCTGATTCACGGGCTGGACAAAGAGAGGTTCAGGTCTTTCGCAGCCATCCCAGGCAAGGGCTGGGTTTATGACCGGCTTGTTGAGGGCGGGCTCACCCCGATGTTTATCAATGCGTCAGGCTCTTTTAGTGTACGATACCTCTTGCAGTTGATAGATATCATCAGAAGACATGACATTGATATCATTCAATCGCACCTTTTCGGGTCGAATGTCTATTGCAGCCTTGCAGGGATGATTTGCCGCAGACCGGTTGTCTCGACCTTTCATGGATTTGTTGATGCAGAAAAGAGAGACCGGTTTTTAAAGATAAAGTTCTCTTTCATCAATCGTGGGTCAAAGAAGATTGTCTTTGTATCGGAGCAGTTGAGAAAACACTACTTGGGCATGCACGGTTTGAACGAAGGAAAGGCCGTAACCATACACAACGGGGTCGATTTGGCAGCTTATAGCCGTTCAGGTCGTGGAGAAATCAGGAAAGAACTCGGGCTTGGGAGGGATCATGTCCTCATCGGGTCGATAGGCAACATTCGTCCGGCCAAAGGATACGATCATTTGCTGCGGGCCGCGTCATTAATCGCAAAGCACCATCCTGAATGCAGGTTTGTCATCGCTGGCCAGGGCTCAGGGGCCTTGTATGAAGGGCTTCTTCGGCTGAAGAAAGAGCTCGGGCTCGATGACAAAGTACATTTTATAGGGTTTCGAGACAATATTCACGACATCCTGAGCGACCTCGACATCTTCGTATTGCCATCCACGTCAGAGGGCTTCTCCATCGTCACCCTTGAGGCGATTGCCAGCAGGGTTCCGGTAATAGTAACGAAAAGCGGTGGTCCGGAAGAGATAGTAGACAATGAAAGCGGCATCCTGGTTTCTCCCGGGAATGAACAGGAACTGGCGGATGCGATAGGAAAAATGATAGCGGATAAGAGAATGAGGATAAGAGTTGTCCGGAATGCATATGACATTGTTCAGAAAAAATTCTCCTTGCAGAGCTTGGTGGAAAAGTATGAGGGATTATATTGTTCTGTCCTTTCAAGCGGATCGTTGATACAAAGGTATCATTGATTTCTGCAAGATTAGTAACTATCAGAACAAAAGTGCAATCAGCAAAATGCATAAAAACCATAATAAATGGCTTATATGCTCGTAATAATTATGGTGGCATGAATGATGCTTGTTTGAAAACCAAAAGGCTTGCGGGAGGTAGTATGATAATGAAGAATTGGCGCATAATCATTCTTTTGTCGATATGTGCAATTTTCATTGGTGGTGCCGGCGAGGCCCGGATAATCTTCCAGGATGATTTTGATAGCTACTCCGACTCCCCTGGAAACCATGGTTGGGGAACAAGCTCAAATATCTCTCTTCAAACATCGGGCGGGATCAACAATTCTCATTGTGTTATGGTGACATATGATAGATCAGGTACAAGTCCTTACTGGTTTGGAGTGAATGTTGCCAATGAGAATTTGAGCGAAATTTATGTCCGGTTTTATTTCAGAGTAGATGATCCCTCGGGAGGTTGTAAGTTCCTTAAATTGTTTGGGATTAGGAGTGGTGATAATTACGCCAACTCAACGTTTCATTTGAATTATTGGAGTGGAACTCTTTATGACATTCAATATGGTGATGGCAGCGGAATCGTGAACGATTGTGCTGTGGCGATAAGATATAATGGTGCACATAATGATCAGAACGTTACAATACTCAAATCAACAGATGCCTTCGATCCGAGAGATGGGAAATGGCACTGCTTCGAAGCGCACATGAAATATAATGACAACGGACAGAGAAATGGAATATACCGCGTCTGGATTGATGGAGAATTGCGCATTCATGCAACAAATGTTAGGAATCGAAACGATCTGAATTCCCGATTTTTTGAAAGCGTACAGCTCGCAAACTATTGCCACGACAACTGGTCACATGTTTGGCACCTTTGGTATGATAATGTTGTTATTGCAGACGAATATATCGGCCCTTTAAACTCGAGTCCGAGTCCTGTTGACACACGAGCTCCCTCAGCGCCTCAAGGTGTAAATGCAATTGTACAATAGTCAATCAGTTTACCGGTAATTTTTACAAGCCCTGGCTGCAACTAATAGTGTGCCGCTAGGGTTTTTTATGATTTCCCGAATTATCAGACTAAGTGATAACGATAATAAAATAATCAGCATTACAAATTAAACGCTCTTGGTGGATTGCGCAAAGGTTGATTCTTATGAAAATAATTTGGTTATCGCATTTCTTATTGTATCCTGACACCGGATTTGGTGCGCTTCAGAGGAGCAGGAATCTTCTTATCGAGCTGTCAAAATATCATGAAATAATATGTCTTTCTTACTACCGGGACGTTGATATTCGTGAAAGCGTTAATCTTGTGGCTGCAAGGGATGACCTGGAAAAATACTGCAAGCGTGTACTATTTATTCCGCATCTTTCCTATAGTGGAACAAGATACAAGTATGTGACATTTGCAAAAAGTATTGCAAGCGCAAGACCCTACAGTGCTTTAATATACCGATCACAAGAATTTCGTAATTCGATTGTCGACATAATAGAAAAAGAATCTATGGATCTGCTTTATTCTGATACCCTGGGCTTGTCAGACGATGTGTTAAAAAGAATAAATATCCCCCGTATCCTTAATCATCATAATATTGAATCGGATATGATGTACCGCAGGGCCAGGAAAGAAAGGAACCGGATCAAGAAAGCGCTCATGTTCTATGAAGCTTACAAGATAAAAGCTTATGAAAAGAAATATTGTCATTTGTATTCAAAAAACATCGTAGTGTCCGACCTCGATAAGGCCCGTTTATCAAGAATAAATCCTGAAGCTAATATCGAAGTAGTGGAGAATGGTGTCAATTGTTCATATTTTGGATTTCATCCTCGAAAAGAAAACGGGGCTGAACTGATTTTCACTGGCGGACTTGACTGGTATCCCAATCTTGATGCCATGGTATTTTTCTGTAAAAAAGTATGGCCAAAATTATCTGCCGAAATTCCAGGCATCAGGCTGACGATAATCGGGAAAAATCCGGGAACAGAATTAGATGGCATTGCTGAGAAGCATAAAAATATTTTCATCAAAGGTTTCGTCCCGGACGTCCGTGAATACATGAAAAAGGCATCGATCTTTATTTGCCCAATCAGGGATGGCGGCGGTACCAAGCTCAAGATCCTAGATGCCATGGCACAAGGGGTTCCAATTGTTTCATCAACATTAGGCTGTGAAGGGATAGATGCCATTGACGGCACCCACCTGTTGATCGCCAATAAACCAGACGATTATCTTTCAGCTGTTAAAGACCTGATAGGCAATTTGGAAAAACAGAATAAGCTTGCTGCGAATGCATACAATCTTGTGAAGGATAAATATTCATACAGCACCCTGGGTTTGAAATTTAACCAGATAGTTGAGAGCGCCTGACCGGAGCATATATGTGCGGGATATGCGGAATATACAGAAAAGATCACGATCAAGTTGATAAGAAGACCATCTCATCCATGTGCAGTACGATGACGCATCGGGGTCCGGACGATGAAGGCCATTACCTGTCCGGCAATGTGGGCCTCGGCATGCGAAGGTTGAAGGTGATCGATCTCGAAACCGGCAACCAGCCAATTTCCAATGAAGACAAGTCGATATGGATCGTACAGAATGGAGAGATTTTCAACTATCTCGAACTGCGCGATCGATTGAAAGAGAAAGGACATCATTTCTATACTAGGAGTGATACCGAGGTAATCGTTCACCTGTATGAGGAATATGGTGAAGAGTGTATCGAGCATTTAAACGGAATGTTTGGGTTTGCCCTATGGGATGAGAATAACAAGCTATTGTTCCTGGCGCGGGATCGGCTGGGCATCAAACCGCTCTATTACTATGAGGACGATGACGTATTCCTTTTCGGGTCGGAGATCAAGGCCATCCTCAATTATCCAGACATCGGAAGGGAAATAGACTATGAAGCTCTCAGCGACTACTTCTCGCTGCAGTATATTCCAGCACCCGAAACGATATATAAAGGAATAAATAAACTTCCACAGGCGTGCAGCATAACACTCAAAAACAATCGCTCGAGCCTGAAAAAATATTGGCACCTGAAGTATTGCGTCATCCCCATGACGCAAGAGGAGGCCATAGAGTCAACCATCAGCGAAATCGAGCGCACGGTTCAGCTTCAGATGATTAGTGATGTGCCGCTCGGCGCATTTTTGAGCGGTGGCCTCGATTCCAGCATACTTGTAGCTGTCATGTCTTCACTTTCTGATCGGCCTGTAGAAACATTCTCCGTGGTGTGGGACAGAAACGGCCAGGCTTTCGATGAGAGGAAGTATGCGCGGTTTGTTTCCGAACGATACAATACAAACCACCATGAATTTCTCGTGAAGCCTCAGGTTGATGAGGTGGCTGAAGAAACCATAAAGGCGTTTGACGAGCCTTTCGCAAACGATTCCGCCATCCCAAACTACCATATTGCGCGAGAGACAAAGAAATACGTTACAGTCGCACTGTCGGGCCTGGGCGGAGATGAGCTGGCTGCAGGGTATGAGAGATATCTTGGGATGAGTATCTTGAAATACTTCCAGCTTATTCCGGAATCACTGCGCTCAAAAGTTTTTGAAAACATTATCGATCGGTTGCCCGACTCAAAAAACGGCCTGCCCTGGATCGATCGTGTGAAAAGATTCGGCAAGATATCCGGCCTCTCTTTTATTGACAGCTATCTCAGTATCTCCGCCAAGATGAATGCCTCTGACAAGCAGGCGCTCTTTACGGAAGATGTATCCGCCCGGCTGCATGGACATCTCGATCCGTCTGCTCTCTTCCGCAGGTATGATCTGGAAGCCGGCGATGCCTGCGAGCTGAACCGGATGCTCTACATAGATATGAACACTTACATGGTCGATGAACTGCTCGTGCTCTCGGACAGGATGAGCATGGCCCACTCTCTCGAACTGAGAGTGCCTTATCTTGACCATCTGCTTGTCGAGCATTTCGCAAAGGTCGACCCGGCGTTAAAGCTTCATGGCTTCACAAAGAAATATCTGCTGAAGAAAATTGCCGAGAGATACTACCCGAAGAGCTTCATCTACAGAAAAAAGGTTGGATTTTCTACACCGCTTGTGCTCTGGCTCAGAGGCGAGCTCAAAGGCTATATGCTGCACATCCTGAACAGGAAGAGCGTCATGCGCACCGGCATCATCAACCCGGATGCTGTTGAAAGATATGTTCATGATCACCTTGGACTAAAGCGTAATTATGATATGAGGCTATGGGCTCTTATGATGTTTATGCTCTGGTATAATACTTATATTGATAAGATATACTGACCATTGTTATCTTCTCTTTTTTGCGTTATATGAGGATTTCTTTGGTGAGAATTCGTTGAACAATATCTTTTGTCGCAAGAAATTAAACGCTTCTTGCAAGATCATGCAAAGGTTTCATGATTATTTATCACTGAAACAGTGAGGTGCAGAATGACCAGAAACGTTTCGAGATTCATTGCCCTGCTTCTGATTTTGGCCTGTGCCGCAGGGTGCAAAAACAGCAGTTCGGGCCGGGATAGCGATGGAACGCAGCAGGAAGATCTTGCTGCTCAGTCAATCGAGATTGTCCCTGCAAGGAGCACGCTGGCAATCGATCAGCACCGCCGGCTGCGGCTTATCGCCGGCTACCCCGACGGCACGAGCCATGACGTCACGGAGTATGCACAGTGGGCTTCTTCCGACGATTCTGTCGTGAGCATCGGAAACTCCACAGAGAACAAAGGAGTGATTCAGGGCCTCTCCCTCGGAACAGCGACGATCAGCGCCACCTATGAAGGCTTGACCGATGATGCGGAAGTGTCGGTCATAGAAGGGGATCAAGACCCCATGGAAGACGATGCCAGGATAATCCTGCTTCATCACAGCACCGGCGGGCGCATCTGGTCGGGAGGGGTTCCGGCTTGGTTTTCGGAGTACAATTCCACGCATGGAAGCAGTCACTCGATCATCGAGCAGTCGTTTCCCAAGGACACCCCATATGGCTGGAACAATTATCCCTATGATTACTGGAAGATCTGGGTCGACAACGCCGGGTATGATCCCTATCTTGAAGAGCCGACACTCGAGATGCTGACCCAGGATTATGATGTCATCGTATGGAAGCACTGCTATCCCGTAAGCGATATTCAGCCTGACACGGGCAGCCCGAGCATCAGCTCTTCAACGAAAAAGATCGAGAATTACAAGCTTCAGTACGAGGCCCTCAAAAACAAGATGAGAGAGTTTCCGCAGACAAGATTCATCGTCTGGACGGGCGCGGCGCTGGTTCAGGGAGCTACGACAGAGGATAAAGGAAGGCGCGCCCGCGCGTTCTTCGAGTGGGTGAAAAACGAGTGGGACGAGCCCGGCGACAACATCTACATCTGGGACTTCTTCGAGCTGGAAACAGAGGGTGGCTTCTATTTGAAGAATGAATATGCAGAGGGTGTGAACAATTCCCATCCAAACTCGGATTTTTCACGGAGAGTTGCGCTGCATCTGTGTAATCGGATCATCGATGTAATTGAGGGCAACGGGGATATCGGCTCCCTTACAGGCATATGAGCCTTGAACCCCCCGTTCCGGTCCAATCCAGCATGGGCGGATGGCGGTTTACCTTAAGGCCGGTGAAGCTTGTTTCCGGACAAACCGTGGCCCCTTGCTATTTCGACATGCACGGATGACAAACAATCTCATAGGGCTTAACGCGAGATGAAAGATTCAAGGGAAAGCTATTGATGAAGATATTTCTTATTGCCGGAGCGAGGCCCAATTTCATGAAGATCGCCCCGATTTATCGGGAGACCGGAAAATATGAGCAGGTGGATTGCCGGATCGTTCATACCGGGCAGCACTACGACTACGAGATGTCCCAGGCGTTTTTCGAAGACCTGGCCCTGCCGGAGCCCGATTATTTTTTGAATGCGGGGTCGGGGTCGCATGCCGCACAGACAGCCAGGATCATGACATCATTCGAAGAGCTCTGCCAAAAGCAATCGCCGGATCTGATTATTGTGGTAGGCGACGTGAATTCGACCCTGGCGTGCTCTATTGTTGCCAAGAAGCTCATGATCAGGGTGGCGCATGTTGAGGCGGGTCTCAGGAGTTTCGACATGAGCATGCCTGAGGAAATCAACCGGATCGTCACCGACTCAATATCCGATTATTTTTTTGTGACAGAGGAAAGCGGTGAGGAAAATCTCATCAGAGAAGGGAAGCCGAGAGATCGCATCCACTTCGTCGGGCACGTAATGATCGACAATCTCTTTCATCAACTCGGCGAGCTTGAAAGCGGCGATGGAAGCACGAGGTTTTCGACATACCCTCTGAAAGAGAAGCACCCGGAGTATGCCTTTCTGACTATGCACCGGCCGGCAAATGTCGATTCGAAAGAAAGCTTTGCAGAGATTGCCGAAGCATTGAACATCATCGCGCAGGACCGCCCGATATTGTTTCCTGTTCATCCGAGGACACACAAGATGATCAGGGAGCATGGGATCGAGCTCTGTGAAAACATCGTGCAGCTTCCGCCGCTTCCGTTCAGCGAGTCGCTCTTTCTCTGGAAGGATGCAGCTGTCGTGCTGACCGACAGCGGAGGGCTCCAGGAGGAGACGACCGCGCTCAAGGTACGGTGCCTGACGCTGCGGGAAAACACCGAGCGGCCGATTACGGTCAGGATCGGCTCCAATGTTCTGGGGGGCACGAAAAAAGAATCGATACTCAGTGCATACAGAAAATGCATGCAGGCGGACCCGGGCTCGTTCTCAGTGCCCCTGAAGTGGGACGGGAAGGCCGCATCAAGGATACTCGACATTCTCGTGAGCTCGGCCGGGAAGATTTGATAAGGGATGAGGATAAGAACGGGTGCTTAAACAGGATCTGTTCAGTCACAAGATAGGTTTGATTGTGGACATGTGATTTTTCAGTATTCTCTCTTGCCGTTTATCACGAAAAAGGCGGGGTTTGAAACCCTGCCTTTTTTTATTGCCTGTTGAAATGAGCTGCCAGCCCTTTATCTGTTCTTTGAATCCTACAAGGCCGAGCAGGCCTGATCCGAGGAGCAGCAGGGCGGCGGGATCGTGAACCGGGGGGCGCTTTTCCCAGAAGGTTCTGCGCGCCGGGTGCGAGCATGGCGATCTGGTAGTCTGATCCGTTACAGAAGTTGCCTCCAAGGTCGGATGCTGAACATCACCGGTGTCCAGCCGTTGATGCCGTCGCTGGTGATGCCGGCCTCACTCGGGTATGCCATTGAAAACCCTTACATAATACCTCGCTCACGGGTCTTGTCTTTCGGCCTGGCTTGAGTGCCTGCCAGGGCCTCTTACTATATATGATAAATTCCGGCTTTATCTGCGGTTTTTGACCCTTGCATCTGGCATATCGGGAAACGCTGAATTCACCCGAATCGGCGGAGCTGTTGGCTTTTTGAATGAGAGAGGTATCGGGAGCCGGGGCTGATAATTCTCCAGTCAAAGCACGAGGTGCTGTAGGACACTGATGATGCTGAATCTGAATCAATCTTTCGGGCATTCGGATCACGAGAAAGGTCTCCGGCGGGAGACGATCGAGGTCGAAGCCATCACCCGCAGGGAAGATGTGCCATTGGTGAGAGGCAGGTGGGAAAGCCTCGCCCTCTGGTGCGGCTGCACAGCGCCCTACTTGAGCCATGAGTGGTACTCGACGGCGTTGGAGACGGTCGACCGGGAAAAAGACCCGCTGCTGGTCTTCTTCAAGCAGGGCGGTGAAGATGTGGGCCTGGCGCCGCTGGTTCACAGCCGCGGGCAGGGGGCCCTGCGCTTTCTCCACAAGATCGGCTTTGTCAGCAACCCCTTCACGCCGTACCAGGGAGTTCTGCATGCGGGAGATTTCAAGTCCGTGTTCGCCCAGCTCATGCGGTTCCTTGAGCAGAGGTTCGGGAGCCGGTTTGTTCTCGACCTCGACGAGATGCGGCCCGCTCTGCACGAGACGCAGGGCCTCGACGAGCTCTCCATGCAGGAGGGCCTCTTCCTCTGCCGGATGAAGCAAAAGAGCGGCAGCCGGTATCTGCTCTTGAGAAAAACGTTCGAGGAGAACTACCAGGCCCTGGCGAAGCACACCCAGAAAGAGTTCAAGAGAAAGATCAACCGGATCTCGCGCCTCGGAAAGATCAGCCTGCTCCGCGTTTCGGGCCGCGAGCAGATCGATCGCCACCTGGGCTGCTTTTTCGACATGTATGCCAGAACGTGGAAGGGAGCAGAGCCTCATCCCGAGTTCTACTACCTGCTGTGCCGCAGGTTCGATGACAGGGGCGGGCTGCGCTTTCATGCGCTCACGCTCAACGACAGGCCCATAGCGTACCTGATCTCGATTCTCTCCGGCGACACCGTATACGGCATCAAGACAACATACAATCCCTCCTACTACGCCTACTCGCCCGGGGTGCTGCTCTTCTACAAAGTCATCGAGGACATGTTCAACACGCCGGGAATCAGGGAGTTCGACATCGGCAGGGGCGACGAGCAGTTCAAGCGCGAGTGGACATCCTCCACCCACGAACAGGTGCGGGTGCTCTGCTATCCCCGCAACCTGATGTGGAAGAGCGTCACCAGCCTGCAATACGAGCTGCTGCCCAGGTGGAGGCAAAACGAGCGGTTCGATGCCTGCTACTCTTCTCTGAGAAGGCTGCTCGCGAAAAACAGGCGGGAGGCAGGGCCGGCCGCACCCGGGCCTTCAGAGCAGCGGCAGGCAGTGAAAGAGTATGAATACGCTCAGTGCAGGCAGGACTCGTGCCCGGTGACCGCCAGGCTCGCAGGCCCCGGAGACCTGGACCTCATGACCGTGGCCATGGAGGCGAGGAATTTCGCCGAGATCCAGCAGCGCCTCGACCAGGAGCTGTGCGTGCTGTGCTTCGAGGGGAGGAAGCTGCTCTCGTTCTTCTGGCTCAGGCCGGACGGCGGCAGGCAAAAAGGCAACGGAGTCCCGTCATACGCGGTTTCCGAATGGGGGCTGCGCGGCGGCAGCACACCGCTTCCCCCGCAGGATGTTCTGATTTCGAGCCTTCTCGCCCTCATCAAGGATATCATCAACAAGCCCAACTGCACGGTGAGCATCGACGAGAGCGTATGCCGCTCTTTCGAGTTGTTCGAATGAACTGCCAGCTCAAATCATTGGAACATGCCTCGTCTGATCTGCTGTGGGGGCAGACGCTGCTCAGGGTGCTGAAGAAGAAGGCATTCCATGCGCGCCGGGCCATTTCGTCGCGGGCCGCAGGCCTGGTGAAACGCCTGCGCTCACGAGAAGACAAGCCTCCCGCGCGAAGAGACGGGCCCCAATCGTTCACGCCGCTCGGCCTGAAGCCCGGCGAGAAGGTCAGGGTCAAGGCGTATGAAGATATCGCAGCAATGCTGGACGATCAGAACAAGCTCCAGGGGCTGGCCTTCACCCCGGCGCAGAGACGATACTGCGGCGGAACCTTCACGGTGCTGAAAAGGCTCAACAACGTGTTCGACGAGAGGCGGTGGAAAATGTTTCGGATCAGTCACACCGTGCTGCTCGAAAACGCCTTCTGCGACGGAAACGGCGGAAGCGGCAAAGAATGGAACGGCTGCGACCGCCACTGCCTCCTGTGGTGGAAAGAGGCCTGGCTGGAAAGGGTGGAAGAGTAGATGCAGGGGCGCGCCGCGATCGGATCTGAAGCGATATCCAAGGGCCGCCCCGCAACGGGTGGATACACGGGCCGTAAACCCCCTGCCGTGATGCTGGGCCTGTTCTACGGCTCGCTGCAGGTCGCCCGGGTTCTGGGGCGCAAGGGCATCGAGGTGTACGGGATCGACAAGCGCGGAAACCAGATCGCCTCATACTCCCGATATGTCCGCACGCTGAAGGCCCCGAGCGACGAGGGCATGCTGGTCGATTACCTTGCCGGGTTTTCGAGGCGGGCGGGCACGATGCCGGTCCTCTTTCCCATGAGCGATTACTATGTCCAGTTTGTGATGAGGCACGCCCATGACCTGGCGGGGCATTACCGCTTCACGGCCCCCGGGGCAGGGCGCACGAAGAACCTCGTGAGCAAGATCCACGCGCACGAGGTGCTCTCGGGGCTGAACATACCGACGCCCCTCACGATAAAGCTCACCAAGGACACGATAGGCAGGGCGCCGGACAAGATCCCTCTCCCCTGCATCCTGAAGCCGGAGTTTCACGACCACTGGCTTGAAGACGACGAGGCGGCGCGATACATCGGCCTGGGGAATAAGGTGATCTATGTCGACGACTATCAGACACTGCAGCTGCACTACGCCAGGCTGAGCGGATTCGGCGAGCTCGTCGCCCAGGAGTTCATTCCCGGCGATTCCGCCAACCTTTTTTATTATGCCGGGTCACTACTGTCCAAAATAAATTCAATTAATGATTTGGGACGAGACAAATCAATGA
>ERZ795030.4000-NODE-4000-length-14936-cov-8.428264_pt1 | contig 14936 bp, 16 predicted proteins | sample MGYA00375122_ERZ795030 | MGnify/ENA primary metagenome ERZ795030 (study PRJEB30165, sample SAMN05720146) | activated sludge metagenome | isolation source: anaerobic digester from wastewater treatment plant | place: Japan | collected 2015-04-20 ...
AGCCTGCCGCGCGGCGGGCGCTGCGGCCTTTTTCGCGCGGTGCGCGAGCTCGGGCGCGGGCAGCAATATTTCGGCATACTCTCCCGTGCTTTCGGAATTGATGAACTTCTTGACCTCAAGCGCAAAACCCACGGAAATCCTCCCGTCCGCCCGTGCGGAACACGGCGGATACATAATCAGCTTATTTTACTATCTTTCCACAACCTTTGCAAGATTGAAACCCCTCTGGCAAAGAATGGTCACAATATGTTAACAGCGGGAAGGGGCAAAAACGCCGGAGCGCCGGCGCGGTCGTACCCCCGGCCCGGCCCTCCCCGCCCCGCCGCTTTTATCATGCGAACGGGGGATCCCCGCGCGAACGCGGCGATCCCCCGGCTCTGATTTGGGTTTTCCCGGGGCTGATCAGCCCTCGGTTCCCGCGTACGCCTCCCGCAGAAGCGCTTCCATCCCCTCGGGCGTAACGGGCTGCGGGTTGGAGCCGGTGCAGGCGTCCCCGACGGCGCGCGCAGCGATCTCGCCGACCTTTTCCTCGAACTCCTCCCGCCCGATGCCGAATTCGCGAAGGCTGCCGGGAACGCCGAGCTTTCCCCGAAGCTTTGCGATGCTCGCGCACAGCGCGCGCACGAGTTCGTCCTCATCCTCCCCGGCCCCGGCCGAAAGGCCCAGGCCGCGCGCAATCTCGGCGTAGCGCCGCCTGGCCTGCGGGTTCTTCGCGTTGTAGCGTATGACCACGGGCAGATAGATCGCGTTGGCGCAGCCGTGCGGTATGTGCCCGGTTGAAAACGCCGCGCCGGTCTTGTGCGCCATGGAGTGGCAGATGCCCAGGAGCGCGTTCGAGAACGCCATGCCCGCTATGGTCGACGCGTAGTGCATCTTCTCGCGCGCGGCCTCGCCGCCCTCGACGGAATCCGGGAGGTACGCGTAGACCATATAGATCGCCTTGAGCGCGAGCGGGTTCGTGAACGGCCCCGCCTGAAGCGAAACATAGGCTTCGACGGCGTGCGTGAGCGCGTCCAGGCCCGTGTGGGCGGCGAGCGTCGGCGGCATGCGCACGGCGATGTCGGGATCGACTATGGCGACGTCCGGCGTGATCTCGTAATCCGCGAGCGGATATTTGACGCCGCTCTTATAGTCCGTGATGACAGAGAAGGCCGTGACCTCCGAGGCGGAGCCGCTTGTCGAGGGGACGGCCGCGAAGCGCGCGCGCTCGCGAAGCTTCGGGAAATTGAAGGGCACGCAGAGCTGCTCGAACGTCGCCTCGGGATGCTCGTAGAGCGTCCACATGGCCTTTGCCGCGTCGAGCGGCGAGCCGCCGCCTATGGCGACGATCCAGTCCGGGCGGAAGCGGCGCATCTCCTCCGCGCCGCGCATCACGGTTTCGACGGAAGGGTCCGGCTCCACGCCGTCGAATACGACGACGTGCATGCCCGCCTCGCGGAGGTACCCTTCGGCCATGCCGAGAAAGCCCGTCTCCTTCATCGAGCGGCCGCCGGTCACGAGCATGGCCTTCGTGCCCTCGAGCGAGCGCAGCGCCTTCAAAGAGCCGCGCCCGTAATAGATGTCCCTTGGCAGAGTGAAGCGCCTCATAAACTAAAATCTCCCGCGTTTTTGCCTAGTTTGGCATGCGCGGGGGATTACTATGCCTTTGCGGACCGAAGCCGGGGCGGCGCGCTTCTTCGATTCTACAAATTCGCGCCGTTTTCCGCGATCACCTTCGCGAAGAAGCGGAACGAATCCTTGGGCGTGCGCGCGAAGCTCGCGTAGTCGACGTACGCGGGGCCGAAGCGCTCGTCGTACCCGGACCCCCACTCGAAGTTGTCCAAGAGGCTCCAGTGGAAATAGCCGCGCACGCCGCGCCCCAAACGAATCCCTTCGGAAAGCTCATATCGTTTCCTCCGCCATTTTCAGCAGCGCGTTCTTGATGAATTCGATGTTGCTCTCGTCGAAGATCACGTCGCGCTCGGTGTGGAGGCGGTCGAGGTAGAGCAGGCCCCGTTTCGTGCGCTGCAGCGCGGCGATGCCCACGCCTTTTCGAAAGTTCACCTGGTCGGAGGGATAGAAAGTTTCCTTTGCGTAGCCGATTTCGATCCGCTTCCCGGCGCTCGGCACGAAGCACGCGCGAAGCCGCCGCTCGAGCCCGTCGGGGCAGTTCTTGGGCAGCGCGAGCAGTATCGTATCCCCGTCGGACACGCAGTCGAGATTGAGCACGACCGCCTCGCGCCGCGCGCGCGGATGCTTCAATGCGAAGCACGCCGAGCCGAGCACGCCGAGCTCCTCGTTGTCGAAAAGGACGAACGCGACGTCTCCGCGCCGCTCGGGCGGCAGCGCGAGCGCGGTTTCGAGCACGCCGATCACGCCCGAGGTGTTGTCGTTGGCGGTGTGTTTGTTGGCGGGGCCGAACACGAGCAGGCCTGAGAAGGCGATCATCACCAGGCTGAACAGCGGCAGGAAGAACCCGCCCGTCCAGCCGAACAGCACGGGCAGATAGGCGATGCCTATGGCCGAGAGCACGATGAGCGCCGCGAGCGAAAACTGATAGAGCATAAAAAGCGGCACGTTTTTGGGCGTGATGAAGTTCGGCAGCGGCATGGCGGCGCAGGTGTCGTAGTGCGCGGTGAAGATGAGCTTCGCGCGTTCGGGATCGCCCAGCACGAGGTTCCTGCTCATGAACAGCACGCGCGAAAGCTCGACGCGCGGGCAATAGCCCTCTCCCTCCAGCGCGGAGGATACGAATTCGAGGAAAGCGCGCTTGCGGCCAAGCCCCTTCCTGATCTGATAGTGCGCGAGTATCTTGCGGGAAAGCTCCGTCATACGCCGCACCGGCCCGCCCCGCCGACCCAGCGCCCGGAAGCGCCGCAGGGCAGCACGAGCCCATCCCGCGATATGGGAAGCCCCACCTCGTCCGCCTCGGCGCGCCCGCCGCGCCCTTTGAGCGCAACCTCGAGTATATCCCTGAGCACGCTCGGCGCGAGGCCGGTCGTGTAGGAGTTGATGAGGAAGAAGCGCGCGTCCCCGCAAAGCAGCCGCGCGCACGCCGCGACGAGCGCGTACAGGTCGTCCTCGATCTTCCACATCTCGCCCGTGGGGCCGCGCCCGTAGCTGGGCGGGTCCATGAGGATGCCGTCGTAGGTCCTGCCGCGCCTTTCCTCGCGCAGCGCGAACTTCATGGCGTCGTCCACGATGAAGCGCGCCGGCTTTTCGGAAAGGCCCGAGGCCGCGAGGTTGTCTTTCGCCCAGGCGACCATCCCCCTGGCCGCGTCCACGTGCACGACCTCCGCGCCCGAAGCCGCGAGCGCCGCCGTCGCGCCGCCCGTGTAGGCGAACAGGTTGAGCACGCGGAGCCGCCTTCCCGCGCCGCGCGCAATCTCCCCCATCCAGTCCCAGTTGACCGCCTGCTCGGGGAAAAGGCCCGTGTGCTTGAAGCCGGTCGGCCGCACGATAAAGCTCAGTTCGCCGTAGCGCACGCGCCAGCTCTCCGGAAGCTTCTTTTTAAATTCCCAGTGGCCGCCGCCCGTCGCCGAGCGGATGTAGACGGCGTCCGCGCGCTCCGCCGCGCCTTCCCCCATGGGCCAGATGGCCTGCGGGTCGGGCCGCAGCAGCACAACGTCGCCCCAGCGCTCCAGCTTGTTGCCGCCGCCCGCGTCGAGCAGTTCGTAATCCTGCCATTTATCCGAAATATACATCGTTTCCTCTCACGGCCGGTGCCGGGCGGGCGATATCCGCCCCTACACGAATTTGCGCGCGGCGGCGTCCCTGATTGTCAATTGTCAATTATCAATTCCCCCCCCCGTTCACGCCCCCGGCATCATGCTCAATAAAAAGTTCGAGCGGTAGAAGAAGTTCGAGAACAGCGACCCGTCCACGAGCTCGGTCACGAACGCGAGCTTGCCCGCCAGGACGATGAGCACCAGCGGCAGCAGCATGAACAGCAGGAATACCGCCAGTATGCCGCGGATGAGCCCTAGGCCGCCCGCGAGCAGCTGGTCCCCGGCGCGCAGCCGCGGAAATTTCCACGCGTAATCCACGCCGTTGATGAGGAAGCTCATCAGCGCGCGGAAGAGCGCGAAGAAGCACAGGAACGAGATGATGCTGATGAACACGCGCACGATGGTCTGGTTGAAATAATCCCCGAGCGTGGTCACGCCCTCGCCGGCGAAAGCTTCCTTGGCCATGTTGCGGTTGATCTGCTTGGCCATCGGGTAGGGCAGGTCCGCGCTGTCGAGTATTTCGGCAAGCTCCGCCGCGCCGATGTTTGAAATATCGGTTTTCGCGAGCTCCACGTCCCCCACGTACTCGCTGCCCTCGGTGTAATAGAGCATCTGGTTGTAGAGGCTCTGGTTCGCCGTGATCGCCTTCGCCCCCGCGGGCAGGAAGATGAGCGCGAGCAGCCACGAGAGTATGTACGCCGCGATGGACAGCAGCGTCGGGAGGAAGCCCCGGTAAACCCCCGAGAGCACGAAGAAAACGAACACCGCGAGTATCGCCAGATCCAGCAGGTTCATGGAAGCGCCTCCTTTCCTGAGAATAGAATGCCGTTATTTGAGCGAAATCAGCCGCGACGCGCCTTCCGTCGTGACGAGCACGCGCTTCTCGTCGAGCTTCTCGGCGCCCGTGCACGCGAAGCCGAGCGGGTAACTCGCGAGCGCCTCGCCCGCGGCGCCGAAGGCGTACAGCGCGTCCCGCGTAACGGCGTAGAGCTTGCCGCCCGCGGCGAAAAAGCTCAGCGTCCCCTCGGGCAGGTAAACTTCGCGCGCCGTAGCCAGGGCGATGTCTCCCTCGGCCGCGCCGTAGAGCTTGACGCGGGAGGCGGTCCCCTCTTCTTCCCGCGCGGCGTAAACGAACAGCGGGTTCGCGCCCGCGGTCGAATAATCCGCGAGGCGGTAGCCGTATGTCAGCAGGCGGTACGCCTCGCCGCTCACGCCCGCGTCGCAGCGGATGAGGTGGCTCGTGCCCGCGATGAAAATGCTCTTTTGCGTGAACACGACGCGCTCGACGAGCTGCCCCTGAACGGTTATGACCCCGCTCATAGAAGCGCGCGGCGTGCCCCCGCCGTCCACCTCGTAGGTGTAGGTCGTGATGGTGTTGACCGGCACGCTGCCCGAGGAGTCGAGCATGAGCGTCCAGAGCACGTCGCCCGTGGAGGTTTCGCGCAGGCCGCAGTCCAAAAGGAGCTCCCGGCCCTGGTCGATCATGTCGATGAACGCGCCCGCTTCGTCGTATACGAGCACCGCGACGGCGCCCGAGGCGTCCTGCCGCATGACGGCCGTGTGCGTCGCGCCGCAGCGCATGGCGAGCACCGCGCCGCCCGCGTCTATGGTTTCGCTCACGCCCAGTATCTGCACGTTGCTGCCGGAGTAAAGCGCCGTCTGCGCCGAGGAAGCGCGCATGACGACGTCCGTGGCGCCCAGCTTCATGGTCTTTGCCTTATCGGAATCCTCAAGATCGTGGTAAACGAGGTTTTCGCCCTGAATATAATAGAAGCCCTTCCCCGTGAAGGCATAGACCGCGTCGCGCCCGAAGGGCAGCTCCGCCACCGCGCCGAAGGAATCCTTCTCGCGCACAAGCGCCGCGATGCCCCAGACCACGCCCGCGAGCAGCAGCGCCCCGAGGGCGAGCAGCCCCACGCGGCGAAGCGTCAGCGCCTTGTTCTTAGAGTGGAACCTTCTTCTGGCCATCAGTCCCCCATGATGAGCCGGATCGCGCCCGGGCGGACCGAGAAGGTCGCCGGGGCCTGTCCGATCAGCTCGCCGTCGAGTTCGAGCGGCGCAGTTCCGCACTGCGCCCGCACGCTTTTCGCCTTGAAGTAGATGAAGTGCTTCTTATCCTCCAGGTGCCCGCCCCTGACGTAGCGGGGCAGCAGCCGCAGCAGGGTGAGCCGCGAAACCGCTTTGACGATGCACACGTCGAGCAGCCCGTCCGCCGCGTTTGCGAGGGGCGCCACGCGTATGCCGCCCGCGAAGCGGCTGCCGTTGGCCGCGGAGAAGAGCGTAACTTCGAGCTCGAAGCTCTCCCCATCGTCGGTTTCGACGCGCACCCGCGTGCGCGAGAGGCGCATGAGCGCGCGCAGGATGCCCAGCAGGTAGGGCAGCATGCCGTTGAGCCGCTTCTTGTATGTTTCGGTGTGGCGCACCACGTCCACGTCGAAGCCGAAGCCCGCGACGTTCATGAAGAATTCCCCGTCCGCGTCGCCCGCGTCCACGGGCTTCGCCCTCCCCTCGAGCAGCAGCTCGACGAGCCGGTCAATGTCCTCAGGCAGCTCCATGCCGCGCGCGAAGTCGTTGCCCGTGCCGAAGGGCAATATGCCAAGCTCCGTTCCCGGTTCGCCCGCGAGGACGCTTGCCACCTCGCGCAGCGTGCCGTCCCCGCCGGCGGCGACGAGGCAGGTTTCCCCCGCCGCGAGCGCTTCCCTGGCGAGCGGGATCGCATGTCCGGCGTATTGGGTATACGCGAAGCCGTAGTCCGCGCCGCGCGCGTCAAGCAGGCGCCTCGCCTGCTCGAAGCGCGTCCTCCCCCGGCCGGAGCCGGAGATCGGGTTGACGATGAAATAGAGCCGCCTCATCGCGCGTCCCCGGGCAGCAGCACGTTGAGCGCGCCCGGCAGCACGCGGAACACCGCGGGCGTAGACGAGCGCAGGTCCCCGTCGTAATCGAGCACGCAGGCCTCCCCGGTTTCGACGCGCAGCTCCTTCGTGCGGAAATGGTGCACGATGGGATTTTTGATGTGCCTGCCCTTGAGGAAACCCGGCAGCAGCATGAGGAAGCGCGGCACGCCGATTTTTTCAACGTACACGCAGTCGAGATATCCGTCGAACAGATCCGCCATGGGCACGGCGCGCATGCCGCCGCCGAAATATTGACCGTTGCCCACGGTGAGTATGATGGCTTCCGTTTCCACGCGTTCCCCGTCGTGCTCGATGACCATACGGATCGGCCGCAGGTGCTTGAGCGCGTCGAGTATGCCCAAAAGGTACGGCGTCATGCCGCGCGGGTGCTTTTGCTTGTGCTTGAGCGTCTTCGCGAGCACGTCCGCGTCGAAGCCGAAGCCCGCGACGTTGATGAAGAACAGCCCGTTGGCCTCCGCCGCGTCCATTTTGACGATGTTGCCCGCGACGAGGTTGGCCACGGCATCCGCGGGCTTCGCGGGGAAGCGCGCCACGCGCGTGAGGTCGTTGCCCGTGCCCAGGGGCAGCGCGCCGAGCGCGGCGTCGGTATAGACGAGCGCGGAGGCCGTCTCGCTGAGGGTGCCGTCCCCGCCGACGGCGACGACGCGCCGGCAGCCGGAGGCGACCGCGTCCGCCGCGATTTTGGCCGCGTGGCCGGGATATTCGGTATAGACCGCGTCGTACGGGACGCCCCGCGCGGCGAGCAGAGGCTTGACGGCTTCGAATTCCGCTTTGGCACGCCCGGAGCCGGATACGGGGTTGACGATGAAAAGGAATCGTTCCACAGGCTTCTCCGATTCGTAAAGCTGGTTGTACATGGTTTATCATAATCCAAATCGCCCTGATTGTACAGGTTGTGCGTGTAAAAAAGCTGTGACGCATGGTATAATAAGCTGTATGAATCTGGTTTCGGAGGTTTTTTATGCGTTTCGTCAAAGCTCACGGTCTCGGCAACGATTTCATCATCGTGGACGACAGGCAGGATGAATATACCAAGGATCTGCCTGATCTCGCGCGCAAACTCTGCCACCGCCGCACGGGCGTCGGCGCGGACGGGCTGATGTTCGTTCGCCAAAGCGGGGATTGCGACGCGTACATGCAGCTTTTCAACAGCGACGGCAGCGCGGCGCCGATGTGCGGCAACGGCATACGCTGCTTCGCAAAGTACGTTTACGACCTCGGCATCGTGAAAAAGGAGAGCTTCACTGTGGATACCATCGCGGGCGTGCAGCGCATCGAACTTCGCACGCAGGACGGCCGCGCCCTGGCCGCGCGCGTCAATCTGGGCAGGCCCGAGCGAAAGAAGCCGCTCATCCCGATGCTCGGAGAAGGCGAGTGCGTGCTCGAGAAGCTCAACGCGGGAGGGAAGGTCGCGACCTTCTCGGCGATCCTCCTGGGCAACCCCCACGCGGTGGTGTTCGTGGAGGAGCTGCCCGCGCACGAGGAACTCTGCCGCGTCGGCCGCGAGATCGAGCGCGCGCCGATTTTCCCCAAGGGGGCCAACGTCAATTTCACGCGCGTGATCGATAAAGAAAACATCGAGGTGCGCACATTCGAGCGCGGCTGCGGCGCGACCTGGGCCTGCGGCACCGGCTCCTCGAGCGCCGCGGTGTGCAGCGCCATCGCGGGCTTCACGGGGCGAAGCGTCACGGTGCATCTGATGCTCGGCACGCTCGATATACTCTGGGATGCGGACGGCAGCGTCTATATGACCGGCCCCGCGGAATTCGCGTTCGAGGGCGAGGCGTGCTGAACGTCCTCTACGAGGACAACCACCTTTTAGCGGTGGAAAAGCCCGCGAATCTGCCCGCGCAGGCGGACGCCTCGGGGGACGCGGACCTGCTTTCCATCTGCAAGGCGTACGTCAAGGAAAAGTACCGAAAGCCCGGCGAGGTTTACCTAGGCCTCGTGCACAGGCTCGACCGGCCGGTCGGCGGCGTCATGGTGTTCGCGAGAACGTCCAAGGCCGCCGCCCGCCTCGCAGCGCAGTTCGCCTCGCACCGGACCGGCAAGAAGTACGCGGCGCTCGTCGAGGGAAAGCCCGGGGCGCGCGGCCGGCTTTCGGGCCACATACTCCGCGACGAGGCTTCGGGCAGCGCGCGCATGGTTCCCGCGGGTACGGCCGGCGCGAAGGCGGCGGCGCTCGCGTATTGCCGCTGCACGGCGCGGGGCGGCCTGACGCTTGTCGACGTATCCCTTTTGACAGGCCGCCACCACCAGATCCGCTGCCAGCTCGCGGACGCGGGCTTCCCCATTTGGGGCGACCAGAGGTATAATCCCCATGCGATGCCCGGACAGCAGCTCGCGCTCTGGGCGTACGCGCTCGAGATCGAGCATCCCGTAAAGCGCGAGCGCATGGAGTTCGCCTCAACGCCAAAAGGGAGCGCCTGGGCGCCGTTCCGGGAAGAGCTCGCGGCGCTTCGCACGGGCGCGCGCCCCGTTTATCTCGACGCGGACATGCTCTGCGTCGACAAGGACGCGGGGCTCGGCGTCGCCGAGGCGGACGGCGGGGATTCGCTCGAGGCGCGGCTCAAAATTGCGCTCGGGGGAGACGTCTATCCCGTTCACAGGCTCGACGTGGGAACGAGCGGCCTCGTGCTGTTCGCAAGGAACCCCCGCGCGAAGGACGCGCTCGACGAGGCGATCAAAACGCGGGCGATGCGCAAATACTACCATTGCGAGGTATACGGCAGGCCCGAGCCGGACGGGGCGGAGCTTCGCGCGTGCCTCGTCAAGCACGCGGAAGCGGCGCGCGTCGAGGTTTACGACGCCATGCGCCCCGGCGCGAAGGAGATCGTCACGCGCTACCGCACGCTGGAAGCCAAAGGGGAAACGACTCTGCTCGAGGTCGAGCTCGTCACCGGGCGCACGCACCAGATACGCGCGCACCTCGCGCACGCGGGCTTCCCGCTCGTCGGGGACGACCGCTACGGCGACCGTGATCGCGACAGGATCGCCGGCGCGAAGGGGCTGGCGCTCCGGGCCGTGCGGCTCGAACTGAATTTTCCGCGCGGGAGCTTCCTCGAGCGGCTCGACGGAACCATACTATCAATTGAGGATTGACGGATGCAGAACTACGGCGTATTCGACATCATAGGCCCGCGCATGGTGGGCCCGTCGAGCTCGCACACGGCGGGCGCGGCCAAGCTCGGGCTTATGGCGAGGAAGATCGCGGGGGAAGATGTGAAAAAGGCGAAGATCACGCTCTACGGCTCCTTCGCCACGACCGGCCCCGGCCACGGCACGGACAAGGCCGTGGTCGCCGGCATACTCGGCCTCGCGCAGGACGACCCGCGCCTTCGCTATTCCATGCTGCTGGCCAGGGAGGCCGACGTGGACGCGACGGTCGAGCTTTCCGACGAGCCGGTCGACCACCCGAACACCGCCAGGATCGAGCTCGAGGGCGCGGACGGCAAAAAGACGCTGCTGATCGGCCAGTCCGTGGGCGGGGGCAACATACTCGTCACGAACGTCAACGGGCTCGAAATGAAGTTCTCCGGCGAGTATCCGACGCTCATCGTGCGCCACACGGACGTTCCCGGCGTCATCAACATGGTGACGCTGATACTCGCCAAGGAGCAGATCAACGTCGCCTTCATGCGCGTGTTCCGGCAGGGCAAGCGCGGCGGCGCGTGCATGGTGATCGAGACCGACACGCCCGTAGGCGAGCGCGTCAGGCAGCTCATCAAAGACTGGTGCGATCCGGTCACGGAGGTGTTCTCGGTATGAAGGATTATACGTTCCGCAAGGGGATCGAACTGCTCGCGCTGTGCGAGCAGGCCAAGCTCCCCATAGGCGAAATCATGCTGCTGCGCGAGCTCGACGAGAGCGAGCGGAGCCGCGATGAAGTCCTCGGGGAAATGGCAAAGAACCTCGAAACCATGCGCGCCTCCGTCGAGGAGGGGCTTTCGGGCGGGCTCAGGAGCGTATCCGGCCTCACGGGCGGGGACGCGGCCAGGCTTCGCGCGCACGCCGGGGCGGGGGAATCCCTCTCGGGCGGGCGGATGCTCGAGGCCGTCGCGGCCTCCATGGCCGTGGTCGAGGTCAACGCCTCCATGGGGCGCATCGTCGCCGCGCCCACCGCGGGTGCGAGCGGGATACTGCCCGGCACGCTCCTGGCCTGTGCCAAGCGCAGGGGGTGGAGCGACGAGGCGCTGCTCCTCGCGCTATTCAACGCGGGCGCGGTCGGCCTCGTCATCGCGAAAAACGCCTCCATCAGCGGCGCGGAGGGCGGCTGCCAGGCGGAAACGGGCGCGGCCGCGGCCATGGCGGCCTCCGCGCTCACGGAGCTTTCGGGCGGAACCCCGGCGCAGTGCCTGCACGCCGCCGCGATGGCGTTGAAGAACGTCATGGGCCTCGTGTGCGACCCGGTCGCGGGCCTTGTCGAGTGCCCCTGCATCAAGCGAAACGCCATAGGCGCCGCCAACGCGCTCCTGTGCGCGGACATGGCGCTCGCGGGCATCGAAAGCCTGATCCCGTTCGACGAGGTCGTGCTCGCGATGAAGAGCGTGGGCAGGCTCATGAGCCCGGATCTTCGCGAAACCGCCAGGGGCGGCGTCGCCGCGACGCCCACCGCGCGCGCCATCGCCAAACGGCTGGAGGAATAGCATGAAGCGTCTGCCGTTTATGCTCGCTTTTCTCGCCTCGCTGCTCGTGATCGTCGCGCTGCTCTTTACCTCGCTGCAGCTTTGCATGAACGACGAGGGCTGGTATTACAGACAATATGAGAAAATGAACCTTTCCGCGCGCATCGGCATCTCCACTGCGGACATCACCGAAGCGCTCATGCGCCTCGTCGATTACATGGAGGGCCGCGTCGAGTCGATCCAACTGGTTGTCACGGAGGACGGCGAGGCGGTCGAAATGTACAACGAGCGCGAGACGCTGCACATGCTCGACGTGCGCGCGCTCTACCAGGCGTGGCGCACGGTCCGTGATTTCGGCGCGCTCGCGGCCGCCGTGCTGCTGCTTACGGCGCTGTATCTCACGGAAAAAGGCGCGCGGCTGCGGCTTGTTTCCCGCGCGTTCCTGTGGGCCTCGGCCGCGTTCGGCGCGCTGCTCGCGGCGCTCGCGATCTTTGCGCTCGCGGATTTCGGCGCGTTCTGGGTCGCCTTCCACCATGTGTTTTTCGACAACGACCTGTGGCTTTTATCCTACCAAACCGACCGCATGATCCGCATCTGCCCGGCGGAGCTCTTCAGCGGCATCATCGCGCGCTTCGCGCTGCTCTTTTTAATCCCGTTCGCGGCGCTGCTCGCGCTGTCCTTTTTCGGGAAGCGCACCCCGCGCAAGGCGGCCCCCGCGCCGGAGGGAAACCCCGATGCGCTATGAGGAGCTCGCGCGCATGCGCGCCGGGGAATACCGTGAAAAAGAAAACCCCGTCACGCTCGGCATAGAAAGCTCGTGCGACGAAACCGCGGCGGCCGTGCTTCGGGGCGCGCGTGAGGCGCTCTCGTCGAGCGTGTACACGCAGATCCCGCTGCACAGGAAATACGGCGGCGTAGTGCCCGAGCTTGCCTCGCGAAGCCACGTCGAAAAGATCGGCGCCGTCGTCACGGACGCGCTCGAAGGAGCGGGCGTCGCGCTTGCGGACGTCGACGCCATCGCCGTGACCAACGGCCCCGGCCTCGTGGGCGCGCTGCTCGTGGGCCTGAGCTACGCCAAGGGTCTCGCCTACGCCGCGGGAAAGCCAATCGTCGGCGTCGACCACATCGCGGGGCACATCGCCGCGAACTATCTGACTTATCCCGACCTCGCGCCGCCCTTCGTCTGCCTCGTCGCATCGGGCGGGCACAGCCACATCGTGCTCGTCGGGGACTATTGCCGCTTCTCGCTGCTGGGCAGGACGCGCGACGACGCCGCGGGCGAAGCCTTCGACAAAGTCGCGCGCGCGCTCGGGCTTCCCTATCCGGGCGGGCCCGCGCTCGAGGCGCTCGCCAAAGAGGGCGACCCGTTCGCATACCGCTTCCGCACGGGGTTCGCGCAGGACGATTCCTTCGACTTCAGCTTTTCCGGCGTAAAGACCGCCGTGGTCAACCTGCTGCACACGGCGCAGCAGCGCGGCGGGGAGGTCCGGCGCGCGGACGTTGCGGCGAGCTTCCAGAAGGCCGTCGTGGACGCGCTGTGCGTGAAATCCGTGCGCGCGGCCAAGGCTGCGGGCGTCCCGGCGCTCGCGCTCGCGGGCGGCGTGGCCGCCAACGCGGCTCTGCGCGAGGCGCTGCGCCAAAGGGCCGAGGCCGAAGGGCTCCGCTTCTGCGTGCCGGAACCGCGCTACTGCGCGGACAACGCCGCGATGATCGCCTGCGCGGGCCATTACGCGCTCATGCGCGGCGCGCCGGACCCGCTTTGGCTCAACGCGCATGCTTCGCGCGAGCTTGCATAATCCAAAGAAAACTGCATAAAGAGGCTCGAACGGCGCATAGAAGTGCGCCGTTATGCATGCGGGCCTCCCTGGTGGGAAATGTGGGCAAGCCCCGGAAAAGCCTTGCGCGCAAGCCCCTGAAAATGTGGATAACCATGTGGGAAACGTGGGAAAGTCCGTTTAGCCGGTCACGAATATTCCTGCAGCGCGCGCGGCAACGTCTGTCCAAAAGCGCGGGAAATGCCCAAAAGCGGGTGTTTTGGATTCATAAGCGCAGCTTTTACAAAATATCTTCATTATGAGGTGATTTGTATGGCGCGCGCGGTTCCCGACAGGCTTGTGCGCAGGCTCATGGGCGTTTTGCCCGCGATCGCGGTGATACTGGGCGCGGGCATGCTCGTTTCCGCTTTGATGAACGCGGGGAGCGCGCTGCCCGTGTCGAGCGAAATGACACCGGGCGAAGACCCGCCAAGGCTCGTCGTGGTCATAGACGCGGGGCACGGCGGCGGCGACGGCGGCGCGGTCGGCGTCGGCACGGGCGTAATCGAGGCGCAGCTCAACCTCAAATACGCGCTCGCGCTCAAGGCCGAGCTCGAGGCGCGCGGCATGAGCGTCGTGCTCACGCGGGAGGACGAGAAAGCGCTCGGCCCCGGCAAGAAGTCGGACATGGCGACGCGCAAGCAGATCATGAACGACGCGGAGGCGGACATCGTCGTGAGCATCCACATGAACAAGTTCCGCGACCGCAAGGCCAACGGCCCCATGGCCTTCTACGAAAAGGATAACGAGCAGGGAAAATCTCTCGCGACCTGCGTGATCAAGGCCGTGTGCGCCCGCCTCGAGCGGAACCCGCGCATCGCCAGCGCCGCGGACTTCTTCATCGTGCGCGAGAGCGAGCCGCCCGCCGTGCTCGTCGAGTGCGGCTTCTTGTCCAACGCGGCCGAGGAAAAGCTCCTGCAGACAGACGAGCACATGCAAAAGCTCGTCTGCGGCATCGCCGACGGCATAGAGGATTACTTCGGGATACCGCGGGACGAGGGCGAGGGATAATCGACAATTGACACTCGGGAATTGACGTTCGGGGAACGCCGCCCGCGGGCGGTTGAAAACTTCGGGATACTGGCAGGAAGGGGCGCGGAAGGGCCGGCCCGCCAAAGTAAAATTCGTTTGCCATTGGACGCCGGCGGGCGGGGATCATACCCGCCCTTCTTGCCTTTGCGCCGCCGGTGCAGGATAATGGGCATATGGATTACATAGGTGAAATCGAGCGCTTCGCGCCTGCCGGCGAACAGGAAGAAACCGACAAGAGCATCATGCTTTCGTATATCCGCGCGAACGGGCGCGACGTACTTCTGCGGGACAACGCGATCGCGCACATCACGAGTTCCGGCTTCGTGATGAACCCGCGGCTTGACAAGGTCCTGCTCGTCCACCACAACATACGCGGCGTATGGGCCTGGACCGGGGGCCACGCCGACGGGGACGGCGATCTCCTGCGCGTCGCCATCAGGGAAGCCGGAGAGGAGACCGGCGCCTCCGCGATCGTCCCGCTTTGGGACGGCATCGCCTCGCTCGACATACTGCCCGTATTCGCGCATGCGCGAAATGGCGTTTACGTGAACGCGCACCTGCACCTGAGCGTGTCGTACATACTCGTGGCGAACGAGCGGGAACCGCTGCGCCCGCGTCCCGGCGAGAACACCGGCGTCGCGTGGTTCCCGGTCGAGTCTTTTACTTTGGAGCATTTCGACACGCGCGACGTATATCTGTATAACAAACTGATCGCAAGGGCGCGGAGAGCGAAGGCAATTGACAATTGACAATTGAAAATTGACAATCAGTTTGATTCGACCGGCTTTCGTTTTAAGAACGGAGGCCGGTTTTCGATTGGCCGTTTGTAGGGGCGGATATCAT
>ERZ795030.4009-NODE-4009-length-14919-cov-4.275767_pt1 | contig 14919 bp, 15 predicted proteins | sample MGYA00375122_ERZ795030 | MGnify/ENA primary metagenome ERZ795030 (study PRJEB30165, sample SAMN05720146) | activated sludge metagenome | isolation source: anaerobic digester from wastewater treatment plant | place: Japan | collected 2015-04-20 ...
CAGACGCGCCGCCAGCGGCCCACTCGGGCGCGTCCAACTGAGGAATCAAGGTTCAAGGGTTTTGCCTGTGCATGCTTGCTACCTGTCTGGGCAAAATGCAAGGCATAACCAAAGGTGTCTTGCACATCGGAAGGCATGGCCTGCAAATCTTTTTTGGCCGAGCCAACCCACAGCAAAGGCTTGGGGCTGTGATGGTGAAAAAGCATGGCAAATTATATCCAAATAGGTCTAACTCAGTGCCATCCAGGCAATGATCGGTGGCACCACGCCCAAGGGGGCTGGTACCTGCCGGAGGTAGCCGTCTTCAAGGTGCTTTTCCACCTTGGCGCGAGCCTTTGAAAGCAGGATTTGCGCGATGTGGCAAACGCGTGGCATCCTGCAGGTTCAGGCCTTCGCTGAGTACGTCGGTGGCGATCAGCGTTGGTTGCGGTCGAGCAACTCCACCGCCGCCAGCATTTCTTCGGGAATAGCGTCTTCGTCTTGCTCGGCTTCGTTTTCGCCGCCATTGTCAAAAAGCTGATACTGGCGCTTTTGCACGTCGCCCAGCACTTCTTCCTGGTGGATGCGCTAGCGCTCAAAAGCCGCCTGCTCGTGTTTGGTGGTGCTGTTGACCTTCACAAAGGCCATCAAGACCTTCAACCAGCGCACGGTGGGTGCGCTTGGTGACCTCGTCGCCCATCAGGATGCGAATTTGATCCAGCTTTTGCCACTTGCCATGCAATGCCAGCAAGGCGCCGATTTCAAAATAACCGGTCGCAATGTCAAATTTGTGTGAAATCTCTGACCATTCAGCCAGGTAGTTCAGAACTTTCCAGTCGTTATCGCTGTTGTCAACGATGAAAAGGTCGTTCCCTGTTTTTGTTGCCATCTTCTTTGCCGTTTAACTCATATGCTCCAATGTACTGCAAACCTCAAAGGTGCCCTGAAACGTTCGCCATACGCAGATTTCATCGTCCAGCGGGGAGACAACCCGCCCTGTCAATACTCGACCAGAGGCCTGTATTGACAGATGCCCAGTGCTGCCAAAATCAACATCGTTCAATACACACGAGGAAACCTTCATGAAGCTCAACCGACTTTGCCTGTCATTGGGCCTGATTGCCGTGCTGGCGGGCTGCGCGCTGGCACCACCAACAGGTGCCGAAAAAGACAAAACCTACCGCGTCACGATCATGCACACCAATGATCACCATGGCCGCTTTTGGCACAACAGCGACGGTGAATACGGCATGGCGGCGCGCAAGACGGTGGTCGATGAGATTCGCCGTGATGTCGCAGCCCATGGTGGCTACAGCTTGCTGCTCGACGGTGGCGACGTCAACACCGGCGTGCCCGAATCCGACCTGCAGGACGCAGTGCCTGACTTCAAAGGCATGAACCTGCTGGGCTACCAGGCAATGGCAGTGGGCAACCACGAGTTTGACAAGCCACTGGCGGTATTGAAGATGCAGCGCAACCTGGCGCAGTTCCCGCTGCTGTCAGCCAACATCTACGAAGCTGGCCAGCGCATGTTTGCACCCTACAAGGTGTTTGACCTCGGTGGCTTGAAGGTTGGCGTGATGGGTCTGACGACCGAAGACACGGTTCGCATGGCACACCCGGACAACGTCGGTCGGCTGGAGTTTCGTAGCGCCATCGCCGAGGCCGGCAAACTGGTGCCAGAGCTGCGGCGCCAGGCGGATGTGGTGATTGCCGCTACCCACATTGGCCACTACGAAAACGGTGAGCACGGCAGCCAGGCCCCGGGCGATGTCGAAATGGCGCGCGCGGTGTCCGGTATTGACTTGGTGGTCGGCGGTCACACCCAAAACCCGGCCTGCATGAAGGCCGAAAACGTGCTCGACCACGCCTATGTGCCGGGTGCGGCGTGTCAGCCAGACCGGCAGAACGGTGCCTGGATCGTGCAGGCGCACGAATGGGGCAAGTATGTGGGGCGGGCTGATTTTGAGTACCGCAACGGTGACTTCAAGCTGGTGAAATACGCGCTGATCCCGATCAACCTGAAAAAGTCGGTTGTCGGTGCTGACGGTAACACCACACTGCTGCCGTACACCCGCGTCATCGCGCAAGACCAGGAAATGCTGGCGCTGCTGACACCGTTTCAGCAGCTCGGCCAGGACCGGCTCGGCGTCCAGATCGGCACCGTGGACGCGCGCCTGGTGGGTGATCGCGATGTGGTGCGCAAGAGCCTGACCAACCTGGGGGTGCTGGTCGGTCGGGCCATGATGGACAAAACCCGCGCTGACTTTGCCGTGGTCAACGCGGGTGGCCTGCGCGACTCAATCCCGGCGGGCATCATCACCTACAAGGATGTGCTCAAGGTGCATCCGTTTGGCAATACCGTGTGCACCGCCGAGCTGTCGGGCACCGAGGTGCTGGGCTACCTGAATGTGCTGGCGAAAATGAGCCCTGGTTCCGGGGCTTACCCCCAATTTGCAGGCATTGAACTCGACATCAGCGCAGGTGCCGTCAGCAATGTGCGCATCAGGGGCAGCGCACTGGAAAGTGGCAAAACCTACCGCATCACGGTCAACAACTTTCAGGCCGCAGGCGGCGACGGCTACCCCAGGCTGAGCACTCACCCGAGTTTTGTCAACACCGGCTTTGTCGATGCCGATGTGCTGCGAGCTTACATCGCCGCAAAAAGTCCACTCAAGGCGGCCGAATACGAGCCCGGCCAGACGGTGCTGCGCCGATAATCACATCAGTTTCAACCCAGGAGAAAGAGCATGGCAAAAGGTCAGCAAAACAACAACAAGATGGTCAAGAAGCCCAAAAAAGACACCTCCCCACCCAAGCCAGTATCGGCTGACGCAGTGCGCCCGACGATTACCACGGTGGTGCCGGTCCGTGGCAAGCTCAAGAACGCGCCGCATTGACCCCTGTCAGATTACGCCAGCTGGGTAGCCCGCAGCGCCGCTCAAGCGCTCAGGCTGGCAGCTATTCCAATGCCGGCCTGGTTGAAGACCTGCGGCGCTCGCAGGCTGAACTGGAGATTCAAAACCGCGCCCTGCGCTTTAGCCAGGCTGCTGCCGAAGGGGCCTCGGACCGTTTTGTCACGCTGTTTTCCAGTGTGCCGCTGGCGCTGATGGTGGTCGATGAACACGGCCAGATTCTGGAACATAACGCGCGGGCATTGGCACTGTTGCGCCCCCTGGAAGACGACCCGCCGCTCAATTTCCTGTTCCCGTTGGTGCATGGCGGACACGTCAGGCAAGTCCAGGACGGTTTTGTCTCGGCCAACGAAAATGGTGCCTGCGAACTCAGTGAACTCGAGTTTGCCGCCGGTTCCAATGGTTTTTTTACCGGCGACCTGCACATTGCGCGCATTGACAATGCCCAGGACGACTTGGTCAACTTCATTTGCGCCGTCATCGACCAAAGCCCACTGCTGGCGCAGCGTCAGGCCTTGCAAGCCAGTGCGCAGGCCCTGCAAGAACGCAATGACGAGTTGGTGCATAGCAAGGCCCGGCTCAGCGCCATCATCGACTCCTCACTTGATGCCATCATCTGTGTTGACCAGCACCAGCGCATCATTGTTTTCAATCCGACCGCCGCCACCCTGTTCCACTGCCCGGCCGATCAGGCCTTGGGCCAGCCGTTGACGAAGTTTTTGCCGGATGCCGACAGCGCACTGTCCTACCGCGACATAGCCAGCCCTGCCCAGCTTGGCGAGATGACCGGTGTTACCAGCGAGGGTGACAAGGTGCCACTGGATGTCAGCCTGTCGTTTGAGCACCGCCATGATGGCGACATCATCACCTTGTTTGCTCACGACCTGACCGCCACCAAGAGGATGGGGCACATCGCACGGCACTTGAGTCACAGTTGCGCGAATCGCAGAAAATGCAGGCCATTGGCACCATGGCCGGCGGCATTGCGCATGACTTCAACAACATCATCAGTGCCATTTTGGGCAACGTGGAGCTGGCCCGCCAGGATGCCCAGGCCGAGTCTGCAGTGGCCACCAGCCTGGACGAAATCGACAAGGCTGGTCGGCGCGCGCGCGATCTGGTGCGGCAAATCCTGGCCTTCAGCCGCAACGAGCCACCCCGGCGCGTGCCGGTCAGGCTGGCTGACGTGGTGCAGGAAACGATGCGGCTGGTCAAGGTCGCCATGCCACCCCAGCTTGTCTTGCAGCTTGACATCGATCCGGCCACGCCACCGGTGCTGGCCGATGCCACCCAAATTGAGCAGGTGTTGCTGAATCTATGTACCAATGCCATTCACGCCATGGCGCAACGTGCCGGTGTCATCCGGATTGAGCTTGGCCGTGCATCGCGCTGGCCCTACGACGGCACCGAGCGCCGTGCTGGCTTGCGCGGAAAGCATGTCAGACTGACCGTGAGCGACACCGGCTGCGGCATGGACGAGGCCACCTTGCAGCGCGTCTTTGAGCCCTTTTTCACCACCAAGCCGGTTGGGCAAGGCACCGGACTCGGGTTGTCGGTGGTACACGGCATCATGCGCGCGCACTCAGGTAACGTGCTGGTTGAAAGCACGCCCGGTATTGGCAGCGCCTTTACCCTGAACTTTCCGGTTTCAGATGAACCCACACAGTTGGCCCAGGTTGCATCCTCGGTAGCGACCTTGGCCAGTTCCAGTGCCGCACCAGGCCAGCGGGTCATGTATGTGGATGACGACGAGGCGCTGGTGTTTCTGGTCAGGCGCCTGTTGACACGCAAGGGCTACACAGTGCTCGCGTTTACCGACCCCAGGCAGGCCATTGCCGCCCTGCGTGCCGACCCGCTGCAATGCGACCTGCTGGTGACCGACTTCAACATGCCAGGCTACAGCGGGGTTGACCTGTTGCGTGATGTGCGGATGATCCGGCCCGACCTGCCGATGGCACTGGCATCCGGTTATGTCACGCACGAGATCGAGCGGGATGCCCTCGCTGCCGGGGCTCGCGTTCTGATCCACAAGCCCAACGATGTGGACGAACTGTGCCGGACCGTGCAGCAACTGCTGGCCGCCAGCCAGACTGGTGGCGCTGCAGTTGGCTGATTTTTCTCTGATCTACGCAGACGACGCGCTGCTGGTGCTGGATAAGCCTGCCGGACTGCTCAGCGTGCCGGGTCGCGGTGACGACAAGCAGGACTGCCTGAGCTGCCGCGTTCAGCAGCTTTACCCGGATGCCTGCGTGGTCCACCGCCTGGACATGGCCACCTCGGGCCTGTTGCTGATGGCGCGGGGCAGCGCCGTGCAACGTCAGCTCAATGCCGCCTTTGCCAGTCGCGCCGTTCACAAACGCTATGAAGCGGTGGTGGATGGCGTGCTGACACCTTTGAAACCGCCTGACAGTGACGGCTGGTCGGCAATCAACTTGCCGATACGGCTGGACTGGCCCAACCGCCCGAAAAGCAAGGTTGACATGCTTCACGGCAAACCCAGCCTCACCCGATGGCGGGTGCTGTCAAGCCATGCGGCAAAACAAACTACGCGACTGACGCTGCAGCCGGTGACCGGCCGCTCACACCAACTGCGCGTGCATCTGCAGGCGATCAGCCATCCGATTCTTGGGGACGCTTTGTACGCATCGGAACAGGTCGTGGCAAAAGCCAGTCGCCTGCTGCTGCATGCCACCGAACTTGAATTGCCCCACCCCAACTCCCTGGTGCCAATGCGTTTTATTAGCCCGCCACCGTTTTAGCTCAGGTGCGTGCAACCCGCCCAAGGGTGCTGTCAATCAGGCGGCTCATTTTTTCTGCAGCACCTTCGATCGCCTGGTTCAAATTGGCACCCTGGTGTTTCAGCGCCAGGGGTTGATGCCCTTCAAGCCGGGCCTCCATGGTGCATTGAATGCTTTGCGCGGTGTTTTTCTTGCCGGCGTTTTCGTCGCGCAAATGAACCTCGACGCGAGTGATCTGGTTGGCAAAGCGATCCAGTGCGGTCTTGACCGTGTTGCTGGCCCATTGCGCCATGGCCTCTGTGCCTTCAATGTGGTTATCAGTGTGAATTTGGACTTGCATGTTGTTTTCCTTTTAAAGTAGGCACCGTGAACCCTGTCCATCATATCCACCAAGGGGCCTGATTGAATTGACTGTGGTCAACACTCTGGCAAACTGATGCCGGCCAACCCACCACGCATAGCAAGATGACCCACCTCTACATCATCACCGGTGCCTCACGCGGCATGGGGCTGGCCATGGCACAGCAGTTGTTGAGTCCCAGCCACCGGCTGCTGTGCATGTCACGCCATGTGTCTGCCGGTTTGACCGATGAAGCATTTCAGGCCGGTGCCGACCTGACCCAATGGTCAGCGGATTTGGTCGATGCGGCACCGCTTACCGATCGTCTGGGGCAATGGCTGGCAGCGCAATCCGCCCCAGGTATTGCCAGCGCCACCCTGATCAATAACGCCGGTGTCATTGCGGGCATTGTTCCCTTGCGAGCCGCTGATCCGCTTGAGTTGACGCGGTCGCTGCGCGTTGGCCTGGAGGCCCCAATGTTGCTGACCGCCGCGTTTCTGGCGGCGACACAGGCTTGGACCGCCACTCGCAAGGTTTTGAACATCTCGTCGGGCCTGGGTCGTCGCCCGATGGCATCCCAGTCGGCCTACTGCGCTGCCAAGGCTGGTCTGGACCATTTCACTCGCTGCCTGGCGCAAGACGAAGTTCGGCAAGCCAACGGTGCCAGGGTTTGCGCATTGGCACCGGGCGTGGTTGACACCGACATGCAGGTGCAATTGCGCAATGCAGCACCGGCGGGCTTTCCGGATCAGGCCAGTTTTGCCCAGCTCAAGCAAACTGGCCAGCTCACCAGCCCCCAGGACGCTGCCGCGCGCGTGCTGGCTTATCTGCATCGCGCAGATTTTGGCAGCCAGCCCGTTGCTGACGTGCGCAGTTGAATCGACCCACCCGGTGCCACCCTGTTTTAGAGAGGCCCGCTGATGCCCAGCCTGCCGGGCGGGCTAAGATCGTCAGGTTTCGATTCTTAGCCTGAACTGGAGACTGTTGATGACCCGCGAAGTTGTGATAGTGAGTGCCGCACGCACAGCCATTGGTACCTATGGTGGTAGCCTGAAAGACCTGACCCCGACCGAACTGGCGAGCCAGATCGTGCGTGAAGTCTTGTCGCGCGCCCAGGTCAAGGGCGACGAGGTGGACCATGTGGTGTTTGGACAGGTGATCAACACTGCACCCGAGGACATGTACCTGGCTCGGGTGGCGGCCATCCAGGGCGGCTGCCCGGTCGGGGTGCCCGCCTTCAACGTCAACCGCTTGTGCGGCTCTGGTTTGCAGGCCATTTTGTCGGCTGGCCAATCCATTTTGCTGGGTGATGCAGATATTGCCATCGGCGGGGGTGCCGAAGCCATGAGCCGGGCACCCTACGCCAGCCTGAATTTGCGCTGGGGTGCCCGCATGGGGGACACGCCGATGGTGGACATGCTGGTCAGCACCTTGCGCGACCCGTTTCACAACATTCACATGGGTATTACGGCCGAAAACATTGCTGCCAAGTGGGGCATCAGCCGTGCTGACCAGGATGCGCTGGCGGTGGCCAGCCACAACCGTGCCCAGCACGCCACTGAAGCCGGGTATTTCAAGAGCCAGATCATGCCGGTGACGCTCAAGTCCCGCAAAGGCAACGTGATTTTTGACACCGACGAACACTTCCGACCCAATTGCACGCTGGCTGACCTGGCCCGGCTAAAGCCTGCTTTCCTGCAAGAAAACGGCACTGTCACGGCAGGCAATTCGTCCGGTATCAACGATGCAGCGGCGGCTGTGGTGTTGATGGCTGCCAGCACTGCCAAAGAGCGGGGCATCAAGCCGCTGGCTCGTCTGGTGGCTTATGCCTATGCGGGTGTGGAGCCCCAATACATGGGCATTGGTCCGGTACCCGCATCACAAATGGCGCTTAAAAAGGCCAATCTGAGCGTGGTTGACATGGACGTGATCGAAGCCAATGAAGCCTTTGCCGCGCAGGCCTGTGCCGTCATCCTTGATCTTGGGCTCGATCCCGCCAAAGTCAATCCAAATGGCTCAGGCATCTCGCTGGGTCATCCGGTCGGGGCCACTGGCACGCTGATCACCGTCAAGGCGCTTTATGAACTCGAACGCATTGGCGGACGCTACGCACTGGTCACCCTGTGCATTGGCGGTGGCCAGGGCATTGCAGCCATTTTTGAACGACAGGGCTAAGCGCCCGGTGCACCAGTAGCGCTGAAACATGCCAACCACCAGACATTGGAGCCTGGGTGCCAAATTGATGCTGGTGGGGGTTCCCTTTGTATTGCTGGTGCTGCTGGCCACGGCTGCCACGCTATGGGTGTCCTGGCAGCTTGACGGCGGTGCAGCGGCGGTCAACGAAGCGGGGCGCATGCGCATGCAGTCTTACCGCATGTCGCTTTCAATTGGTACCCAGGAAACCGATCAACTCGCCGGGCAGATCAAGGAATTCGACCACAGCCTGGCGACGTTGCGGCAGGGCGACCCGGAGCGTCCGTTGTTTGTCCCGTGGGACGAGGTGGTCAGTGCGCACTTTGCCCTGGTGGAGGCGGATTGGGTGCAATACCAGTCCCGCTGGATTAGCCAGCGTCCAGCGGTGTTTCGAGATTTGCGTGACGACACCATGCGGTTTGCTGCGGACATTGATGCGTTTGTCGGCGGCATCGAGGCACACATTGCGCGCTGGACGGCCTTGTTGCACCTGCTGCAAATGAGCATGCTGGCGCTGGTCATACTGGCCGCCGCCATTCTGCTTTATGCTGGCTATCTTTTTGTACTGGAGCCGGTCGGCCGCCTCAAGCAGGCGATTGAAAAAGTCCAGGGTGGCGACTTTGAGGCGCGCGTCGAGCGCACCAGCAGTGATGAATTTGGCACCCTGGCCGACGGCTTCAACGACATGGCAGGGCATCTGCAGTCGATGTACCGCAATCTGGAGGCCAAGGTCGCAGAAAAAACCGTTCAGTTGCAGGAGAAATCTGAACGATTGGAAAGTTTGTACGAGGTGACTGCGCTGGTCGCCAATGCCATTTCGCTCGACAGCATGGCCCAGGGTTTCGTCAACAGTGTGGCCAGAATCGCGCTTGCCGATGGCGTTGCGCTACGCTGGTCGAGTCAGGGTAACCAGCGCCACCTGATGCTGGCAGCCTATGGTTTGCCGATCAGCATGGTCGATGCCGAGCAGTGCATTTACACCGGCGACTGCCATTGCGGCAGCAGCAGCACCGGGAGCAACATCAAGGTCATTCCGATCCGCAACACCAACCCAGCCAATCTGCCACATTGCGCCAAAGCTGGATTTGAAACCATCGTCTCCATTCCAGTGCGTTTGCACGAGCGCCTGATGGGCGAGGTTGACCTGTTTTTCCACGCCCGTGTGGAACCTTCTGAGTCAGAACGATCGCTGCTGGAGGCACTGAGCAAACATCTGGCCAGTGGCATGGAATACTTGCGGCTCAACGCACTTGAAAAAGAGGCGGCGGTGTCGCAGGAGCGGCACCTGCTGGCGCGGGAACTGCACGACTCGATTGCCCAGTCGCTGGCATTTCTGAAAATTCAGGTGCAACTCATGCGCGATGCCGTCAAAGGCGGTGACCCGGTTGAAATGGCAAAGGTTCTGGAGGAGATTGATTTGGGCGTGCGCGAAAGCTACAGCGATGTGCGCGAACTGCTGCTGCATTTTCGCACCCGCACCAACGTGGAAGATGTTGAACCGGCACTCGTTACCACACTGCAAAAGTTTGAACTGCAAAGCGGCATCAAAGCCAGCTTGAACATGCAGGGGCAAGGCATGCCGCTGTCACCGGACCTGCAGATCCAGGTGCTGCACATCATTCAGGAAGCCTTGTCGAATGTTCGCAAACATGCGCGGGCTTCTCAGGTCCGGCTTGATGTTCAGCAGCAACCGGCCTGGCGCTTTGAAGTGCGTGACGATGGCATTGGATTTGACCAAGACCGCGATCAACCCGACCAAACTCATGTGGGCCTGCGCATCATGGCCGAACGCGCTCAACGCATTGGTGCCGGGTTGGTGGTTGTCTCAAGGCTTGGGCAAGGCAGTTCCATCATCCTGACATTGCCGACACCAGCCCTCCCAATGTCCGGGGCAGCAATGCTGCGAGCGAGCCTTCCTGAACAAGCGAGCACAACAACGGCATGACCAAGCAATGAACAGCACCCTGAACCCGATCCGCATCCTGGTCGTTGATGACCATACCCTGTTTCGCCGTGGTCTGACGGCGCTGCTGTCGCGCGACCCTCAGTTAGATGTCATTGGGGACGCCGCCGATGCCGGGCAAGCGATTCGAAAGGCGCAGGAGCTGCAGCCGGCGCTGATCCTGCTGGACAACCACCTCCCCGGCGTGCATGGTGTCGATGCACTGCCAGCACTGCGCGAAGCGGCTCCCAAAGCGGTGATTTTGATGTTGACCGTCAGCGAGGACGAAAACGATCTGGCGGCAGCATTGCGCGGTGGTGCAGCAGGCTACCTTCTCAAGACGATTGAAGGCGAGGCCCTGACCAGCGCAATTTTGAGTGCCATGCAAGGTGACAGCGTTGTGTCACCGGAGATGATGAGCAAACTTGTGGCCGCTTACCGTGGTGCCACCCGCACCTTGTCAGCCGACACTTATGCGGACAAGCCGATGGGCAAAGTCGCCGATGTTGACCCGCCTGAATTTGTTCTGAACTGCCTGTCACCCCGGGAACTTGACGTTTTGCGCGGTATCGCCCGTGGTGCCAGTAACAAGGAAATCGCCCGTGACCACGGCATTGCCGAGACCACGGTGAAAATTCACGTGCAACATGTGCTGCGCAAACTAGATGTCAGCTCGCGCGTACACGCTGCGGTGATTGCCACTGAACAGGGCTTGCTCTAGCGCCTGACCAGTGGCCCATTGACGGCAGGTGCGCCAATGATCAGATCAAAGGCGCTCAAAAATCACTGCAATGCCCTGGCCGCCACCAATGCACATGGTGGCCAGGCCATACTTGCCGCCGGTGCGCTGCAGCTCATAGACCGTCTTCGTGGCAATGAAGGCACCCGAGCAGCCGATCGGGTGACCCAGCGCAATGGCACCACCATTCACATTGGTCTTGGCCGGATCGAGTCCAAGACCCTTGCTCACAGCAATCGCTTGTGCGGCAAACGCTTCGTTGGCTTCAATCACGTCCATCTGGGCAAGCGTCAGACCAGCCTTCTTGAGCGCCTGTGTGGTAGCCGAGATCGGGCCTTCACCCATGATGTCGTTAGGCACACCCGTCACTGCATAAGAGACGATGCGGGCCATTGGCTTCTGACCGGCTTTGGCGGCCACATCTGCGCTGGCGAGCACAAAAAATGCAGCACCATCGTTGATGCCAGAGGCATTGCCTGCGGTCACTGAGCCGTCTTTCTTGAACGCTGGCTTCATCTTGGCCAGAGTTTCCATGGTGGTATTGGCCTTCACATGCTCGTCAGTGTCAAACACCACGTCGCCCTTGCGGGTTTGCTGCACGATTGGCACGATTTGTGATTTGAAGCGGCCATCGGCAATGGCAGCAGCAGCGCGGCGATGCGATTCGCAGGCCAGTGCGTCTTGCTCCTGGCGCGAAATGTTCCACTTGGTGGCCAGATTTTCTGCCGTCATGCCCATGTGACCGGCACCAAACGGGTCAGTCAGAATGGCGACCATCAAGTCGATTGATTTGGTGTCGCCCATGCGCGCACCGTTACGCATGGCGGGCAGCGTGTAAGCACCGCGTGACATCACTTCAACACCGCCACCGATGCTGTAATCAAAATCGCCCAGCATGATGCTTTGTGCAGCGGTCACGATGCCTTGCAGACCAGATGAGCAAAGGCGGCTGACCTGCATGGCGATGGAATCCATCGGCATGCCAGCCTGAATCGAGGCCACGCGCGACACGTAAGCGTAACGGCCATCGGTGGGAATGCAGGTACCAACCACGGCGTTGCCAATCAACGCAGCGTCAACGCTGGAGCGCGCAATGGCTTCTTTCATGACCACAGTGGCCAGATCCGCTGGCTCCATGTTGGCAAGAGAGCCACCAAAGGTACCAATGGCAGAACGAACTGCGCTCAAGACTACAACTTCTTTACTCATGGGAAATCTCCTTAAAATTGAATTTACTGTCTGACTGATTCGCGGAATGCCAGAAAAATGGCGGTTGCAACCATAACACCATTCGACTCGGAAAAATTCCAGCAGGCAATGGCGTCGCAGTTTTTGTTGCACTAACAGAAGTCAGCCGAATATCATAAGGGATTAATATGCGGGTGAACTTACGGATTGCGAATTTTGGCAGTTTGCCAACTTGCGAGCCTGGGTTGCCAAACCACCTGTTCTTGTGCAAGTGTCCATTGAACACCGCGCCAGGGGCACCACAACCCAACCGTCGCGCGCGTACCGAGGTGTCATGGGCAAAGGACAAACTTGTTCACATGTCATCTGCGTCGTTCCCGCCTGAGCGACGATGATGGATGCTCAACAACTCGGCGGCAGAATAAAACTGCCCTGATCACGGATATTCTCTACAACCATTGAATGCGCCCGCATGTTCGGCAAAGCTCGCTCCAAAAAACCCAGCCCACTTGACGCCTATGCCGACAAGGTGACAACGCCAGCCCTGGCGGTCACCCACATCCGCAGCGGTGACCACGTCTTTGTCGGTAGCGGCTGTGCTGCCCCGCGTGCCCTGTTGCAGGCGCTGGAATCGATGCCAGGACTGCCCGCCGATCTGGAACTGCTCCACTTTTTCACCGTCAAGGCGTTTGACCATGATGCCGATGGCCACAGCACCACCCGCCTGAGACACCGCACTTTTTTTGTCAGCAGTGACATGCGGGCAGCGGTGAAACAAGGCATGGTGGAGTATGTGCCGATGTCAATTGCGCGCGTGCCGGACATGATCCTGCTGGGCCGCATTCCTGTCGAAGTAGCGCTGATCCAGGTGTCAGTGCCCGACGAGTTCGGTTATGTCAGCCTGGGGGTGTCGGTTGACATCATTCCCGCTGCACTGGCACGGGCCAGACTGGTGATTGCCGAGGTCAACCCCAACATGCCACGCTCCATGGGGGACTCAACCCTGCATGTCAGCCGCATCCATCACCTGGTGCCGGTCGCAACCCTGATCATTGAACTGCAACGCATGCCGAGGCAGGACCGAGACGTGCAGCGGATCGCGCGTTATATCGCGGGCATCATTGACGATGGCTCGACCCTGCAAATCGGCATGGGGCAACTGGCCCATGAAGCGCTGCAATATCTGACGGACCGCAAAGACCTCGGCATTCATTCCGATGTGGTGTCCGATGCCATCATTCCGCTGCTCGAAAATGGCAACCTGACCGGTGCCAAAAAAACCCGTCAACCTTTCAAGATCGTCACCAGCATGGCACTGGGCTCACGCCGCTTGTACCGCTTGATTGATCGCAACCCGCTGTTTTCATTCCAGCCAATTGACAGCATTTGCAATCTGCTGACGATCTCGAAACAGCACAAGATGGTATCGATTGCACAGGCTTTTGCGATTGACCTGACTGGCCAGGTCTGCATCGACCAGTTCGACGGCGAGTTTTACAGCGGCATCGGCTGCCAGGGTGAGTTTTTGCTGGGTGCCGCACAGTCGCCGGGTGGCAAGCCAATCATCTGCATGACTTCGACCACCGACGACGGACTGGTTTCCCGCATCCGTCCGGCGCTACTGGAAGGCGAATCAGCCACCATTGCCCGTAGCGATGTGCATTACCTGGTCACCGAATACGGCATCGCCTACCTGTTTGGCAAGTCCATCCGGCAGCGCGCCACCGCCTTGATCGAGCTGGCCCACCCCAAGTTTCGCCCTGAACTTTTTGCCAAAGCGCAAGCCATGGGCTACCTCTCGGCCGAACAATCCCTGCACAACCTGCGCGCCTATCCGGTAGAGGAAGAGCAAACCGTATTGCTCAAGGACGGCCGAAGTGTGCTGCTGCGCCCGGCACTCTCAAGCGATGCCCAGGGCATTCGCGAGTTGTTCCACCATCTCAGCGAAGCGGACGTTTTTACCCGGTTTTTCCGCAATGTGCGCGGCCTCTCTGATGCCGAGGTGGAACGGCTGTGCAACGTCAACTATGAAAACGAGGTGGCCTTTGTCGCCATCAGCGGTAGCCGCGAGGAGTCGACCATTGTTGGCCAGTCCTGTTACTTCATCGACCCGACTACCAATATGGCCGATGTGGCCTACATGGTGCACCCGCAATGGCAGGCGTGTGGCCTGGGCAGCGCCATGCAAGCGTGCATGATCAGACACGCCACCCGGCGGGGACTGCGCGGCTTTGTCGCCGATGTGCTGCTGGGCAACGCCAAAATGCTGCGCCTGGCACGCAACAGCTCGCTGCGTGTTCAGGCAGAAAAAAACCAGGACGCGGTTCACATCACCATCCTGTTTTAACGTGAATAGTTCTTTGGAACTAGGCCGCCACAGCCGGGCTAGTTCCATTTTCACGGATCACACATCCTTCAGAGGGATACCGCAGACCAGCCCGAAAACCTAAAGTCATAGCCTACAAACAGGAGTTTTGCTATGACCAAAAGAGGGCAAGCGCTCTCGGTGCTGATCGTCAGCACCTTCGCTTTTACGGTTTGCTTCATGGTGTGGATGATGTTCGCCGTGATCGGCATCCCGATCAAAAAAACACTGGGCCTCAACGCCACCGAGTTTGGATTGCTCACCGCCATGCCGGTGCTGACCGGCTCGCTGATTCGGGTGCCGCTGGGCATCTGGACTGACAAATTTGGCGGGCGAATCGTGATGGCGCTGCTGATGGCTTCGACCATACCAGCCATCTGGCTGATGAGTTATGCCACCCAATACTGGCATTATTTGACCATTGGCCTGTTTGTCGGTCTCGCAGGTGGCTCGTTTTCAGTCGGCACCCCCTACGTGGCCCGCTGGTTCCCGAAATCGCAGCAAGGTTTTGCCATGGGCA
>ERZ795030.4011-NODE-4011-length-14915-cov-4.580283_pt1 | contig 14915 bp, 8 predicted proteins | sample MGYA00375122_ERZ795030 | MGnify/ENA primary metagenome ERZ795030 (study PRJEB30165, sample SAMN05720146) | activated sludge metagenome | isolation source: anaerobic digester from wastewater treatment plant | place: Japan | collected 2015-04-20 ...
TGCTCATGTAATGCGCCATCACGGTTTCCATCGAGCAGCCGACGTCGGCCAGCATCAGCGGCCACTGCGGCGTCGTCCCTTCCCAGAACAGGTCGCGCTGCTTCGCCGGCACCTTCAGCACCTCGCCGCGGCCGATGTCCATCCACAGCGCGTTGTTCTTCAGATATGCGCGGGCCCACGTCATCTTGCCGGGCAGGCTCTCGCCGGTGAACGTCCCGCCCGGGATCGGGAAGTAGCCCTTCGGCTGGCGATACGAATGGACTCCCTTGAGCGATTTCTCATCATGATTGAATGCGTAGGCCGAACAGGAGCCGCTGTTGAGCAACACCCAGATGAACCGGTTGCCGACCTTGCCCCCCCAGCGCACGTCGTGGAAGTTGACCGTCTGGTTCAGCCCCTTGCGCGCCAGCAGCCGCTTCATCAGCTCCATCGGCACCAGCGAGCCCTGGTCGGCTTCGGTCGCGCACATGATCGGCTGGCCGTCGCCTTCGGGGCGGGCGTTGGAGTTGAGCAGACCCTCGCAGAAATCGCTCGGCGGCAGCAGCGGGATCAGCCCCAGCTGGTACTGCCACCCCAGGCAGTCGCACTTGAACTCGTCGAGCAGGTCAAGCACGGCCAGATACATCTTGAGCTGAGTCCGCGTGGCATCCTCGGTAAAGTCCGAGCTGTCCTCGCCCCAGTTCGTCTCGCCCCAGTGGAATTTGACGCCGCGGTCCAGGCAGAACTTGAGCGCGTCGTCCACGCGCCGCGGGCTGATCCGCTGCACCCGGTCGACGATCCAGGCCTGATCGACCTTGTGTTCGCTGAATCCGATCTTATGCAGCTCGCGCACGCCGAAGTAGCCGTTGGTCATGCCCATCGACGTATCGCCGAGCATCATCGCCAGCACGCGCCGATCGCGAATCCCGGCGGCCACGGCCGCGGCGTTGTCGGCCGCCGCGGCCCCGACCGGCGCGGCGTAGTGCAGCTCATCCTCGCTGTAGGCGATGCGGCCGGTCGAGCACCATTCGTCCAGCCGGTCCATGAACACCCGGTCGCGCGTCCAGTTGCTCGCGTCGGTCCAGATCCGCGAAAACGGCCGGTTGACCGCCTCCAGGCACGCCCCCGTGTTCAGCAGCCCGACCAGGCCCGGCCACTGCCCCGAAAAGTTCGACGCCAGCAGCAGCGGGTTCTCCTTGCCGCTCACGCCGTCCACGGTGTGCGGACCATAGACCCAGTGCACGAAAATGCCGACGATCGGATCATCGATCGGACCGAGCTTTTCGATCGCGTCGCTCGGCCGCGTCATGTAACCCTTGATGCGATACGGCTGGCGGCCCAGCTTGCGCAGCGCCGCCTCCATCTGCGCCGTCGCCTTCTCGATGTTCGGCAACGCCTGTTTGTTCGGCATCGGCCGGTAGTCGCCCGGCCAGAAAACGGCAACCTTCCTTGCTTTCGCCATGATCGGATCCTTTGTGTGAATTAATTTCCGTTGCGCCGGCGAGGTGATCGGTCCCCCACATTCCACAAAACACCTTTGCATCCTAGTAACCCGCCATCGAAGTCGCAACCGGAATCCGTCGCGCCCCCGCGGACCGAACTCGAGCCGGGCCCTATGGAATGCGGCGTCAGCGATCGCGCAGCGGTCGTCGACGCCGCTCTGGATCCGATAACTCATGCCGACCGCAATCCCGATTCGGATCCCGATCCCGACACGCCTCCACGTGCTCTCCCCCTCTCGCGGCTTTCGAGCACCTGTCCGGCCCCTTGCATCTTACCCGGCGCCATGGAATACTGCGCTGGCATGCCGCCCTGGTCCGGCCGCCCAGCACCGGCCGACCCGGCAGACCGACAGCCCTCGGCACACACGACCCGCCGGCGCCCACGACGCCTTGCCTCCACCACGACACCGGATTCAATCGACGTTCAGGCGGAGCGCGTTTCCCTGTGATGTGAGCGATGGCGCAAACACCCGAAGGCCAGGAGGAACCGCATGAGCGGCTTCAACGAGAATCGCTATGACCAGATGCATTATCGCCGCTGCGGCCGCACCGGCCTCAAGCTGCCCGCCGTCTCGCTCGGCTTGTGGCACAATTTCGGCGCCAAGGCCGAGGCCGGCAACATCCGGGCGATGCTGCGCACGGCCTTCGACCTGGGCATCACGCATTTCGATCTGGCGAACAATTATGGCCCCCCGCCCGGCGCCGCCGAGGAGAATTTCGGCCGCGTCCTCCACGACGACTTCGCCCACCACCGCGACGAGCTGATCATCTCGACCAAGGCCGGCTATCGCATGTGGCCCGGGCCGTACGGCGATTTCGGCAGCCGAAAGTACCTGATCGCCAGCCTGGATCAGTCGCTCAAGCGCATGAAGCTGGATTACGTCGACATCTTCTATCACCACCGGCCCGACCCCGAAACGCCGCTGGAGGAAACGCTTGAGGCCCTCGACATCATCGTGCGCCAGGGCAAGGCGCTCTATGTCGGCGTCAGCAGCTATCCCGGCGCGTTGCTCGTGCGCGCCGCCGAAACGATGCGCCAGCACAACTGGACCCCGATCGCGATTCACCAGCCGCACTACAACATGTTCAACCGCTGGATTGAAACCGACCTGCTCGACCAGACCGAGGAATACGGCATCGGCGTCATCCCGTTCTGCCCGCTGGCGCAGGGGGTGCTGACCAACCGCTACCTCGATCCGAAGAACCCGATCCCGAGCGATTCGCGCGCGGGAAATCCCGACAATCCGTTCATGACCGCCGAATCGGTCGAACGGGTCGTGGGCAAGGTGCGCAAGCTCAACGTGATCGCCGAGCGCCGCGGCCAGTCGATGGCACAGATGGCGATCGCCTGGGTCCTGCGCGATCCCCGCGTCACCAGCGCGCTGATCGGCGCCAGCCGCCCCAGTCAGATCACCGACTGCGTCGCGGCGTTGAACCAGCTCGGCTTCACGCAGGACGAGCTGACCGAAATTGACCAGATCCTCGCCAATTGACGGAATTCACCCAGAACCGATGACTCGAAAGGCGTCAATTCATGTTGCATGATCTCGCACGGCTGCGCGACGGCGTTTCCCGCCGCGTCTCCAGTTACGACACCCGCGGCGGCAACGCCGATTCCCATTTCATCCGCGACGGCGAAACCTTCGTCCTCGCCGACCTCAAGGGCGCCGGCATCATCCGCCACATCTGGTTCACCATCCTCGCCGGCGGCGATTTTCCGCGCCAGATCGTCCTGCGCATGTACTGGGACGACATGGACTATCCCAGCGTCGAGGCCCCCATCGGCGACTTCTTCGGCATCGGCCACGCCCAGCTCGCCTCGCTCAACACCGTCCCCTTCAGCGTCTCAGCCACCGATTACCTCGGCCCCAAGGCCGCCTTCAACTGCTACTGGCCGATGCCGTTCGCCACGCGCGCGCGCATCACCGTCCATAATGAGACCGGCGCCGACATCCCCGCCTTTTATTCCTACATCGACTACGATCAGCTCCCCTCGATTCCCGACGACCTGGGCCGGTTCCATGCCTGGTGGAACCGCAACAACCCCTGCAAGCCGCCCAGGCACCCGGGCAAGGACCCGCAATTCAACCTCACCGACCGGGACAACTACCTGATCGCCGACATCCGCGGGCGCGGCCATTTCGTCGGTTGCAATCTCTCCGTCCACAACCTCTACGGCGGCTGGTGGGGTGAAGGCGACGACATGTTCATGGTCGACGGCCAGAAGTGGCCCCCCGACCTGCACGGCACCGGCTCGGAGGACTACTTCGGCCATGCCTGGGGCATGCAGCCCGAAAACGCCTTCATCTACAACGGCGTCTCCTACTACAAGAAGGGGACCGAGCCGGGCGCGTTCAACGAGCGCATCACCGTCTACCGCTATCACATCAACGATCCGATCATCTTCCAGAAGTCGCTGCGCGCCAGCATCGAGCACGGCCACGCCAACGACCGCTGCGACGACTATTGCAGCACGGCCTACTGGTATCAGACCCTGCCGCACAAGAAATTCCCGCCGTTCCCCAAGATGGCGGACCGCCTGCCCCGACCCGATGTGCAGCTGACGATGCAGCCCCTCGATGCGCCGATCATGCCCACCGACCTGCGTCATCGCTCGGGCCAGGCCTTCCCACCGATGCGGGTGATCCCGCCCCCACCGCCGCGGAAGAAAACGCGGTAGCCCAAAACAAAATCCGTCCGATCCGTCGGCTCCGACCGATCGGACGGATGGCTCTCATTCAGCCGGCGGCCAGCTCGCCGACGGTCATAACGAGGGATGAAAATCGGGAGCCGCCAACGGCCGTTTCGAGCGGCCGAGGCCCCGCCGGATTGATCAGCCGGCCAGTCCCGTCAGGGACGGCAGACTTCAGCCCGCCACTTCAGTGGCGGGAAACGGGATGCAAGAAGTCAAGGAGTCCCGTGGGGACGACAGAACCGCGCCAATCGACCACGAAAACGTGAACCTGATTTTCTTTGAATCGTTACGAGTGCTAATGCAACCCGAACGATTCGGGCAAACACGAGCGCCTTTTCCCCGGCTACTTCCTGATCCCGCCCCGCGTCATCGGCGCCGGGTCGAGCAGCCGATCCAGTTCCTCCGCCTTCAAATCGGTCATCTCCAGCGCCACTTCCTTCAGGCTGCGCCCCTCGGCGTATGCCCGCTTGGCGATTTTCGCCGCCAGTTCATAGCCGATCACCGGATTGAGCGCCGTCACCAGGATCGGATTCTTGTCCAGCAGCCCGGCGATCCGCTCCCGGTTGACGGTGAACCCCGCCACGGCCTTGTCGGCCAGCACGCGCGCCGCGCTGCCCAGCACCGTGATCGATTCGAGCAGGTTCTTGGCCAGCGCCGGCAACATCACGTTGAGCTGGAAGTTGCCCATCTGATTGCAGATCGCGATCGCCGTGTCGTTGCCGGTCACTTGCGCGCAGGCCATCATCATCGCCTCGCAGATGACCGGATTGACCTTGCCCGGCATGATCGACGAGCCCGGCTGCAGCGACGGCAGCGCGATCTCGCCCAGCCCCGCGATCGGGCCGCTGTTCATCAGCCGCAGGTCGTTGGCGATCTTCATCAGCGCCGACGCGCTCGTCTTGAGCTGCCCGCTCAATTCCGTCGCCGAGTCCATCGCCGACTGCGCGGCGAAATGGTCGGGCGACTCGACGAACGGCAGCCCGGTCGCCTGCGCCAGCGCCGCCGCCACGCGCGCGCCGAATTCCGGATGCGCGTTGATCCCCGTCCCCGTGGCGGTGCCCCCCTGCGCCAGTTGCGCCAGCCGCGGCAGCGTCCCCTCCACGCGCTCGATCGCCTGGCGCACCTGATACGCCCAACCGCCGATCTCCTGGCCCAGCCGCGTCGGCATCGCGTCCATCAGGTGCGTGCGCCCCGTGGTCACGACGTCGTCCAGTTCCCGCGCCCGCCGCTCCAGCGTCTCGCGCAGTCGCTTCAGGCCCGGAAGCAGCACCTCGCTCGTCTCGATATACGCCGCTACGTGGATCGTCGTCGGGATCACGTCGTTTGACGACTGCCCCATGTTCACATGGTCGTTCGGGTGGATCTTCGTCTTGCCGTCGCCGAGTTGCATCGCGCGCGTCGCGATCACCTCGTTGGCGTTCATGTTCGTCGACGTCCCCGACCCGGTCTGGAACACGTCGATCGGAAAGTGCCCGTCCAGCTTGCCGTCGATCACTTCCTGCGCCGCCCGGTCGATCAGCTCCGCGACGGCCGGCTCCAGCAGCTTCAACTCCCGGTTCACCCGCGCGCAGCACTGCTTCACCAGCCCCAGCGCGCGAATGAAGACCCGCGGGAACACCGTCCCGCTGATTGGAAAATTCTCCACCGCGCGCTGCGTCTGCGCCGCATACAGCGCGTCGGCCGGCACTTTCACCTCGCCGAGCGAATCGTGTTCAATCCGGTATTCCATCAGCTCATTGATTCCTTTCCGTCTGTCTCTGCCTCAAAATCTCGTCCCTCGTCCCTCGTCCTCGTAATCACCCCCAACGGCCCTCCCGGAATTCGGCTCTCGGCTCTCGTCCCGCGTCCTCGGCTCTCGAAATCACCACTTTTCGGCCGTTCGCATTACCCACTCCCATCACTCCCGCACCTCAAAATCGGCCACCAGCACCAGATGATCCGAGGCGTTCGGTGAATCCGGCGGTTCCAACCCAGCCGCCGCCAGCGCCTCGGCCGGCATCTCGGGAGTCCACAGCGTGAAGTTGCGCTTGAGCTTCAGCGCGTCATCGCTGAACAGAACGTAATCGAGCTTGCCCGGTCCGAACTCCGACGGGTCCCAGCGCCAGGTGTAAGTCTGCGGCGAGTGCGTGTGGCGCAGCGGCGCGCTGACCAGCGACCCATGGGCCCGCCCCGGGGCGAAATCCCCGCCGAACCGCTCGTTGTCGAAAATGTCGCCGTCGCGCACCGCATACAGCTCGCGAGCGTAGCCCACCATGTTGAAATCCCCGCAGAGGATCACGGCGTCATCGGGATTGCCGGCGATCAGCGCCTCGGGCGACCCCGTCAGGATATCGCGCCAGGCGGCGATGGCGCGGTCGTGCTCGCGCTGGCGCGCCTCGTAAAACGCGCAGCACGGCGTGTGCATGTTGAACAGCACCAGCCCGCGCACGGCGCCCCCCGTCGTCGGCACGTCGAACCGGCAGATCAGGTTTTCGTCGACCACGGCCTGCTGCGCCGGCGCCCAGCGGCTCAGCGTCACCACGTCCGCCTGCTGCGCGCCGTGCCACTGCTGCCCTTCCCCGGGCGGCAGGACGCCCGTGACAAACGCCACGGCCTGCGCGACCGTCCACTCCTCCAGTTCCTGAAAGCAGATCAGATCGGGCCGCAGCGCCCGCAGGTAGCGCGCGAATGGCTCCGGGTTCTTCACGATGTTCGACTTGAGCACGTTGTGCACCAGCAGGCGGATGTCGCTCGGCGCCATCCGCTCCAGCGCAATCGGCTCGTGGACTTCCTCCCCCTCCGGCGCCGGCAGCAGATACTCGATGCTCCCCTCGTTCGGCAGCCGGTCACCGGTCGTCAGGTCCTGCAGGAAGAACCGGATCAGCGGCGGATCGGGCAACGTCGCCAGATCCGCGTACGGACCGATCCCTCCCAGCGCGATCTGATACTCGAACGTATCGCTCGAATGCGTCGGCATCATGATCAGGCCGACGTCGTTGAGCGTCGTCTGCGTGGTCTGGCCGTCGGGCCCGTGGCGCGTGACGATTTTTTCCCCGAAAGCGATCTGCACGTCGACGCCGAGCCCATCGCGCCGCAGACCGGTCTCGGCGGAGCCATCGACATCGAGGAACAGACTGATCCGATTCCCGATCGGCGACTCGGCGTCCTGCATCAGCGTCTCGCGGCCGGTCTCCAGCAGCAGATGCAAATGCTCGCGGTCGTGCGCGGCCCACAGCCGCCCCAGGTCGAGCGTCCCGGTCGTCGGGACGTCGCCCCGGTCGTCGTGCAGCATCCCCGCCTCGCACCAGTCGTCGAACTGGCCGTCCATCACGATCGGCTGCGCCGATGCGCCGGCGGCGATCAGCAGCAGCCAGAGCCATGTCGCGCGGCGTGCCATCGGCGCCGTCTCCTTCGGCGGTCAACCCGCCGCCGGCGCCGCAACCGGCCGCCGCGGCGCGGGAATCAGCCCCAGCGTCTCGTCCAGGCCGAACAGCAGATTCATGTTCTGAATCGCCTGGCCGCTGGCGCCCTTGACCAGATTGTCGGTCGCCGCCATCGCGATCACGCTCCGCGCGTGTTCGTCAACAACGACCGAGATGTCGCAGAAATTGCTCAGCATCACGGCGCCGGTGCGCGGCGCCTCCCCGTCCGGCAGCATGCGGATGAACGGCTCGCCGGCGTAGAACTCGCGATACAGCGCCATCGCCTCGGCCGTCGTCCACGGCGCGCGCAGTGGCGCCGTGCAGGTGCTCAGAATGCCGCGCGACATCGGGATCAGGTGCGGCGTGAACACCAGCCGCAGCTTCCGCCCGGCGAGACGGCTGAGCTGCTCCTCGATTTCCGGCCGATGCCGATGCGTCGCGACCCCGTAGGCATTGACCGATTCGTTGCACTCGGGAAAGTGCGTAATGTCGCTCGGCTTCCGGCCGGCGCCCGACACCCCCGTCAGGCTGCTGATCACGATCCGGTCCAGGTCCACCAGTTCGCCCTGGCGCATCAACGGGGCCAGCGCCAGAATCGCCGTGATCGTGTGGCAGCCGGGGTTCGCAATCGCCGGCGCCTGCTTCAATTCGTCGCGGAAAAGTTCGGGCAGGCCGTAGGGGATGCGGCTGTTCAGCTCGCGCGCCTTGTGCTCCACCTTGTAGGTCTTCTCATACAGGTCCACCGATTCGAACCGGAAGTCGGCCGACAGATCGACCACCTTCAGGCCCGCCTCGATCAGCCGCGCGGCGTATTCCTGCGCCGCCGTGTGGGGCAGCGCCAGGAACGCCGCGTCGCACTGCTCAATCAGCCGTTCAAGATCGATCGGCTCAATCGCCAGATCATAGAGACCGCGCAGCGCGGGAAAGTAGGCCGCCACCGGCTCGGGCGCGTCCACCCGCGCCATCAGGCAGGTCACCTCCGCCTGCGGGTGCGACGCCAGCAACCGCAGCAGTTCCCCGGCGGTGTAACCCTTGGCCCCTAGGATTCCGATGCGCATCATCCCCTCCCCGTTGCCTCCCGCGGCAAGGGATTTCGCCATAGTCTATGCGCGGCTGGGTTCAAGTTGCACGCGGAAAAAAATCACAACTCGGCGGGGGCGCGCTCGCCGGCCGCGGCCGGACTCGCCACGCGGCGCGCGCCGAACGTCCGCTCGATCAGCACATAGAACAGCGGCGCGAACAGCGTCACGAGAAACGTTGAGGTGACCACCCCGCCCAGAACGCCCGTGCCGATCGCCCGCTGCGCCCCCGCCCCCGCCCCGTTGGCGAACGCCAGCGGGATCACGCCGAACCCGAACGCCAGCGACGTCATCACGATCGGCCGCACCCGCAGTTTGGCCCCTTCCAGCGTCGCCTCCACCAGGTCCATCCCCTCATCGTACCGCGCCTTGGCAAACTGCACGATCAGGATCGCGTTCTTCGTCGTCAGCCCGAGCGTCGTCAGCAGGCCGATCTGGAAATACACGTCGTTGGGCAGATCGCGCAGCGTCGACGCGATCACCCCGCCGATCGCCCCCAGCGGCAGCGCCAGCAGCACTGAAACCGGCACCGGCCAGCTCTCATACAGCGCCGCCAGACACAGGAAGATCACCAGAATCGAAAACGCATACAGAATCGGCGCCTGCGACCCGGCCATCCGTTCCTGATACGACAACCCCGTCCAGTCATGCGCGATCCCCTGCGGCAGCTTCTTGACGAACTCTTCCATCAACTGCATCGCTTCGCCCGAGCTCCGGCCCGGCGCCGGCTCACCCAGGATGTTGATCGACGGAAAGCCGTTGAACCGTTCCAGCTTGGGCGAGCCATACGTCCAATGCCCCGTGGCGAACGATGCGAACGGCACCATCCGCCCCTCCGGATTGCGCACATACAGCTTCTTCAAGTCCTCGGGCAGCATCCGATACGGCGCGTCGGCCTGCACATACACCCGTTTGACGCGCCCTCCCTGGATGAAGTCATTGACGTAGGCGCTCCCGAACGAGGCGGAGATCGTCGCATGGATCGCATCGATCGCCACCCCCAGCGCGCCGGCCTTTCCCCAATCCACCTCGACGCGATACTGCGGCACGTCCTCCAGCCCGTTGGCGCGCACTCGCGTCAGCCGCGGTTCCTCCGCCGCCATCGACAGGATCTGATTGCGCGCCTCCATCAACGCGTCGTGGCCCACGCCCCCGCGGTCCAGCAGTTGAAAGTCGAAACCCCCGGCCTGGCCCAGTTCAATCACCGCCGGCGGCGGGAAGGCAAACACGCTCGCGTTGCGGATCCTCGCGAACCGATCCATCGCGCGGTTGACCACCGCCTTGACCTTCAATTCCGGCGCGTGGCGTTCATCCCAGTCGCGCAGCTTCACGAACGCCAGCCCGGCGTTCTGCGCCACGCCCGAAAAACTCCGCCCCGCGATCGTCAGCGTCGATTGCGCCGCCTCGTGCTCTTGCTCCATGAAGTATTCGTGCACCTCCGCCATCACCGCCTCGGTCTGCTCCAGCGTCGATCCGGTGGGAAGCGTCGCCTGCACGAACAGAATCCCCTGGTCTTCATCCGGCAGGTAGGCGGTCGGCATCCGCCGGAACAGATAGAACATGCCGCCGACGATCAGCAGGAAAATCACGATATACCGCATTTTGCGGACCAGGATGCGCCCGACGACGGCCAGGTAGGTGACCCGCGCGCGGTCGAACACCCGTTCAAACCAGCGGAAAAACGGCCGCATGAAGAAAATCGCGTGTTCGCCCGGCGAATGATGCCGCGCGACCGGCTTGAGCAACGAGACGCACAGCACCGGCGTCAGGATCAGCGCCACGACCACCGACAGGACCATCGCCGCGATGATCGTCACCGAGAACTGCCGGTAGATCACCCCCGTCGAGCCGCCGAAAAACGCCATCGGACCAAAAACCGCCGAGAGCACCAGCCCGATCCCGATCAGCGCGCTCGTGATCTCGCGCATCGATTTCTCCGTCGCCGCGCGCGGCGCCAGCCCCTCCTCGGTCATGATCCGCTCCACGTTCTCCACCACGACGATCGCGTCATCCACCAGCAGGCCGATTGCCAGCACCATCGCGAACATCGTCAGCATGTTGATTGAAAATCCGAACAGCGCGAGCGTCGCGAACGTCCCCAGAATCACCACCGGCACCGCGATCGTCGGAATCAGCGTCGCCCGCAGATTGCCCATGAAGACGTACATCACGAAGAACACGAGCACGATCGCCTCGAACAGCGTCTTGACCACCTCTTCCATCGCGGCCTTCACGAACGGCGTCGTGTCGTACGGATAGATCACCTTCATCCCGGGGGGAAAGAACGCGGAAAGCTCCTCCATCTTCTTCTTGACGGCGTCGGCCGTATCGAGCGCGTTCGCCCCCGCCGCCTGGCGTATCGCGAGCGCCGCCGACGGCTTGCCGTTGAACAGCGCGTCCGAACCGTAGAACTCGGTTCCCAGTTCGGTCCGTCCCACGTCGCTGACGCGGACGAATGAGCCATCGGAATTCGTCCGCAGCGGAATCGCCGCGAATTCCTCCGGCGTCTGCAACAGATTCTGCACGATGATCGACGCGTTCAGCCGCTGCCCTTCCACCGCCGGCGCCCCGCCGAACTGCCCCGCCGACACCTCGACATTGTACTTCGCCAGCGCCTGCACCACGTCCGTGATCGTCAGCTGATACTGCGTCAACTTCTCCGGATTCAGCCAGACCCGCATCGCATACTGCGACCCGAACGTGTTGACCTCGCCCACCCCCGGCACGCGCGCCAGCACCTTCTCGATGCTTGACTGTGCATAGTCGTTCAGGTCGGCGCTATCCATACTGCCGTCCTCGGAAACAAGCCCGACGATGATCAGGTAATTGCGCGTCGACTTGCTCACCTTCACGCCCGCGCGCTGGACCACCTCCGGCAGACTCGCCATCGCCAGCTGCAGCTTGTTCTGCACCTGCGCCCAGGCCAGGTCCGGATCGGTGCCGGGTGCGAATGTCAGCTCGACGCGCCCGGCGCCCGAGGCATCGCTCGTCGCCGACGTGTAGAGCAGATTGTCGAAGCCGGTCATCTTCTGCTCGATGATCTGCACCACGCTGTCCTCAACCGTCTGCGCCGACGCGCCCGGATAGAACGCGTCAATCGCGATCGACGGGGGCGCGATCGGCGGATACTGTGAAACGGGCAGATGGTAGATCGCCAGCGCCCCGGCGAGCATCAGCACGATTGCGATCACCCAGGCGAAGACCGGCCGCTTGAGAAAGAAGGAGGAAAGCATCAGGCGCCGTTCCCCGAATAAACTGACGAAACTGACGAATCCGAAACACGCGTCTCCGCCGCGGTTTCTCCCCCGGCATCCGACGCCACGACGACCGCCGCGCCCGGCCTCACGCGCTGCATCCCTTCGATGATCACCCGGTCGCCGCGCGCCAGGCCGCTTGTCACCAGCCACTGGTCGCCGATGGCGCGATCCAGCGTCAGCATCCGCTGTTCAACCTTCCCCTCCGCGTTCACCGTCAGGGCCAGCGGATTGCCCTTCGGATCGCGCGAGACCGCCTGCTGCGAGACGAGGATCGCATCGTTGCGCGTCCCTTCGGTCACGATCGCATGGACGAACATGCCGGGCAGCAACAGCCCCTCGGGGTTGGGAAATACGGCGCGCAGCGTGACCGACCCCGTGCTCTGATCCACGGTGACGTCGCGGAATGCCAGCGTCCCCGTGTGGTCATACGCGCTGCCGTCCTCGAGCCGCAGGCCGACCGTGTCGATCGTCGCGGTGTCTGAAGTCAACTCCGCCGATTCAAGCCGCCGGCGCAGCGCCAGCAGTTCGGACGTGGATTGCGACACATCCACATAGATCGGATCGAGCTGCTGGATCGTCGCCAGCGGGGTCGCCTGATGCGCCGTCACCAGCGCCCCGACCGTCACCTGCGAGATCCCGATCCGTCCCGAGATCGGCGCCACGATCCGCGTGTGGTCCAGTTGGATCCGCGCCGCTTCCAGCGCCGCCTGCGCCTGCCCGATCGCGGCTTCCGCGACGCCCACCGCCTCGCGCTGGCTGGCCAGTTCCGCCTCGGCCGACACCAGCGCCGCCTCCGCGACGCGCGCCTCCGTCACCATCTTGTCCCGCTCGCTCTGCGAAACGATCCCTTCGCTCGCCAGCTGCTCGATCCGTTCCAGATCGGTGCGCGCCAGCGTAAGCACGGCCTGCCGCTGCCGCACCGCCGCCTCGGCGGCCGCAATCGCGGCCCGCGCCCGATCCGCCGCCTGCCGCGCGCCCGTCAGGTTCGCCTCGGCCTGCGCCACTTCCGCCTCGAACGGCGCCGGATCGATGATGTACAGCACCTCCCCTTGCTTGACGTCCGACCCTTCCGTGAACAGCCGCTGCTGGATCAGACCGCTCACCTGCGGCCGGATTTCCGCGATGAGCCGCGCCGCCGTCCGCCCGGGCAGCTCCGTCTTGAGCGTGACCGGCCGCGGCTCGACCACCTCGACGGCGACTTCCGGCGGCGGCGCGCCCTCCGGGCCGCCCCCCCCGCTGGCCTCCTCGGCCGTGCCCGGTCGCGTATAGTGGTAAATGGCGGCCCCGGCGGCGACGACCAGGAGCCAACCGACCAGCGTCTTCGCGGCGGCCCCGCGAACCCGTCTGCTGTTCATCCTTGCGTGCATTTTGACTTTATTCACTTCTGAGCGGACTGAGTGGGGATGGGTTCTTTCGATTCAACGGGTCCGGCGGCCCGGCCCCGCCTTCAGGGACTCTCGACTTCCTTGCGTGCTTCATTTACGAGATGGCGATACAACTCGCCGCGTTGCTTGCGGCTCAGCAGCGACAGATTGAGCAGGTCGTGAAAGTGCAGACCCAGCGCCGCGAAGAAGAGCACCGCGCAGGGATTGAAATCGCCCCGGGACGTCAGCCGCCGATGGAACCGTTTACGCAGCTCCGCGCGCGTGCCGCCGATCAGTTCCGGCTTGTTCGCCACCACCGCCAGCAGCGCCGCGCTCAGGCGATGGTGATCGCGCGAATAGCCCTGCAGTGTCAGGATCTCCACGACCAGATCGCTGGCGTTCCGGTCGCCAAGCTGCCGGCGGACACGTTCGCGTTCCTGCTCGAAACGCTCCGCCATCCGGGCGACCATCGCCTCCAGCAGCGACTCCTTCGTCGGAAAATGGTAGATCAGCCCGCCCTTGCTGAGCCCGGCGCGCTCGGCGACGGCCTCCAGCGTCAGATGCGCCGCCCCCGCTTCAATCACGACCGTTTCGGCGGCGGCAAGTATCGATTCCCGGCAACTGACCCGCGGCATCGGCCCCTCCTCCGGTCCTGACTGTACCGACCGGACGGTACAGTATCCTCCTCTGTCGGCAACATGTCAACAACGCGCCGAGCCCCCGTTCAAAAACCACCGGCCCTGTGTCACAAATCGGCGATCAGCGGTGAATGGGACGCGACCATGGAACAGCACGGCGGCAATCTCCCTCCGATGGACCGCACCCGGGTTACCCGGAAACACCTCAACGACTGCGGCTTTGAGGATGATTACGTCCCGGGGACGATGGCCAGTCGCCCCGCCATGGTCTGGCCGCTGACATGCCTGGCTAGGTCGCTCTGCGAGGGTTTCGATGCTGAACAAAGACTAAAGCGATATGTTGCGCGCGTTATCCGGCGAGGGAATTCCGTAGCACAAGACCCACACAGGCCAGGGTTTGGACCTGACATCCCACCGACCTCCCCCAGAAAGACAGAGAATCCATAATTAACGTAGGCCCCCCGTCTCGCTCCCGTCCATCGCCTTCACGCCCCCCTTGGGCCACCCAGGATTCGGCTCTCGGCTCTCGATCCTACATCAGCCTCCCCCCGCAACCCGGATCCGTCCCGGCCGGTGTGGGACCGACGCTCTTGCCGGCCACCTCCCCCACGCTTCCCGTCAGGGATGCCAGGCCTCACCGCAGCCCCGGCAGATCCGGCAATACCCCCGCCAGCGACCGGTCGGTCAGATGGGGCTCCAGGTGCCCCCGAATGTATTCGCGGTCAATCTCTTCGAACACCGGCATCCGCCCGAACGACGGACGCCACTGGCGCACGTCGGCCGCCGTGGCCCGCTCCATCACGATCCCCCCCTCCATCACGCGCCGCAAGAGCTGCCCCTCCTGGTCATACCACACGGTCGAGCTGGACGGGCCCACGCGTTCGGTCATGCGCCACGCTTCGATCTTCCCCCCATCGAACTCGATCGTCTCCAACCCCTCTACCTCGACATCCAGATTCAGGTGATACAGCCCGAACAGCGGATGATCGACGCGCGTCGA
>ERZ795030.4012-NODE-4012-length-14913-cov-39.735227_pt1 | contig 14913 bp, 13 predicted proteins | sample MGYA00375122_ERZ795030 | MGnify/ENA primary metagenome ERZ795030 (study PRJEB30165, sample SAMN05720146) | activated sludge metagenome | isolation source: anaerobic digester from wastewater treatment plant | place: Japan | collected 2015-04-20 ...
GCCGGACCCCGCGGCATACCCGTCCGTTCTGACACAGGAGGACCGCCCGTGAGTCGCGTTCGGATCTACCTACCCCTCACCGCCCAGGACGTCGAGTCGCTGGCGGCCGGGACGTCACTCACCCGATCCACGGGGTATGCCGTCACCGTCCGCCTGGCCAGCGTCACCCCTGGTGCCGACCCCGAGGAGCTGGAGTATGCCGCGTTCCTCGATGCCGCCGCCGCGGCGGGGCGTGCGCGCGGAGCCGACCGCAGCGCCCGACGCGTTGTGGCAGCCGCCGACGTCGAGGCGGAGTCGGTGACTGAACCCGCGCTGCCCGACGGCCGCACTCCGGCGGAGGTCGCCCTGGCCGCCCCGGTGACGGCCCGGGCCATCGTCTCCTTCCACGTGGACGAGCTTGCCGGCGGAACCGATGATGGCGACCTGTTGTGGTTCGACGCCAGCGAGCTCGTCAGCGTCCGGCAATTGCTGTCCTGACCGCCCGCGCTCCCTCCTCGATCTGCTCGACGATCGCCGAAGGCACGGTGGTGTAGGCCGGGACCTCCCGCGTCCAGGCTCGGAAACGCTCGCGCTGGGCCGCGGACATCTCCTCCACCGGCACTGGCCGCCCGTCCTCGCCGCAGAAGGACACCCCGGGATGAGCCTCGATCCAGGCCACCGGGTCGTCGGCGACATCCCACCAGCCTGCTGCGCTGACGAGGTCCCAACCCAGGTGGCGCAGGTCGTCGTCGAGGCGAGCCCGCGCCGCCGCCGTCTGGGCGTCGGCGGTCGCAGCGTTGTCGATGGAGCCGTCGCCGTAGCCGATCCGTTTGATCGCGGCCTTGACCAGGCCGAGCAAGGGTGCAGTCAGCGCGGCGGGAAGCGAGGCTTTGAGGCTGGCCGGAAGGCTCACCATGGCCACGATCGAATCGACGAACTCCCGCCGCGCGGCGATCTCGGCATCGGCCCCGGCCTGAATGGTCATCACACTCTGACGGGCCGCCTCGATGACGAACCCGGTCACCTGGCCGAGCTGGACGATCTGAGCGTCCTGGTCCTGCGCGTTACCGGAGGCCAGGGCCTGGGCGAGCCCCACCCCCTGCGCGGCGACGAGAGCGTTGAGGAGGTGGGCCAGCGCCGGTGCTGTGGGTGGACCGCTCGCCGCCGCGCCGGGGTGCAGTCGGTCCTTGCCGAGCTCGCCGAGGACGGCGGCCAGCCGTGACCTGTTGAGCAGCCGGAGCGTCCACGCGTCGGCGCCGAGGACCGCCCAGGGGTGCCCGTCGGCAGCGTCTATGGGCCAGGCCAACGCGTTGATCGGATCGTTAACGCTCGCCCAGACGGCATCGGGGTGCCGGGCCAACAGGTCGGCCATGACGAAGCGCAGCCCTTGCATCTGGCCGTCCAGAGCCAGTGCCCCCGCCGCAGCGTCACCGTTGCCCGGTCTTTCGGGGTGTTCGGCTGCTGCACCGAAGCCGTCCAGTGCCGCGCCGGCGATCGTCACCGAACGCTCGTCAGTGCCGGTGGCAGTCTCGGCCAGCAGGGCGGCGAGCGCGTCGTTCGCCGCAGGCGGCGGCCAACCCGCACCTCGCACCAGCCGCTCGCCGGTGAGGTACCGCACGACGGGCTGCCCGTCGCCCAACCGTGCGAGCAGCAGCGCGGATGCCGCGTTCGGCTCGCCACGGATCGACCGCAGCAGGCTGGCGATGGGATCTACGCCGTCGGCCGCGCTCCGGGCCGCCCACGGCAGCTGGACTTGAGGCGGGTAGTCATCGCTGATCCGGTCGGCCTCCACGAGCGCGACCCCCACCGAGGCCGCGTATGCCGTCCCCGCGCCGACGCTGGGCACGCTGCGCCGCCCATGGTCAAGTAGCACGGCCTGCGCCGTGAACCCGCGGAAGGGCGGGTCGGCGAGGGGGTCGCCGATGCGGCCCGGCCCGGTGTCGACCAGGTCGCCCAGCCATCGACGACGCCAGGAATCCGACCGGGCGACGCTCGCTTCGTCCATCCCGGCCCAGGGGTCCTGACTCGCCAGGACGAGGAAGGCGCTCCCGAGGACATCCAGTGCCGGATCGAACCGATGTTTCCACGTCACGTCTGCGCCGGGAACGGAGGCGACATTGGCGAGCAGCCGCTCGACGAGCCGCCCAAGGTGCTCGGGAGGGATCGCCTCCATCAGCGCCTGCGCCACGAACGGGTCGCGGACCCGGTCGCCCAACGTGGCGATGAGGTCGGCTTCGGGCGCCCCCCACTCCTGCACAGGGCGTCCCGCGCGGGCCACGAGGTCGCCGATCAGGGCCCGGGCATCGGCCAGCCGCAGCGCGCCCGCGGTCAACGGCAACTGCGCGAGGAGGCCACCTCGGACCGCCTCGGCGTCGTCGCCCGGCAGGGCCGCCAGGAAACCTCGGACCGTCGCCGTCGCCCGCTCCGCCGCCGCGGTCAACGGCCCGAGCGCGGCGGTATGCCGTCCGCGCAGGTCCTCCTGCAGCCTCGCCCACGCGCGGTCGGCCTCCTGCCGGGCGGCCAAACGTTGGCCGGCAGCCGCACCGACGGCGACGGCCACCGGATCGCTCCCCGCGAGCTCGGCGTCGTGCCGCGCCTCGTCATGTCGGCGGGCGCCCCAGTCCCACTCCTGGCGCAACAACGTCACCCGGCGCCGGGCCTCAGTGAGGGCCGCGGCATACCCCTGCAGTGCGGCCACGATGGGAGTCAAGGTGCCGGCGAGCTCGCCGCTGCGGGAGGCGACGACGGCGGCCTCGGAGCGGGCGGCCTCGAAGGCGGGGCCGCTCCAGGAGCGCGCCAGCCCCCACCCCTGGCCACCCTCGCGGGCGACGACGGTCTGGTCGACCGTCGTGGCAACGAGCGCCAATTGGCTTGCGATCCGGTCGATCTCGCTGACCTCGCCAGTGGGCCACGCCAAAGCGCTGTCGCGGGTGCTCATCCGATCACCCGTCGGCCCATGACCGCCAACCGGTCCTCGACGTCGCCGTAGCGGCGCCCGGCGTCACCCAGCCCCTCGGCCAACGTGTCCGTCGCGACGGCGAGGGTGCTGATCGCGGCGGACCCGCGCTCGCCGAGGGCGGCCAAGGCCTGACCCAACGCGGGCGCACCGGTGCAGGCACGGCGTCCGGCAACGCCGCACCCGGAGATCAGCTGGGCGAGGGCGCGCAACCGAGGGCCGTCGCCAGACATCCGGTATCCGGCGGCAGCGAGGTCATCGGGCTCGACATGCACCAACATGCTGGCAGGCTATGCGCTCGCGCCGACCGTCGTCGGAAGTTATCCACAGGCTGCGAGCGGCCCGCCTCGTCCGCCGTGCGGCCCGCCGTCAGACCAGCCAGACGGCCGTGTTGACCGGCAGCATCCCGTCGGCCGTCAGGGGCCCGGACTGGGCGGCCACGACCCGATCCGCAGGCAGGGCAACCGCTGCGGCGCTGCAGTTGACGATCACGCGGACGTCACCGTTGTCGAACTCCAGCGTCCCCGCGGGAGCATCCGCCACCCACGTCAACCGACCCCGGCCGAGGCGATGCTCGCGCCGCAGCGCCAATGTCTCCCGATACAGCTCGAGGGTCGAGCCGGGCACGCCGGTCTGGACGTCGGCGGCATACTCGGCAAACGCGGCCGGCTGCGGCAGCCAACTGGCACCGGTGGGGGAGAAGCCGAAGCCAGGAGCATCGGCCACCCACGGCAGCGGGACCCGGCAGCCGTCGCGGCCGGCGTGGGTGTGTTCGCTGCGGAGCCAGACCGGGTCGTCGCGAACCGCGTCGGGGAGGGTGGTGTGCTCCGGCAGGCCGAGCTCCTCGCCCTGATAGAGGTATGCCGCCCCAGGCAACGCGAGCATGAGCAGCGTTGCCGCCCGCGCGCGCCGCAGGCCCAACGCCCGGTCAGGCTGCGGGTCGGTCGCCCGGATCCCTCCGACGACCGGCCCTGGGTCGGCCGTGCCCAAGCGCGAAGCGTGCCGAACGACGTCGTGGTTGGACAGCACCCACGTGATCGGAGCGCCGACGGCGCCCATGGTCTGCAACTCGGCGTCAATGACCTTGCGCAATGCCTTTGCATCCCAACGACATCCGAGGAAGTCGAAGGCGAAGCTCTGGTGCATCTCGTCGGATCGCACATAGCGGGCCATCCGCTCCGGCGGGCTCACCCACGCCTCGGCGCAGAGGACGCGCTCCGGTGCACCGTAGGAGTCGAGCAGGCGGCGCCACGCGGCATACACCTCGTGCACGCCGTCCTGGTCCCAGAAGGGGGTGGCGTTCGTGTCGAGCAACTCGAGCTCATCCAGGGGAGCGCTCAGGTCGGGCAGCCCCGGAGCCTTGATGAGCCCGTGGGCGACGTCGACCCGGAAGCCAGCCACCCCGCGATCGAGCCAGAACCGCAGCACCGACTCGAACTCGGCGCGCACCTCCGGCGCGGTCCAGTCGAAGTCGGGCTGATGGACGTCGAAGAGGTGCAGGTACCACTGGCCCGGTCGCCCGTCGGCTTCGGTGACGCGGGTCCACCCCTGACCGCCGAACACCGACGGCCAATTGTTCGGCGGCAGTTCGCCGTTCGGGCCGCGTCCGTCGCGGAAGAGGTAACGCGCGCGCTCCGGCGACCCCGGTCCTGCGGCCAACGCGGCCTGGAACCACGGGTGTTGGTCGGAGGAGTGGTTGGGCACGAGGTCAACCAGCACCACGAGCCCGAGCTCGTGGGCCCGAGCGATGAGCGTGTCGACATCCGCGAGCGTCCCGAAGCGTGGGTCGACATCTCGATAGTCAGCCACGTCGTAACCGGCATCCGCGAGCGGCGAGCGGTAGAACGGTGAGAGCCACAGACCGTCGACACCGAGGTCGGCCAGATGGGGCAGCCGCGCCGTCACCCCCGGAAGGTCGCCGGTGCCGTCGCCGTCGGAGTCGCTGAACGAGCGCGGGTAGACCTGGTAGATCACCGCGTCGCGCCACCAGTCGCTCGCGGGGGAGTGCATCGTCACGTCAGTCCTTCTCGGGGTCAGGAGCGTTCACCAGCATGTATGCCGCCCGCACCAGGTAGTCGACCAGCGTCGCCTCTTGCTCGCGGTCCAGTTTCAGAAGCGCCACCGAGGCGAGCATGTGGTGGAGCCAGCGATCGCGTTGCTCGGGGGTCACGGCATACGGGGTGTGGCGCATCCGCAGGCGCGGGTGCCCGCGCTCCTCGGAGTAGGTATTGGGGCCGCCCCAATACTGCTCGAGGAACATCCGCAGCCGGATCTCGGCCGGGCCGAGATCCTCTTCGGGATACAGCGCCCGCAGCACCGGATCGCCGGCGATGCCCTCATAGAACCCGTGGACAAGCCGCACGAACGTGTCGTGTCCGCCGACGAGGTCGTAGAAACTGCTCTCGCGTCCTAGCGGCGCTTGGCCCTCGGACACGCCCTGCACGTTGTCGCTCACTCGTTCACCCTGTCCCCGTCGTCGGCGACGCCGATGGTACGACCACGGGGGCAGCCATGGAGATTCCGGCCGCGTCGAGAGCCTCCTTGACCTGCACCCGGAGGTCGCGCTGCACGTCGAGGTTGACCGTCGGCACGCATCGGGCCGAGACCCGCACCGTGATCGTGCCGGCCGACATCGACTCGATGACGACCGAGGGGTCCTCGATCACCCGGTCATCACGATCGGGCAGGCCTTCCAGGGCCGCGGTGAGCACCTGAGTCACCTTGGCGATGTCAGCGTCGAGGGCGAAGGGCACCGCGATCGCGGCAATCGACCACCCCTGCGAGTGGTTGCCCACCCGGAGGATCTCGCCGTTGCGGACGTACCAGATGACCCCGTTGCGATCCCGCAGGCGGGTGACTCGCAGGCTGACGTCCTCGACCGTGCCGATGACCTCCCCGGTGTCGATGGTGTCCCCGACGCCGTATTGGTCCTCGACGATCATGAAGATCCCCGAGAGGAAGTCGCGCACCAGGCTCTGCGCCCCAAAACCGAGCGCCACCCCACCGACGCCGGCCGAGGCCAACAACGGGGCAAGGGGCACGCCGAGCGTCGCCATGATGGTGAGGACCGCCAAGGTGGAGACGACGATCGTCACCACGCTGCGCAGCACGGCGCCGACGGTCTGGGTCCGCTGGACGTAGCGCTCGTCCGCCAGCCCGCTGGCGTCGGCGAGGGCCTCACCCGCCCGTCCGCGCAGGATCCGCAGTCGGTCGGTGTGTTGCGCGGTGGCGCGCTTGACCACCGTCCGGATGAGTCGGTGCAGCAACCAGCGACCGATGACCGCGGTGAGGACGATGCCGAAGATCTGCAGCGGCGTGCCGAGCAACTGGTCGAGGGTCACCTGCCACGCGGCGGGGCTGACGAGCAAGGGGTATGCCGTCACGAACCCTCGCGTTCTTGGATCGCCACCGCGGTCTCCACCACGGCCAGCTGCTCGATCACCAGTCGGCGCAGGCCGGCGGGGGCATCCTCATGGTCGGCCAGCCACGCGCGGGTCCGGTCGCGCAGGGCCGCGTCGGCGATGTCCAGCGGGTAGAAGTACTTCACGCACCGCTCGGCGATGGCATAGGAGCGGTCCGCGAAGACCGGCTCGAGCATGTCGAGGTAGCTCTCGACGAACGGACGCAGCAGGGCCGGATCGTCACAGCGGCGGAATCCGGCGCCGATGGCCTCGAGGGCGGCGTTGGTCTGGGTGTCCTGCTCGATGGCCAAGGCCCACGCGGCAGTCTTCGCCTGCGCCGTCGGGATAGCGGCGCGAGCCTTGAGCGCCTGCTCCCGACCGGCCAGCGACGGGTCGCGGTCCAGTTCGGCGGCGATGTCGTCCTCAGAGGCGCCGCCGGAAGCGGCGATCTGGGTGAGCAGGGCCCAGCGCAGGTCCTGGTCGACCGACAGGCCAGGCACGACGACGGATCCGTCGAGGATGCCCTGCAGCCGGGTGAGGTCGTCGGTATGCCGCGCGAGGGCGGCATACGCGACGACGAGTTGCTGCTGCTTGTCGCTGCCGGGAACCGCGGCGTCCAGCGCCGTGCGGATGACGTTGACGCTCTTGTCGACCATCGCGGGACGGGCGGCTTCGGGAAGGAACCAGCGCAGGGTGGCCAGCAGCATCGAGGGGATCTGCTTGGTGGTGCGCAGGATGGTGCGCAGGACGACGGTGTGCTCCTCGACCGGGATGACCCGCAGCAGCACGTCGGCGAAATCCGACGGGGCCAGGGCGCCGTCGCGCAGCATCTCCCACAGCGAACCGAGGACGAGGCTGCGGGCGAGGCTGTCATCGAAGGCGTCGATGTGCGCCATCGCGGTCTGCAGCGACAACGGGTCGAGCGCGATCTTGGCGTAGGTGAGGTCTTCGTCGTTGGGCAGCAGCAGCGCAGGGCGGGGGAGCCCGACGAGCTCAGGCAGCTCGGTGCGCGGGCCATCGACGTCGACCTCGACGTAGCCGACGCGGTCCAGCCGCCCGCCGAGCAGGTCGTAGCGCCCGATGCCCACCCGATGCGGACGCAGCGTCGGGTCAGAGCCGGCGACCGTCTGCGTCATGGCAGCAGCGGTGATGACACCGTTGTCGTCGGTCGTGATGTCTAGTGCGAGCGTGCTGGGGCCGGAGGTCTTGAGCCAGCGCTGGGCCCAGTCGGACAGGTCCCGACCGGAGCCGGCCTCGAACTCGGCGAAGAGGTCACCCATCGTCGTGTTGCCCCAGGCATGCTTGCGGAAGTAGCTGCGCAAGCCCTCGCGGAAGGCGTCGCGCCCGACGTAGGCCACGAGCTGCTTGAGGACCGACCCGCCCTTGGCGTAGGTGATCCCGTCGAAGTTCACCGTCACGTCGACCAGGTCCCGCATGTCCGCATAGACGGGGTGGGTGTCGCTCTGCTGGTCCTGCTGATAGGCCCAGGTCTTCTCGTGGCTGTGGAACGTCGTCCACGCGTCCGGCCACTCGGTCGCCTCGGCCTGGCAGACCGACGAGGCCCACTCGGCGAACGACTCGTTGAGCCACAGGTCGTCCCACCACTTCATCGTCACGAGGTCGCCGAACCACATGTGCGCCAACTCGTGCAGGATCGTCAGCGCCCTGCGCTCGACGAGCGGCTCGGAGGGCTGCCCGCGGAAGACGTAGGCGTCCGTGATCGTCACGCAGCCGGCGTTCTCCATGGCCCCGGCGTTGTACTCGGGGACGAACAACTGGTCGTACTTCGCGAACGGGAAGGCGCCGTCGAACTCCTTCTCGAAGAACAGAATTCCCGCCTTGGTGCAGTCGAATAGGTTCCCGTAGTCGACATGCTCGGTGATCGAGCGACGCGCGAAGATCCCCATGGGGATGACGGCGTCGCGGCCCTGCACCTCATCCCAACGCACCGTGTAGGGCCCGGCGCACAGCGCCGTGATGTAGGAGGAGATCCGCGGCGTCGCCTCGAACGCCCAGGTCGCCCGACCCTCGCCGTCCGGGACCGGCTCGGGAGCCGGCTGGTTGGAGACGACGACCCAGTGGTCGGGGACCGTGGCCGTGAACGCGAAGGTGGCCTTGAGGTCGGGCTGCTCGAACACGGCATACACCCGGCGGCTGTCGGGGACCTCGAACTGGCTGTAGAGGTAGACCTCGTTGTCGACGGGGTCGACGAAGCGGTGCAGTCCCTCGCCGCTGTTGGTGTAGCGCCCCACCGCGTCGACGACCAGGACGTTGTCGGGGGCGAGCGCCGGCAGCGCGATCCTGCTGTCCGCAAAGACCTCGGCCGGGTCGAGGGCGACGCCGTTGAGGGTCACCGACGTCACCGAGTCACCGACGAAATCGATCCACGTGCCGACCCCCGCTGCGCGCGCAGCGAACCGCACCGTCGTCGACGTGAGGAACGTCGTGGGTCCGGTGGTGAGGTCGAGCACCACGTCGTAACTGTTGACGTGGAGCAACGCAGCGCGGGATGCGGCTTCGTCGCGGGTGAGGTTCGTGCCGGGCACAGGGACGCTCCTTGGGTGGGTGGCCAAGCTGCTGGGTATGCCGCGCGGCCGGGTCAGCGGTCCGCGCCGCGGTGGTTTGCCCAGCCATCTTCCCACGGGCCGGGCAGATCACTTCAGGGACGGATGGCGGGGGAGTGACACAATGCGCCCTATGACCGCCAGTCCCGAAGCGCGCCCCACGCGGGTCCGCCGTCAGCCCGTTGAGATGTGGTTCGACCCCATGTGTCCCTGGGCCTGGATGACCTCCCGCTGGCTCATGCAGGTCGAAACGGTTCGCCCGGTGCGAGTGACCTGGTCGGTGATGAGCCTGGCGGTCCTCAACGAGGGTCGCGACCTGCCTGAGCAGTACCGCGCGCTCATGGAGCACGCCTGGGGTCCGGTGCGGGTCATCATCGCCGCTCAGACGGCCCACGGCGGCAAGGTCATCAAGAAGCTCTACGACGCCATGGGCAATCGGATCCATCTGCAGGCCCGGACCGACTACGACCAGGTCATCGCCGAAGCGCTCGCCGAGTGCAAGCTCCCGGCCGAGTTGGCCAAGGCGGCTCACCAGAAGAAGTACGACGCGGCCCTCAAGCGCAGCCACAAGCGGGCTATCTCGCTCGTCGGCACGGATGTCGGAACCCCGGTGATCTCGGTGGGGGGCGTCGCCTTCTTCGGGCCGGTCGTCTCCCCGGCCCCCAACGGTGAGGCCGCCGGCCGCCTCTGGGACGGCTGTGTCCTGGTCGCCGGGACGCCGGGCTTCTTCGAGCTCAAGCGCACCCGCTCCATCGGCCCCATCTTCGACTGAAAGCGATTCCCTCACATGCGAGTTCACCTCGGCGGCGACCACGCGGCATACGCCTTGCAGCGCGCGCTGGTTGACCATCTGACCGCAGCCGGACACGAGGTCATCGACCACGGACCGCTCGCCTACGACGCGATGGACGACTACCCGGTGTTCGTGCTGCGGGCGGCCCAGGCCGTTGCTGCCGACCCGGGATCGGCGGGCATCGTCCTCGGCGGGTCCGGCAACGGCGAGGTCATGGCGGCCAACAAGGTCCCCGGGATCCGCGCCGCGTATGCCGCGAGCATCGAGTTGGCCGAGTTGGCCCGCGAGCACAACGACGCCCAGATCATCTCGATGGGCGGCCGGTTCACCGACATCGAGACCGGCTGCGCGATCGCCGATGCGTTCCTCGCGACGGACTTCTCCGGTGACGAGCGGCACGCCCGCCGACTGGCGATGGTGAGTCGCTTCGAGGCCGACGGGAGCCTGCCGGAAGGCTGACGCCCCAGATGACTGCACAGACGGCACGTCGCGAGGTCGACCCGGGGTCGACCAGGGTGTCGGTGCTGCGTGCCGAGCCGTGGCCAGCGCGCCTGCGGGTGGTGCTGCAGGCGAGGCAGCCGGTGCGCGCGTTCGGGCTGGTCGTCGCCGGCTGGGTCCTGCTGGCCTGCATGGTCGCCTGGCCCCTCAACGTCGCCTGGTCGATGTACGCGCCACTCGTCGTCCTCGCCGGGTTGTTCCTCACCCCTGGCTGGTTCGCGGTGGTCAGCGCCTCGTATGCCGTGTGCCTGGGGATCTCGGCGTTCATGGTGCGCGGGTGGTCGGTGCTGCAGGGATTCACCTTGTTGGCGCTCGCGCTGACGATGACCCTCATGGTGATGCGCACCCGGTCACGGGAGCGGCTCGGGGTGCAGGGCAACAGCGGTGAGGACATGCTCGTCGACCTGCGCGATCGGTTGCTGGCACTGGGCGACATGCCGTCGCTGCCGACCGGTTGGCACGCCGAGTCGGCCATCCGGTCAGCCTACGGCGACAAGTTCTCCGGCGATCTGGCCGTGACCTCGTTGTCGCCCGACGGTCATCGCTTGGAGGTCGCGCTCGTCGACCTGTCCGGGAAGGGTCGCACCGCGGGCACCCGGTCGCTGCTGTGTTCGGGAGCGATCGGCGGGTTGCTTGGCCAGGTGGAGCCTGAGCGGCTGCTGCCCGCGGCCAACCACTACCTCGTGCGCCAGGAGTGGCCGGAAGGTTTCGCGACCGCCGTTCACCTGGCCGTCGACCTGCGCACGGGCGACTTCACGCTCGGCAATGCCGGGCACCCGGCGCCGATCCAGTTCACCGCAGGCTCTGGGCGCTGGTCGGTCCTCGAGTCGGCCGGTGGCCCGGTCCTGGGGATCATCCCGGAGATCCAATTCCCGCGTAGCGCAGGGCGGCTCGGCCGCGGGGACGCGCTGGTTCTTTACACCGACGGGGTCATTGAGGCCCGCGGTCACGATCTGAGCCGGGGCTTGGACCGTCTGTTGGGCAATGCCGAGCGACTGATCACGTCCGGGTTCGCCGGGGGCGCTCGTCGGTTGTGCGCCGACGCACAGGCCGGCGACTCCGACGACCGAGCCGTCGTCGTCATCTGGCGCGACTGACCGGCCCACGGCGCCCATCCGCGCCGCCCCACACCCCTCTAAACACACCGACGGCCGCGGCTCACCCGAAGGTGAGCGGCGGCCGTCGGCGCTGCTGAAGCGAAAGCTCAGTTGGCCTGGTCCAGGTCGTCAGCGACTTCCTTGGCCTTCTCCTGCGCCATGTCGACCTTGTCCGAGAACTGACCACCGGTCTTCTCGTCGATCAGGTCGCCAGCCTTCTCCACAGCCTCGTCAACCTTGTCGCTGTTGCCCTGGACAAGCTCGACAGCCTTGTCCTTGAGCTCCTCAGCCTTGTCCTTGATCTCGTCGAAAAGGCCCATGTTGGCCCTCCTCCCCACTCGTGGTCGCCGCCCGTGCGGACGGCCTTGACCCACCATAAGCGAGCCCACGCGACCGGAAGTTCCCGCCGCGTGCCTGGCGAGCGCGAGCGGCATACCCTGTGCGCGTGCCAGAGCAGCGGGTCCGGACCTTCCACGCGCGACGGGGGCGCCGCTCCAGCCTCACCGAGAGCCGGTTGGCCACCCTGCTGCCCCGGTATGCCGTGCCCGCCGCGGTCCTCGCCCCTCCCGACACGCCCGGGCGGCCCCCACGCGTCGTCCTCGAGGTCGGGTGCGGCCACGGCGCCGCCGCCGTCGGGTATTCCGCCACCCACCCCGACACGCACCTCATCGCCCTCGATGTGCACCCGCCGGGCGTCGCCCGGATGCTCGCTGCCGCCGCGGACGAGGGGCTGACCAACCTCTCGGCTGAGTTGGCCGACGCGGTGGAGTTCCTCGCCGACCGAGTGCCCGAGGGTGGTCTCGATGCGGTGCACCTGTTCTTCCCCGACCCGTGGCCCAAGGCTCGGCACCACCGGCGTCGGTTCGTGTCGCCGCAGACCCTCGACCTGTTGGCCTCCCGCCTGACCCCGACCGGGCACGTCCTCGTGGCGACCGACATCGCCGACTACGCGGCATACGTGCGGCGGGTGGTGGCCGACCACGGGACGTTCGTGGCGCGGGATGTGCCGCGTCCGACGTGGCGACCGCTGGCCGGTTACGAGGCCAAGGGCCTGGACGCCGGGCGAGCGATCACCGAGCTGGTGCTGGAGCGGGCGACGAGAATCGAACTCGCGTAGCCAGTTTGGAAGACTGGGGCTCTACCATTGAGCTACGCCCGCGTGCGGTGGCCGTCGCATTGTGACGGGGCCACCACGGGGGGCTAGCCTAGTCCCGCCCGCCCGGCTCGCGCGAACCACCACGTCCGCGCGTCCCGTAGCGGGCTCGGTGCGTCGGCCACGGTATGCCGTGTGCCCACCGACCGGGGTATGGCGCAGTTTGGTAGCGCGTCCGCTTTGGGAGCGGAAGGCCGTCGGTTCGAATCCGGCTACCCCGACCATCTGGTCCAGCGACGCGTGGGGGCGCCCATGAAGTCGCCGTGGCTGTCGTTGGAACAGCAGTAGCGACGACTTCATCGGCGACTTCATGTGTCGTGACCGCCGCCCGGGCCAGCTCCCAGGCCGTCGGGCGCTCTCGGATTCGGCCCGGCCGCACACAGGCGGCTAGCATGGACCGGATTGCCCGCCGTCGTCCGCGCCGGCCGCCACGCCTCGTGCACGCACGGGCGCGAGCTAGCCGGACGGCATACCTTCCTCCCGATCTGGAGTATCCGCAGTGAAGAGTGCGCTCGAGACCCTCAGCCCGACCCGGGTGAAGCTGACCATCGAGGTCTCCGCCGAGGAGTTCCAGCCCAGCCTGGAGCAGGCGTACAAGACCATCGGCAGCCAGATCCAGGTCCCGGGGTTCCGGCGCGGCAAGATCCCGGCGCGGATCATCGACCAGCGCCTGGGCAAGGGCGCCGTGCTGCAGGAGGCCGTCAACGACGCGCTCCCGACCTTCTACGGGCAGGCCCTCGAGGAGCACTCGGTGCGCCCTCTGGGTCAGCCTGAGGTCGACGTCACCGAGGTGCCGCTCGACGCCGGTCAGGGCCTCACCTTCACCGCCGAGGTCGACAAGCGCCCCGAGATCGAGCTGCCTGACTACTCCACCCTGGCCGTCGAGGTCGACGCGATCGAGGTCGGCGACGCCGACATCGAAGAGCGCCTCACCACGCTGCGCCAGCGTTTCGGCACCCTCAAGGGCGTCGAGCGCGCCGCCGCCACGGGCGACTTCGTGTCGATCGACCTGTCGGCCCAGATCGACGGCGAGGAGATCGACACCGTCACCGGGGTGTCCTACGAGGTCGGCGCCGGCAACATGCTCGAAGGCATGGACGAGGCGCTCGTCGGGATGACCGCGGGCGAGACCAAGACGTTCGAGGCCCCGCTCGCGGGCGGCGACCACGCCGGCGCAGCCGCCGAGTGCACCGTCACCGTCCAGTCGGTCAAGGAGCGCGAGCTCCCCGAGCTCGACGACGAGTTCGCCCAGCTGGCGAGCGAGTTCGACACCCTTGAGGAGCTCAAGGCCGACCTCGTCAAGGACGCCGAGCGCGGCAAGCGGTTCGGCCAGGGCATGCAGGCCCGCGACAAGGTGATGGAGGCCCTGCTGGCCGCCGTCGAGATCCCGATCCCCGAAGGCGTCGTCAACGACGAGGTCCACAGCCACCTCGAGGGCGAGGGGCGCCTTGAGGACGACGAGCACCGCGCCGAGGTCGACGCCGAGACCCGCAAGGGCCTGGCCGCGCAGTTCCTCCTCGACGCCATCGTCGAGAAGGAAGAGATCCGCGTCGAGCAGCCCGAGCTCATCGAATACCTGCTCATGTCGGCCCAGCAGTACGGCATGGACCCCAACCAGTTCGCCCAGGCCATCGACGCGCAGGGTCAGATCCCCGCGATGGTCAGCGAGGTCGCCCGGCGCAAGGCCTTGGCCAAGGTGCTTGAGCAGGCCTCGGTGACCGACAGCAACGGTGCGGCCGTCGACCTCGAAGCCGTCATGGCCCCGCGCGCGCCGTTCGGCGACGACCACGAGGGCCACGACCACGAGGGTCACGACCACGACGGTCACGACCACGAGCACTGAGCCCGGCGAACCTTGCCGACCGGGTCGCAGCGCTGACCCGGGTCACCTCACTTCACCCTCATGACGTTCACTGAGCCGTCCACTCCTCGCGAACCGTCGGCTCCCGACGCACCTCACGTGCGCGCCGCCGTCATCGCGGTGTATGCCGTGTTCCTCCTTGCGGGGGTGCAATTCGCGGCGTTCGCGGCCCGGATCCCGCAGGTCAAGGATCTGCTGGGCCTGAGCGCCGGCGAGCTCGGAGTCACCCTCCTGGCCGTCTCGGCGGGCTCGATCCTCGGGCTACCGGCCGCGGGGTGGGTCGTCCATCGGTTCGGCGCCGCTCGCACGGTCCTGGCCGGAGTCATCGCCTCGGTCCTCGCGCTGGCGACGGTCGGTGCCACCACCGAGATCCTGCACTCCCGGCCGCTCACCATGGCCGCGCTCTTCTTCGCGGGCCTGGGGATCGGCATCTGGGACATGTCGATGAACCTCGAAGGCGCCACCGTCGAGCGCGCGGCGGGACGGGCGATCATGCCTCGCTTCCACGCTGCGTTCAGCGCCGGCACGGTGTTCTCGGCCTTGGTCGGCAGCGGCCTCACCGCTCTGGGCGTTGGCGTGCTGCCGCACCTGGCGGGCACCTCGCTCGTCGT
>ERZ795030.4014-NODE-4014-length-14905-cov-5.384848_pt1 | contig 14905 bp, 12 predicted proteins | sample MGYA00375122_ERZ795030 | MGnify/ENA primary metagenome ERZ795030 (study PRJEB30165, sample SAMN05720146) | activated sludge metagenome | isolation source: anaerobic digester from wastewater treatment plant | place: Japan | collected 2015-04-20 ...
GTTGCACTACCGGCACGTTTGCTGCTGGAAAGATCAGCATGAGCGGAATGAACATGCCATGGTCGAAACCGCGTTGCGCATTGCTGGCACTGGCGATACCAGCGGCATTGAGCATCTTGACGATCTGATCTGCCAGCGCGGGCTGACCCGGTGCGGGGTACTTCAGTTCGTAGGTGTGAGGCGGAAAGCCGTAGTAGTCATAAATCAGTTTCGGCTGCGCACCTTGGGTCACAGCGAAATGTGGCTCCAGCCAGTGTGCTGACACCATCACAATGGCTTTTGGCGGACGAGGCAGGGTGGCCGCCAGATTTTTCAAAAAATCAGCCATGCGATGCCATGCGTCTGGTGGATTCCAGTCCATGAAAAAGCACGGACCGCCCCCGTGGGGGATGAACCAGGTTGGCATTCTTGCGCTGGTGTTTCGGGGGGCGTTTGGCATATTGGTGCTTTCTTCAGATTTGAATGTTTGAGGCGTTTGGCTGAAGCCCGATTCCTCAGTTGACCACTTGGTTATATCTGCAATTGCATTTCCAGGTTTTTCGTGTCTGCGCATTTGTGCATCGTTCAATACAGTCGGCAATTTGGCTCACAAGGGTGCTTCCTGCTGTTCAGGTTTTCACGCTGTGAATACGCGAGATGTTGCAACACCAGCGCCCGTTCATAGGCTGAGTCCAGCCGCTTGTTCGTGGTGCGTCGGACTTGCTCATCCATCACTTTTGCGACCTTGTGCGGCCTGGCTGATTGAGCTTGGACGGCGACCTGGGCGGGTCCAGGTTGGCCACGGTTGAGTGGGTTGGGTGGCCATGCTGCGGCGCAAGCCTTGCCGTAGCCGCATTTGCCGCATCTTGTATGCCAAATTGGCCTCCAGCCCTTTTGGAGCATGCGTCAGAAGCTACCAATAATGTAGCATAAAATCTCAAATGTCCGCCCACGCCGGGTGCTTCTCCATCAGCTCAATCAAGCGCTTAGCCTAACCCGGACGAGCCGGAATTGGGCGGCCTTCGTCGCGAGGGCGCGACTCCTACACAAACAGTCGGCACCTATTTGAATTTGTAGGAGGCGCGCCCTCGCGACGAATGACTTTGAATGTTTGAATTCTTCGCATGATTTGCAAAGACTTGACTTGTTAGAGACTAAATCCTTGCGGGTAAACGCTTTGTGGCTCGGCACGGCCAGCGGGCGTGGTCGGTGCAGGCATGCCATCCGGGTCATGCCTCAGATGGCGGTCATCGCGCAGCGCAATCGGTGGTTCTTTCAACGGCACTTGATTTCAGCCTCAAAATGGCTGCCTTCCGGCAATCGCTCACCAAACTGTTCAACCATGCGCATCCTCCACACCTCCGACTGGCACCTGGGTCAGCATTTCATGGGCAAGAGCCGCCAGGCCGAGCACCAATGCCTGATCGACTGGCTGTTGCTTCAAGTCGATGCGCACGCGGTAGACGCGGTGCTGATCGCCGGCGACATTTTCGATATTGGCTCACCGCCCAGCTATGCGCGGGAGCTGTACAGCCAGTTGGTGGTGCGCCTGCACCGCGCCGGTGTTGCGCTGCTGCTGCTCGGGGGTAACCATGATTCGGTCGCCACGCTGGGCGAGAGCCGCGTGTTGCTGGCCTGCCTGAGCACCACCGTGGTGGCGGCGCTGGAGGGTGCTGCAGATCAGGTCCTGGTGCTGCCCTTGCTGGGCGGCAAAGGCGAGGCCGGTTGCGTCGTCTGCGCCGTGCCTTTCGTCCGCCCCCGTGACGTGTCGCAAAGCCAGGCCGGGCAAAGCGCCGAGGAAAAGCAGCAATCCATGCAAACCGCCATTGCCGCCTATTACCAGTCGGTGCATGACGCAGGCCGGGCCCGCCAGGCCGCGCTGCACCACGAGCTGGGTCGCATCGTGCCGCTGATCGCCACCGGGCATCTCACCACCGTGGGTGCCAGCAGCAACGAGTCGGTGCGCGAGATCTATGTGGGCTCACTCGATGCCTTTCCCACGGCGGCCTTTCCGCCGGTTGACTACGTCGCGCTGGGGCACATCCACAAGGCGCAAAAGGTGGGTGGGCTGGACCACATCCGCTACTGCGGCTCGCCCATTGCCCTGGGGTTTGACGAAGCCCGACAGCAAAAAGAAGTGTTGCTGGTGGACCTGGGCGCGGGCGGTCTTGCTGCCGTCACGGCCTTGCCGGTGCCACGCTTTCAGCCGCTGGTTTCGGTCAGCGGCAATCTGCTTGAGCTGGCCACCGCCATTCAGGTGGCGGCCGCAGAAGGCTCGGCCGACCAACCCGTCTGGCTTGAAGTCACTGTGGCCGAGGATGACTATTTGTCTGACCTGCCCGCGCGCATCGATGCCATGACCCACGGGCTGCCGGTCGAGGTCTTGCGGGTGCGCCGCCTGCGCGGCACGGCAGCGGCCAGCCTGGCCAGTGAGCTGAGCGAAACGCTCGATGAACTCAGCCCCGACGATGTTTTTGCACGCCGCCTGGCGCAGGAGGAACTGGCACCAGACCTGCAACTGGCCCTGCACCAGCGTTACCGCGCAGTGGTTGCCAGCCTGGTTGAAGGGCAAGCATGAAAATCCTCAGCCTGCGCCTGAAAAACCTCAACTCGCTCAAGGGCGAGTGGTTCATCGACTTCAGAAAACCCCCGTTTTCCGACAACGGCCTGTTTGCCATCACCGGCCCCACTGGCGCTGGCAAATCAACGCTGCTTGATGCCATTTGCTTGGCGCTGTACCACGAGACCCCGCGCCTGAAAAGCATCTCGGCCGCAGCCAACGACATCATGACGCGCCACACCGTGGATTGCCTGGCCGAGGTGGCGTTTGAAGTCAAAGGCGCTGTGTACCGCGCCTTCTGGAGCCAGCGCCGTGCCCGCGACAAGGTCGGCGGCGCGCTGCAGGCCCCCAAAGTGGAACTGGCCAAAGACGACGGCACGATTCTGAGCAGCCAGAGCAACGACAAACTCAAGCGCATTGCCGAGATCACCGGCCTGGACTTTCCCCGCTTCACCAAGTCCATGCTGCTGGCCCAGGGCGGCTTTGCGGCTTTTCTGAACGCCAGTGCCAATGACCGGGCCGAGCTGCTGGAGGAACTCACCGGCACCGAGATCTACGGCGACATCTCCAAAAAAGTGTTTGAGCAGGCGCGCGAGGCCAAACAGCAGCTCGACCAGCTCAAGGCCCGTGCCGACGGTGTGGAGCTGTTGACGGTGGAGGCGCGCGATGGCAAACAAGCCGATGTTGACCGCTGGGGGGTTGAGCTGGCGGGCGTGCAATTGGCCCAGCAAACCACCTTGGCGCAACGCCAGTGGCAGCATGATCTGGCGCAAAGCCAGCAAGAGGTGCAGACCAACGAGGCCGCTTGCCTTGATGCGGCAACCGCGATTGATCTGGCAGCACCCGAACTGCAACGCCTGATTGAGAGCGAGCCCGCGCAGGCGCTTAAACCCTTGCACGACAGGTGGCAGCAAGCGCAGGCCACCTGCAAAGCCAGTGACAGTCTGCAAAACAAGCTGCTGCAAGACCACCAGCGCGAGACCACAGCGCACTACCAGCAGCAGCACCTGGCGCAATCCCTGGCCAGTCAGATAGCGCAAAACGCGCAGGGCCAGCTCAAGCTCACCGAGCACGCGCACAAAACACTCACCGACTTCTGCGCCGCGCACCCGCAACACGCCGCCCTGGGCGAACGCCTTGGCAGTTGGCGCCAGCAGTTTGAACAACGGCAGAAACTGCAACAAAGCCTGGTCGCCCAGCAACTGGCCTTGAAGAAGTTGCAAGACGAACAAGCTAAGCGCAGCCGCACGATCACCGCCCAGCGCGCCCTGGTGGACACCGCTGCGCTGGCCGATACCACAGCGGCATCCGCGCACCAATTGGCACAGGCCGAACAAGAGCTTCGCCTGGCCGGGCAAACACCGGCTGCCTTGCGGCAACAGTGGCAAGCCCGGCAGGGCCACGTCCACCGCTGGCAACAACTCGAAGCCGAAGCTCAAGTGCGCCGCGAACTCAGCGTTCAGCAAACCGCGCTGGCAGACGAGGTGCAGCAAGCCGAACACACCATCGCGGAACAACAGGCCACCGTGGCGGCGCTGCGGGCGCAACACCAGGTTTCGAGGGAGCAGGTGGCAGACAAACAAAAGCTGCTCGACCAGGAACGCCGCATTCAGAGCCTGGACACCCACCGCCGCGCCTTGCAGCCGGGCGCGGCCTGTCCGCTGTGTGGCGCGACAGAACACCCGGCGATTGCGGCCTACCAGGCGCTGGACGTGTCCGCCACCGCCGCCGCCTTGAAGCAAAAGCAGGATGAACTTGACCAATTGCAGACGCAAGGCCAGAGCGCCGCCACCACTTTGGCAGCCAGCCAAGCCAAACAAACCGAGCGGTTCAAAGCCCAGGACAAAGTCACCCGGCAGATAGCCCAGTGGCAAACCAACTGGGCCGCAGCCAAATCCCTGGTCAATGCCACGCCGCCGCTGACCGGCGACGCTTGGCAAAACGCCGACACCCTGGCCGCTGGCCAGCAGGCCGCAGCGCAGGCACTGGCCACACTCGCCAGTGTCCTGCAAGCCGCAGAAGCTGGTGAGCAAACCCTGCAACGCGCCCAAACCGCAGCCACCCAAAGCGCCCAGCAACATCAGGCGGCACAAAGCCAGCTCGCGCTGCTGTCGCAAGCGGCCAAAGACGCGCAACAGCGCCAGACCGCACTGGAGCAAGAAGGCCAGTCCTATCAGCAAGACCTCACCGCCCTGGAAGCCAGCCTGCAAACCGCCCTGAGTGCAGCGGGGGGCTACAGCTTGCCAGCCGACCCCAAACCGTGGCTGCAAGAGCGCGCTGGTGAATGGCAACGCTGGCAACAGACTCAACGCCAACTGCAAGACTTGGCGCAAACCATCACCCGCCAGCAAGCCGAAAACGAAGCCGCGCAAACCCAGGCCAAGCTGTGGTGCCAACGCTGGGCTGACCTGCAGGCCAGCGCCGGTGATCAAGCCATGCCGCTGCCCGCGCACCCGCCAGTGGCTGCCGATGCCTTACCGGCAGCGCTCACCGCTTGCAGCGACAGCATCACCCGCCTGACCCAAAACATCGCCTCCCTGGCCGGGCAGCAGACGCAAGTGGCCAACGCCCTGGTGCAGCAACGCAGCACCTTGCTTGAGGCCGAAGCCGCCTGGTACACCGCCCTGCAGACCAGCCCATTCGCCGACGTGTCAGCATTTGAGGCCGCGCTGCTGCCAGAGGCAGACCGCCAGCGCCTGACCACTTTGAAAGAAAAGCTGCAAGCCGCGCAACAGCGGGCCACCGCCCTGCTGCAGGCCGCACGTGCCAAGCAAAAGCGGTTGCGGGAACAGGCGCTAACGACGCTGCCGCCAGAAGACATTGCCGCGCAACTGGTGGCGCTGGAAGCGCAGCGCAGCAGCTTGAGCGAACACATCGGTGCCCAGCGCGCCTTGCTGGCCAACGACGACAAGCTTCGGGAAAACCAGCAGGCACTGTTTGATCAGATTGCCCTGCAAAGTACCGATGCCGACATCTGGCAGCGGCTGGACGGCCTGATCGGCTCGGCCAAAGGCGACAAGTTTCGCAAGTTTGCCCAGGGCCTGACGCTCGACCACCTGCTGCACCTGGCCAACCGGCACCTGGCGCGCCTGCATGGCCGCTACCTGCTGCGCCGCAAAATCACCGGTGAACTGGAGCTCGACATCGTGGACGCGTGGCAAGGTGACACCACCCGCGACACCCGCACCCTGTCGGGCGGCGAAGGCTTTTTGGTCAGCCTGGCGCTGGCCCTGGCGCTGTCTGACCTGGTGAGCAACAAAACGTCGATCGATTCGCTCTTCCTCGACGAAGGCTTTGGCTCACTTGACGGCGACACGCTCGAAGTGGCTTTGACTGCGCTGGACTCGCTCAACGCCAGCGGCAAGATGATCGGCATCATCAGCCACGTGGACGCGATGAAAGAGCGCATCCCCGCGCAGATCCGGGTCGAAAAAGGCGGCGGGGTCGGGCATTCGCGGCTGGTGGTGTAGCGCAGAGTGTTGCGCCAGCGTGCGAACCGGCAAGGAATACCAGTTCTATTGGCCCAGCAAAGAAGAACTGCAGCAGAAACTGGCGCAGTGGGCAGGGGTGGGGGTTGACTGAGTTTGCGAAAGAAATAAGCCTCTAGCCCATGTGGAACATGCTCAAGAAGCTATTAATTAAAGAGCATTGGGCATGACGATTCACCGCTTTCGCCACCCAGTGGCTGCTGATCAGCCGGATCAACCCGCCTGCTGAAAACCAAAATCAGGCAGGGCTGTTTTACTGTTCAGGTGCATTACCGCCGGCCCGCCAAACTGGCGCGCCGCGCGGGCATCATAGGTGCGGTGGCAGGTGGCATAGTCCGCCTCAAAACACACCAGACAGGCCGGGGGACCTGCGCAATCTTGACCAGCTCAGGCAAGGATGCCTGTTGCGTCTGGATGTACTTCAAAAACTCACGGGTGCAGGTTTGCCAGTTGCTGTCCGTCTTGTATGGGTTGCGGATGGGCTTGGGGCAAACCAGGGTGGGGGCGTGCAGATAGGCAATGCCATGGGCTGACAAGGTGACGCTGAAAGCTGATTTTGAAAACCCTTCTTGCGCGACAGCGGCCTGCTGCACGGCCTGCTGGAGCTGGAAACATTGAACGAACTGCTTGGTCACCCGGTGTGCGGCCACAGCTTTGAGGGCCATTGCATCGAGAACCTGGTCCAGGCCGCAGGGCAGCGCCGCGTGCCCTACTTTTACCGCACCCAGGTCGGGGCTGAAATAGACCTGGTGCTGGAAACTGTTGGCAAGCCCGAGATTGCGATTGAGGTCAAGCGCTCCATGGCGCCCAGCCCGGAAAAAGGCTTTGCGATTGCTTGCGACGACCTGCAGATAACGCAGCGTTACGTGGTGTACCCAGGGCATGAGCGCATCCCCCTGCGCCATGGGGTGCAGGCCATTGGGTTGAGGGAGCTGGTGGACTTGCTGAGTCAGTAGCGAACTGGTGGCCGGATTCGATGCTGTGTCCACAATCCAGCCGTTGCCAAGCGCCGGGCAGGCCAGCCAGATACAGCATGCCATACAAGGCGCCAAAGACTGGCGGACGCATTTTGTGATGCACAGCTCCTACACCCTGAAGACACTGCCCAAACCAAACAACCCGGCCGTAAAGTTGCGTCAAGTGCCTGCCAAAACCTGGGCGGTATTGAGTTATTCCGGCTTTAACACCGAGGCCGGCATTCAGCAGCGCACCAATGAGTCAGTGGCCTGGCTGGCTGAGAAAAAAATAAAGTCCACCGGCAGTCCACAGTTGGCACGCTATAACCCGCCGTGGACCTTGCCAATGTTTCGCCGAAACGAAATCATGCTGGAAATTGAGTAACCAAGGGGCTGTTCAACTCCACGGTCACGGCGAGTTGATGCGACGTGTTCTGCATCAGCTTTTTCTTTACCCCCGGCTGACTCAAAGTTGCCTTTTCTGTTCGTCCAGGCACCACCAGGTGACATCATCAATGCCGCGCACTACCTGGTAGGCGTCAACCACCACCTCAAGCAACGCACAGTCCGGCGCTTGCGTGAACGTGGCAAGGTCGGGGTGTTTTTGCAGGTGGACACTCAGCAGGTGCGGGTAGGTGGTGGAACTGACTTCTTGCACCCGCCCCACGGCACTCAAAATAAAGCCGGCTGGTGCGCTTATGGGAGTTTCACGGTTACGCCCATCCATGAAAACTGACACCCGCTGGTTTTGCATCAAGTTGGTGAATTTACGGGTGTTGCGGTAAGTGGCAAAAACCAACCGTTGCCCTTCATCAAATGGCGTAATCGCGATCAAACTGGTGTGGGGTTGCCCGGCGTTTTCAGTGGCAAGTACGGCAAAGGCAATGGTGTTGAGCAGAGCCAGGATGCTGTCCCTGATGGAGGCGAGAGGGGTCATTGAACACCAAGTTGGCTGGTTGGCAAAAGCTGACCAGCGAGGTTGAAAGCTTGCAGTCTACCCAAGCCGGAGATGCACGGCAGCATCAGCAGCCAGATAAAACGCTGGGTTTGGTGGCGCTATTGCATGGACCTCGGCAGCCAAGACAGCGTACCGCCTGACCTGAACCGTCCCTGGCAACCACTACAAACCAAAACTTCACTCGGTACTTTCAGGTTGAACACGTCTGGCTTTGGGAACATTGCGCGTTCACTGCCAGAACTGCCGTCTTTCCCCTGGTTTGGGCCAGACGCGACATCGCCTGGCTGGCGAACTCGCCTTGTCATGGTCGAAGGTGAACGCTCACGATTCTCGCCACCATGCAAGGCGAGCTCGAAAGCTATATGCTCGGATTTTTGCAAGTGTCCCAGTTTCCCCTATAGGAGCCATTTTGGAATCCAACCCCATTAAAGACCGTGAAGAACTGCTGTTCCTGCTGGCCGAGGCCGCAGAATTTGAGCACGCAGTGATGTGCAGCTACCTGTATGCCGGTATGTCCTTGAAGCGCTCTGTTGATGAGGGTGTGACCGAGCTCGAACTGGCTGCAATTGAGCGCTGGCGCAAGGAGATCCGTGGTGTCGCTTTGCAGGAAATGCTGCACCTGAGCCTGGTCAACAACATGTTGAGTGCTTTTGGCTCTGCACCTCATTTTGCACGGCCCAATTTTCCAATCCCTCAAGGGCGTTTTCCGGCTGCCATTGAGTTGAACCTGTCCCCGTTTAGCGAGTCTTGCCTTGAGCACTTCATGTTCATCGAGAAGCCTCTGGAGATCGACATGCCCGATGGTGCTGCGTTCAGGCATTTGCACCACTATCGGCGCGAAATTCGTCGCGATCTGTTCTCACCAACGCCTACAGATTACGCCTCTCAGGGGCACCTTTACCACGCGATTGCCAATGGAATCGACGCGCTGGCGGAAAAACTCGGGCCTGATGCGCTTTTTGCTGGCCATGGAGAGGCACAAGTCAGTGGTGCGCAGTTCGCACTGCCTGGCCTGTTTGCTGTCACTGATCTTGCTTCGGCTCATCGCGCAATTGAGGAAATCGTGGTTCAGGGGGAAGGTGCCCCCGCGCATAGCGATGACTCGCACTATGCGCGGTTTCGCGACGTGGTGGCGGAGTTCAAACAGTTCAAGGCGGCGCGACCCGACTTTGAACCGGCCCGAGCGGCAGTTGTCAATCCGGTACTGGCAGACCCGTTGCGCGCCAAGGCGCTCTCCTGCGTCACGCACCCCCTGGCCATGCGGGTGGTGGACCTGGGCAATTGCCTGTACACCCTGATGCTGCGCACGTTCGCCCAGGTCTACGCGCCCAACCCGTTGCCTGCGCCGATGCGCACCGGTCTGGCGCAAGCCGCCACGGCAATGATGTATGCGCTGACCACCGTGGGCGAAGCCGCTACCCGGCTCGCGCTCAAGCAAGATGATGGCACCCACACTGCCGGGCTGAGTTTTGAGTTGCCCGGCTCAGTGGGTCAGTTGGTGCAACGCTGTGCAGCGCAAATTCTCAGCGAGCGCTCAACGGAGCTTGCCAACGTAGCCCGTGAGCTGGAGGCCGATGTTGCGCTTCCTGGCGTTCGCGATAGTCTGGAAGCACTGGCACGCAAACTCGAAAAATTGCACGCCGAATTTGAGGGCGATCTGATGCCAGGCACACCGCTGGTCAAGAAGCCCACCACCAGCACCATCGTCGCCGCAGCAGCCACTACTGCCACGCTCAAGGTCGATCCCGCCAATCCCAACGCTGCAAGCACCGATGCCATCCATATCAACTACGACACCAAGCGTTGTATTCACTCACGCAATTGCGTGCTCAATGCGCCGCGCGTATTTCTGGCCAATGTCGTTGGCCCCTGGCTGCACCCCGAAGAAACGACTGCTGACCACATGGCCGAAATTGCGCAGGACTGTTGCTCCGGGGCCATCACCTACCAACGCCTCGATGGTGCACCCCAGGAGCAGGCACCGGAGGTGAATGTTTTGCGCGTGCGTGAGAACGGACCCTATGCAGTGCGCGCCAGCATTGCCCTTGACGGCCAGGAGCCCATGTTCAGGGCCACACTGTGCCGCTGCGGAAAGTCGCGCAACAAGCCGTTTTGCGACAGCACGCATCTGGAAGTCGCTTTCACTGCCACCGGCGAACGTACCGTGATCGACTCCGATCCGCTTGTGAACCGCGCTGGCGAGTTGACTATTGAGCCGATTCCCAACGGACCACTGGAGTTCACCGGCAATTTGGAGATCTGCGGAGGCACCGGACACACGATCCAAAGGGTGCAGACAGCTCGACTATGCCGCTGCGGCGGATCGGCCAACAAGCCGTTTTGCGACAACACCCATGCCCGGATCGGCTTCCGCTCTGATCAGTAAGATGAATGACTTGGCTTGCACACGAGCAGCGACTGGTGCATCGTGATGCCAGAAGCTACGTCGCCTTTCGATCTGATTGTGATTGGCGGTGGCTCCGGCGGGGTGCGCGCCGCGCGCATCGCAGCGGGCCATGGTGCGCGTGTCGCGCTGGTGGAACAGCACCGGCTGGGGGGTACCTGCGTCATCCGCGGCTGTGTGCCCAAGAAGTTGATGGTCTACGCGTCACGCTTTGCGCAGGAATTTGAAGAAGCGCAGGGCTTTGGCTGGACCGTAGGCGAGCCGCATTTTGATTGGCCCACCCTCAAGATGCGCCGCGATGCCGAAGTCGCACGGTTGGAGCAATCCTACCGCCAAGGCCTGGTGTCTGCCGGGGTTGCCATTCATCAAGGTCGGGCCAGTTTTGTCGATCACCGCACGGTGGCGTTGCCCGACGGTCGAAAATTCCAAGGCGATCATATATTGATAGCTACTGGTGCCCATCCAGTAAGTGGCAGTGACCTGACAGGGCATGAACTGGCAATTGATTCCGATGGCTTTTTTGAGCTTGAGACTCTGCCAAGGCGCGTGGTGGTGCATGGCGCTGGCTACATTGCGGTCGAATTGGCATGTCTGCTCAAGTTGTTGGGGGCACAGGTTGACGTGGTGGTGCGCGGCGAGAGTATCTTGCGCGGGTTTGATGCCGATGTGCGGCAGCACCTGGGCAACGCGCTGGCAGACTTGGGTTTGAAGTTTCACTATGGACGCAATCTCGCTGCTCTATATCAGTCCTCGGCGGCCTTGCGTGTTGAGTTGGACGATGGCAATAGTCTGCACGCAGACTGCGTTCTGCGTGCATTGGGTCGCCAGCCCAATACCCGGGGTTTGGCGCTGGAGCGACTCCTGCCGCTCGGTTTGCAGCTCGATGCGAAAGGTGCCATCGCGGTAGATGCTTACTCTCAAACCGGGGTGAGTGGCATCTATGCCGTGGGCGACGTGACCAACCGGGTCAACCTGACCCCGATGGCCATTCGCGAAGGGCATGCCTTTGCCGACAGCGTGTTTGGCGGCACGCCGCGCAGCGTTGACCATGGCTTGGTGCCTACGGCAGTTTTTACAACGCCCGAGGCTGGCGTGGTTGGTTTGACGGAAGCGCAGGCCCTGGAACAGTACCCGCATCTGGATGTGTATCGCTCGGTCTTTCGGCCGATGAAGTCTTCGCTATCGGCCAGCCGGGAAAAATGTTGCTCAAGCTGCTCGTTGATCGTGATACCGACCGCGTATTGGGCTTTCATGGCGTGGGGCCGGACACGGGTGAACTGGCGCAGCTCATGGGAGTAGCGCTGCAAATGCAAGCAACCAAAAGCGCGCTTGATGCCACACTGGCAGTGCATCCTACGGCGGCAGAAGAACTGGTCACCATGCGAACACCCGTCATGCGCTACGGATTTGCATAAGCACATGAATCACGGAAAACTATATTCCTCTCTGATGACCAAAAAACCCATTGTTTGAGCTGAGAAATCAAACCCCATGCTTCGTACAGATGATGATGCCGCTGGCCCAACTCAGCTTGGTGATGTGTAAATCTTTCCGTGCTTCGAGGGCGGCGACAAGTGTGCTTGCTTTGTCAGCTTGCCCCTCAGGCCAGTTGGCTTGCGGCAACATGTCGTCTATGACGTAGAACCCTGCCGGGGCAAGCAGAGACAGGCATTCTTCCAGCAATCGATACTTTCCAGACCAGGTGTCCGCGAAGATGAAGTCAAAGGTTTTGCCAGGTTCCGCTGTCAGTGAGCGCACATAGTCGTCGCCGTCTGCGCAGACAACACTTAGACGATGCTCTTGCGTCAGATTTGCCCTTAATACTGCTAGCAGGCCTTCATCGTTGTCCACCGTTGTGAGTGTTGCGCCGGCTTGCATTCCGTCAAGAATCCAAGCTGCGGACAAACCAGTTCCGGAGCCAAGTTCGAGAAACCTTCCGCCCGGCTTGCTTGCAGCCAATGTGCGCAGCAACGACCCGGTTAGCGGGTCGGATGCCATCGTGAAGCCAATGTTCTTGGAGTCGGTCCAAATCGCGGAAATGGCTGCGGGTTCTTTGAGATTTTCTTTATCGTTCATCAAGTTGCTGTTGTGGACAGGAGGTTTGTTTTGCCGCCGAAGCTTCGAGCTTATCGGTGACCAGAGGCTAGGCGGCACAGTTGCTGAGTTGCAGTTCCATGAACATGCTGTGTGGGTTTGGGCGGTAGCTCGCGAACGGACCCGATTCCTTGAATCCTCGTCTGCGATAGAGGTTTTGTGCTGGTTCGAAGGCGGGGTGTGTACCGGTTTCGAGGCTGAGCTTCGAATAGCCGCGTTCACGTGCGATGTTGATGATGTGGACCAGCACTGCACAACCGGCACCTTTGCCCCGCAACGCGGTCGGGGTGCGCATGGACTTGATCTCTCCATGTCTGGGCGATAGTTCCTTCAGTGCCCCACAGCCAATCAAGTCATCGTCTTACCATACCGTCCAGAATGTGATGTCGGGTGCTCGCAACTTGGACAGGTCAAGCGCAAAAACCTGTTCCGGCGGTGAAAGTTCATGCATATTGTCCAAGTGCTCTTGCAAAAGCGCGTGAACTTGAGGGCGGCTGAGATCGTCGATTTCGATACGCATGTGGCGAACTTATTGATGTTTGTGTGCAGCCCAGGCATCACCGCGTTGACACAGCAAAGCAATTTCTGTGTAGGCAGCCGTTCTTGCCTGGGGCTCGCGTTCGTAGTGTTCGCTCAGGTTGTGGCCGGAGCGCTTGACGATGTGATGCACGGTGGAGGCCCGGGTGCCGCTGATCGGAGCATACCTTTGCGGTATTTCTGCCGGCACAATTTGGTCATCTTGCGCTGAGATGACAAGCAGGTGGCCAGTGTAGTCGCGGGTGATTTCAAAGGCATCCGAGTTCGCCCAACTGCGCGGCGTACGAAGTACCTGACTGAACTCAGGCCCAAACGGAACCTCGTAGGCCTGCGCGGCGTACGCGGCGGGAATGGCAAGGCACAGACGGGGCACCCCGATCTCCACTGCCGCCTTCACCACCACGTAGGCACCCATGCTGAAGCCAGCCAGCGTGAGAGTCGATGGCACGATGCCTTGAGACTTGACCACCGCCTGTACCTGCAGAACACGATCATGCAGAGTGCTGCCGAGCAACTGGCCTCCCGTGCGACCGTGGCCGATGCAATCAAAGGCGAGCGTCTCTATGCCTTTTGCGTAAAGAAACGTACGGAGCTCGACGAATCCGTCGGCGGCTGAAGTTCCCCCACCGTGGAGCAGCAGGGCGGTGCGCGTCGCCGCTGGTGGAGTCCATCGGTTGCCGACAAGTACGGTACGCCGGAACGGCACTTTGAATTCAAGAATATCTGCGGTCAACATCGGCTGCTTTGTGATGCCTGGCTTGCGAGTGAACCGGCGCAATGCGGCATGCCCCAATGCTGGCGGTTGAAAGAATGCCAGCGCGGTGGACGACCAAGCCTTCTGGGCATCAATCGGGGGATTGGATTTGAAATTGCGAATGATCGGTTCATGGTGTGGGTCTTGCTGGGCCGAGCGTCTGAATTCACCGGCGATGCGCGGCTTTATTGCGCAGCGTCCGGTGAATTGATGGGGCGGGCCTCTCATTCATAGCGCGTCCACATGCGCAGGACGCGAACCGTCTTCTCTTTGGTAAAGACTTCATACACGATACGGTGCTGAATATTGACGCGGCGAGAGTATGCCCCGGCAAGATCACCGACCAATTTTTCAATGGGAGGTGGATTCTGAAATGGATCGTTGGCAACAACCGCGAGCAGTTCTTGCGCATTTGGTTTAAGGCCGCTTGCCGCAAGCTTCTTTGCATCCTTTAATGCTTGTTTGGCATAAACAACTTCCCAACTCACCACTCAAGCTCCTTCGAGCTTTTTGCGAAGGGTTCGGCCATCCCGGCCATGATGGACTCGCGCATACCAGGTACGGCCAGCAGGTACAAAGTTTCTTGAATTGCGCTCCAGTCTTGCGCAGAGAGAAGCACGGCATTACTGCGTTTCCCGGAAATCATGATTGGCTCGTGAGACTCGACTGTTTGATCAATGAGCCGGTAAAGATTTGCCCGAGCTTCGCTGGCGGTAAGGGTGTTCATTTCGCGCTCCTGCAGAGAAGCTAGAAATGGTACGCTATAACGTACGCTTGTCAAGTGGCTGTGCGAATGTGGCAAGAGGCCCAACGTTTGAGCTGAGCCGCGAGCGCAGGGTTAGGCTTCATTTCGCCTCATGAACAGAACTTGACCATCAGATTCCTCTGCTAGTTGCCGGAGCCCAAGTGAGTGGTACAGGGCCAAGGCAACTTCATTGTCCTTGTACACGCGCAGAGTAACGGAACTGGCGCCCGTGCTTTCCTTGGCTGCGGCAATGAGTTGACAGCAAAGTTCACGCCCGAACCCATTGCCGCGATGAGTGGGTGAGACGATAAGCCTGCCGAGATGGACCGATGGCACTTCGAGGACCCAGTGCTGACCAAAAGCCACGATTTCACCGTTGCTTTGGAGGGTGTAGCTCTTGCAGCCGGGCACTTGAAGTTGGACTTCCAAC
>ERZ795030.4019-NODE-4019-length-14884-cov-10.378583_pt1 | contig 14884 bp, 23 predicted proteins | sample MGYA00375122_ERZ795030 | MGnify/ENA primary metagenome ERZ795030 (study PRJEB30165, sample SAMN05720146) | activated sludge metagenome | isolation source: anaerobic digester from wastewater treatment plant | place: Japan | collected 2015-04-20 ...
CAGATAGCAGGTTTGTATTAGGCATACTAGCCGTAGCTTCTGCTATGGCTTTTTTGGTTCCTTTTATAGGAACTTCCCTAGTATCATATATACGTGTTGTTCCAGGTACTGGTTTATTGTATATACTACCCTCAAAATCTATAAATTTATTTGTTTTAAACAACTTAGTTAGTTTTTGTGTGGATACTTCTAAAGCTCTATCAGCTTTGGCTAGAGCTTGTGGTATTTTCTCAACCTCAGCAGCTATATCTGTAAAAACTCTAAGTCCAGTGTTATTAAGGTCTTTAAGTAACTTATCGGTACTTGATATACCTTTTTGGATAGTTTCTAAGTTACTTTTAGCTGAAGCTATGACTTGTAAGTCTATTTGGTACTGGGCTAGTTTTTTTGCCAAGTGTGTTACTCCTTTTTTCTTCTGCTATTTTAATTGCACTTTTATCGCATGTTGAGCAATCAACATCTGGTTTAGCTGTTTTGCAAGCTCTACAATACTCATCAATTTTTCTATCCTCCGAACCAACTCCTAAAAACTGTAAAATAGCCTCTCTAAATAGTAAATCCCTTTGCTTATACTCTATATATGGTTTTATCTCCTCAAAAGTGAATCCCCATATAATACTATCCCGTTTTGTTATATCTCCACCACTTAGTATGGCTATTAATTTGTCGAACCAGTCGGATTCATCTTCCCTACTATTTTTTCTACCCTTTTCCCCATCTCCTCCAATATTGAAAAGATTGGGGTGCAGTCGAAAAAATCCTCAATTATCTCCATAGCCAATGATGGCGATAAATAAAATTCTATATCATTTGTTACCTTTTGTACATCTTTAAGGTTAAGACTTACATCAGGCTCAATCAATAAAATAGCTATAGCTTCAGTAAGCTTATCACCAAAGGCTGTTATTAGGGAGACAACAGTAAGTGTTTCTGGTAGTTCAACGCCTTTCAACAATGATAGTAATTGGCGTACTTGTCCCATAACTAATGGCTTCATCCTATACTCTTTTTCACCGATTTTATAAAGATATTCTGTTTCAGATATTTTCATGATTCCCCCTTAAATTTTTTAAAAAAGGGTCCCTATTTAGGGACCCTGTTAAAGCTGTTACATTATATTGCCTTGAGTTTGGGTATTCCAAACAATTAGTCTAAGTGCCGAAGCGTCAGCATCATTATTATAGTACCCAATAAATGGTAATTCTACAAGAACACCAGAAGGTCCACTAATAACTGGGTCTTGTGGCTGGTAAAGCAACTCATCAATAAATATATCTACTTTTTCATCATAAGCTGCTCCAGTACCACTACCATGTGTTAAAGTAATTTGCAAACTAGATTCTGTGTTACTAATAGCTTTATTATACAATGAAACATCCTCAAATAAAGCAGTTAATGTACCAGAAACCTTTACTAAACCTTCTGGCAGTGAATATCTTTCACCAGTACCATCAATAACATATACTGAATTATCAAGATTATTTTCTATAGTTAAATCCAATTTTGTTACAATACCTAACGTAGCACCACCCTCTTTAATCACTGCTTCAAAACCATCAAACTGCTGTCCAACAGAGTCATCTGAATAATCTAAAGCTCCTGTCAATTTTGCTGCGGTAGTTACAGTTTGTGCAGACCCTATTATTGAAAAGACAGTTTCTATAAATCCTTCAGGTGCAAATGACATTTTCATACTGTTAACTTTACAACCAGCATATGTGAAATATTCAGGAGTACTTAAATCTGGAAATTGTTTTTCGATTGTTAGTCCAGGTGGTAAAGTACTAATCACAAATGTATGTGAATACGGACCAGAACCATATGTTGTAAATGTACCCAAAGTATGATAAAACATTTTTGTCATATATGGAGTTAATTCTACAGTTATATCACCAGTAACATCCTTATTACCTCTTGCAGGATTCAAAGGATTTCTATTAGCCCTAATTGTTTTTGAGTCTATAAGATTTCTAGATAATCTTAATGATTCAGATACAAATGGCAAAACATGCGGATTACTATTAGCTACAGTTTTAAATGTAGCCTCTGTACCTATCAATAATTTTGAATTACTACCCCTAGCTTGCGTCATTTGCTATACCTCCTTTTATAAATTTCTTCTTATTTTTTTCAATATTTATTTCCAATTCAGGCTCAACCCAATATTTAAACTGTCCACGTTTAACTAATAAATCAGCAATCTCATCGTTAGCAACTTCTTTAGGAATACCTTTATTAAACCTACCAAGTTCTGCAATACTTAATGTAGGTGAACCTGTATCATAATATATTTTTCTCAACCTAACCTCCTGTTGTTGTCATATTACCTAAACTATGCCTATAAATAACTCTATAAGATATAGCCATAGACTCTAAGCGTTTTGTCGGGTCTAATGTAAAAAAATCTACACCCATTCTAGATGAGTATTCAGCAGTATTACTAAATCTATAATTAGCATACATAGCTGTATGAATATAATTCAACAAATCTTCCATATCCTTATCATATGCCCACACCTCAAGAACAATGAACCATTCCCATGTTTCTTGTCTATTTACAGCACGGTCATCCTCTAATCTAGTCTCCCTATCAGAATATATAAAAATTGTAGGATATGGTACATTATCTAAACTAGTTGGTGGTATTCTAGATACTTCAACATGCGGAAATATCCTTTTACCAGTGTTATCAACAATACCTTCTAAAAGTTTTTTAATCTCCTCTAAAATTATCTGCCGTTTAGTAGACATTATTTAAACCTCTCGGCAACAGATGCTACAACACGGTCAGTTTGGGTAGCTATCTCATTTACAAACATTTCCTGCAACGCAACTTCAGAAATGCGTCTTGGGACATGCACTATTTTTGCAAATTTCCAACCATCTTCTAGGTTATCCCTATCCTTAAACCGCATAAACTTACGCCTTTTAACCATAATCGTTGCAACACTACCAAGTTCACCTATATGTGTTGGTGCGTGTGGTGCAAAAGACCAAAATCCATATTTTGTAGCATATTGGTTTATAATTCTATGTGTTGTAAGTATAGACTCTCCTAAATGTGGGGTAGATTTATCATCCCATTCTTTTCTACCTCTACGTTTAACTCTCGTATAAATATACTTACGCATTTTAGTTTCAACTAAGTTTATAAGTGCTTGCGGTAAGACCATATTTAATTCTGAGGACACAGCACGTCTTAGACCCCTAGCAACTTTACCATTTATGTAAGATGCTATGGAGTCTTTAATATAAGAAGGGTCTTTTACAGAAAAATAATCCAATTAACCACCCATAGGATTTTTACGATACATCATAAGTATCTCTTTAACTTCTGGTAATAAGCCACCTGTTAATTTTGAAAATGACCCATCTGGCATAGATAAACTTGTTAAACCAATATCCGCTCTCCTACGAAACATATATGCTACCTGCAACATGCAAGCATATTCTATAGCATCAGGAACAGAAAGTATATAAGTGGTCTTATCATTAACAACTGTTTCTGAAGCTGTATAGCCTCCAGTATACGTTATAGCAATCTGTTTAGGTTCACAATATGATGTGGTAGCATCAAATTCAAGTAAACCCTCATCTTCCCAAATATAATAATCACTATCAATAGTTTGGTCTACATCATCTAATGTGACTGTAATTGTTGATGTAATATCTATAGGATATGCAGTTAAATAATATTTCTTTTGTCCAGCATCAAAATATTGCGTTCTCTGTTGCTTGGTTAACTGCCTATTTAAGAATGATTGTATCCTATCCGATACATCTTGGATTAGAATATTGAGTAAAGAATCAAAATTAGTAACAGATGAGTCTATATCCAGATAAGCTTTAACATTGGATAGGCTAACAAGCATTATACTCATTATTTCTTCTTTACCTCTTTACTTTTAATCATCCTATTAACTGCAATATCACCAATCTCATCCTTTTTATCACTAAATTCCTCAACTTTCCATGACTGGTCCTTAATTACAATATCATAAAATTGAGGGGGGATTACACCCCCCTCCGTTATACCTAACCCGTTGCAAAAAACTGTATAGCCCTTTTTAACTCTTAGCATACTATACTGGGTATTCTTTTGGCGAGCCTAAGATACCTATAGCATCACAGACTATAAAAGGACCAGTACCACCATTGAACTGCACTTCCATTTTTCCTCTCACATACTGTTTTACACCCAAAAGATTTACAGCTATTTCAGTTCTTGTGTAGGTGTTAGTCACATTATGCGAACTTGACGCATCAGTAATATCCGTATAGGTTGAATCATCACTTGATTCCTGAACTGTACAAGTTACAGTTATGCCCAATGGTGTGCCTAACGGCTCGCAGTTTGAGAATACAAAAACAGCATATTCATAATCTGACCTATCGGCACCAACACCATTAACAGAATCTGCAACAGCTCCTGTTCCTATAGTTGTTGGAGCAACGGACAGGAATGTGTTTATCGAGTTTCCTAAATCTCTAAGCATTTCTTATACCTCCTAAAATTTTTATAAAGGGTAGGTATTACCTACCCTTATTAGTTAAGCTATAGTAGCATCATTAATCAGACAGAACGATTCAGCGTGTCTAACCTGAATATCAACTTCCTGAAGTATACGAATCCAAGTCTGGTCAGACTGGAAAGCAGTATACGTTTCCTGAGATGCTCTAAGTTCTACAGTTCCCCACATACCGATAAGCAGTTCAGACCAGTTACCGAAATAGATTTCAGTACAATTTGTAGAATTGCCCTTTGTTAAGTCTATAGGAATCTGTGTGGTCATCTTATACGGATGCCCCATCCATGAAACTAAGGACGATTCTGAGGTCATAGGCTGCACAATATACTCTCCGCCAGTATCAGTACTGAACTGTGCTACTTTTGTCTTTACGAGTCTCCTTCTTACTGCTGGATGGAATACATATCCGAGATTACCCCTATACGCATTATCTTTCTGTAATTCATACTGCATATCATATAGGTAATCAAATGTTGGAGCACCACCGTTAGTGCCTATAGCAACAGTATTAATATTTGGTGTATTGGCTATACCTCTAGGCTCATATTCTACACCAGTACCCCTTAACGCTGCTAGGTCTATTTTAAGTGCTATAGTCGTAAACAGGTCGTTTCTAATTACCTCTTCAACTGATGGATTGGAGTATTTCAACAACTCATTGGACAATTTAACCAATGCTCCAACCTTTTTAGGAGTTAAGGTAATCTGACCTGCGGTCAACGATGACTCGGTAATAGACTCATTCTCACCAAGCCAGTAGCCAGTTGCCCCGCCAGTCTGTTTAGGCATCTGCACTGGTGACGCATTCAGTCCTGGTAGGACTGTAGCTCCCATCTGCATAACTACTGATTCTGCTCTTAACAATTCAATGTAGCCAGCTAAAATCTCATTAGGGACAAAATAACCCATACTGGTATCTGCACCCATGGACATTGCCCTTTTGTTGGCTTCATTAAATACTTCCCTCTCAAAACCAGCACCAGACCAATCTTTAGTTACTATTGCTCTAGCCGCTCTAAGAAGGGAAAATTTCTTAGCCTCACTTTCCAAACCAGGAACGCTTATGCCTATTCCAAGTCCAGGAGACATTCTAGTTTCAATCTGTTTCATTCTTGCATCCAAACCATGCTGGGCTTCACTAAGCTCTTTCAGTGTAGATGCAACACTACCAACCATTTCTTTCTGGTTTTCTAAAAGTTTCTTAATTTCTTCCATTTTTATTAATCCTCCTATTTTTTATAAGTAAATTTCTCCTTGTTCATAGCCTACTTAGACTGAACGGAAATTGTTTGTTCTAGCACACTGTTAGTATCCTCTAACAACTGTTTTATATAGCTCGTTGTTTCCTCAACAGCTTTAGATTTTAATGTTTCCAATTCTTTAAAATCTTCTTCAAGCTGTTTATTAAACAATTCTTCTTCCTCAGCTTTAGCATCAATCCATGCTTTAATAGCATCTATCTTTTCTTCTAATGTTTTTACAGCATTTAAAATTTCTTCCATACACTCCTCCTCTATTTCAGGTGATTTATTCATATCTGTAATATTTGTTAATTCATCATAAGTTAACCAATAGGTTAGAAATAATTCTCCAGCATCTGCGGTATAACATACTTCACACCTATCACCAACCATCATTTTACTATGCTCATCTACCCATTCTTGTGCTGTTTCATGTGTCCAGCCTTTTTCTTTATCAAATAAATAACCAATTATCTTTTTACAATCACTTTCAGTACAATAATGAGCTTTTATACCTTTAGATGCAGAAATTGTTATTGTCTTTATATCATGGTTTTTATGTTTATCTTTTTCACCATCAACTTCAATATGAACATAATTTTCAGTATCTGGTTTTGTTTCTATAATATCTTCAGCATCTTTACCCACCAAATCTTCTTTTATAATAGTTTCATAATCAGTATCAGTTTCTAAACCTTTTCTAACAAAATCAATATATCCTTTTAGTTCAGTATCTTCCTCTTCATTAAAACTTTTCATCATAGCCGATGGGTTAGCGGGAACTAAAACCTGTGATACTTCAAGCAATTCTACATCAATATACTCTCTATATGGTTTTTTACCTTTTTTAACGTCCTCATCATATTCTTTATCTTCATACTCATATGGTAAAAACCCAACAGAATAAGCAGCCCTACCAAATTTAGATGCTAATTTCCATCCCCAATCAGCTTCAGGATTGCCTTCATTAACATAATATTTAAACTTAGCTACTAATTTTCCATCTACAACACCAACCTTAGTAGCTTCTCCTATTTGGTTAGTCAACTTATCATATCGATGTGATGTCAAAAGAATAGGATTTTGTTTATACCTATATAATCTTTTTTTCCAAGCATCTACTTTAATAACTTCTCCATACCTATCAACTGTTTCATCTGATATAACAGCCTCAAGTGTGAAGTCTTGCTCATTAACACTTTTAACATCACTGATAAAAGTTTTAACTATAGGTTCGCTCATTATTATTCTCCTAAAAAGTAGTTTTCATTAATATAATCGTTAATAATTAAAATAATCTTTAATTCACACATATTAACGCCAATACTTAATTTTTTTCTTTAACTTTAATAACAGGAATAGCGTAACATTTACAATTTATTATCTCTTGTATTGGAGCTTTACTATCCAACGGAAATCTAATAACAAACTCATCACTAAAAGAATCTCCAAGTCTTACAACCTTCCCTGCAAATTTATTATGTCTACCATTTTCTGATTTAGAAATCCATTTATGATACTGTATACCCCGCTCACCCATCGCATAAAACCTAACACCATTAATAATGGAACATGCTTCAGTTCTTGCTATAGTTGTTACTCTACTATCTGTCTTATTATAAAATACTCTAATTTTCTTAGCTAAGTCTTGTTTGTTATCTCCAGTTATTTTGGCTAGTCCTTTTTCTATTGTTGAGATAATTGTATTTGTACTAAATTCAATACGCTTAGAGATAAATTTTGATACTGTATCTGATATTTTATCCGATTCAATAAGTAATTCCTCATCTAATAACTGTAATCCTGCTTGGGCTGCTAGTTTATATGTGTTTGTGATAACATTTTGTAATTCTTTAACCTCAAAATCTACATCAAGTATAACAGCTTTATCATCAAAAACATTTGCTAAAACTCGTTTCCGTTGTTCAAATAAAAATCTTTTAAATTTGCTTTTGAACATTTGTTCTATCGATATTTCCCTAGATATAAAATTTCCCCATAATGAATCTTCTCTCATAGTAAAATCTACCCCCTTATCTGGCATTGGTTCAGTTGTAGGTTCATCTCCAGATGGTGTAGGTTCATCATCTGGTGCCGATATAGGTTCGTCATCCTCATCTGGCTGTTGTATTGGAGTTATAGCCTCAACAGCATTTTCAACTGGTATAGTACCCATTTTAACCCACCATGTATTTCCCCAGGGCATATCCTCAAAACCCATATCTAACCGTTTATTAATAGCATTTATTGGGTACCCCATTTCATTTAAAATCTTAGCCATTTCTACTTTTTTTCCAAAATCTTCTCTTAAGGCTTCAACAACAGATATATCAAAACCGCCCCAATATCTACCACCTTGTATATTCGCAAAAAATTTAGCCCATAAATAATCTTCTAAATATATTATTTTTGGTAATAATGTTTCTTTCCAAAATGATTCATGAGCTTGTTTTATACCTTCATAAGATTGTATGTTACTATAATTTCCTAAAACTACTTCATTTGTTTTAAAAGCAGCTAATATCTCACCACGTATTGTATCCTTTAATACTGAAAATTCCATATCCCTCTGTGACATGGCTTTTGTTTCAACAAAATCAGCACCACCCTCAATAATACCTACTTTATGAGCATTACTATATCCACCATGTTTTTGCTCAAATTGGCTACGCATCCTATTAAATTGCTCATCAGTAAGAAAATCAGGAACTTTAATCAATCCCGATAAAGATATACCATCTTTAAAAAACTGTTTATTATATCTACTAGCAAAATAATCTTGCTCCACACCTATTTTTGAAGGCTCATAACCAGACGCCCCTCTAAGTTCGTTATAAGGGTCAAAATATCTAAATTGTAATATTTGATGTGGTGCTAAAATTAACTCTTCCTGTGGTGCACCAATATATTTCCAATAACCCTTAAATACTTTTCTACCTTTAGCATCAGGCTCTAAAACAGGTTCAAATCTTGTTGGATTTACTACCCATATATTTTGAGGTATTTCAGTTATATTTGCCCTATCAATAACCCAAAAACTTTCTCCATACAATTCCAAGTATAAAACCGTAGCAAAGAATAATGTATTCGTAATCATATATGGATTAGGATTAGTAAATAATTCATATAATGGGCCCTTATTAACTATTGTTTTTATATCTTTTGTTTTTTCTTCATAGATATAAAACGGAACTCTTGATATATTTTGTGCTATAGCATTAATTGATGCAAATACCCATACACTATTCTTATACGGGTCAACTACCTCCATATTATCTATTGATGATAAATAACTTCGTAGACTCCTATGTATAGCTGAATCTTCTGTAAAATTACCTATTCCCTTTTTGTAATACCCAAATCTCTCTAACAGTTTTTGAACTAATGTTTTGGTCATTTTCCCTCCATCACTTATCTAAACATTCAGTTTATGATAATAGTGAATTTAAATCCATCTAACCTTGTATAAACCATCTGTCCTAAGATGTGAGTATAAGGAATACCTTATACTATCCAACGCATGGTTCATAAAATCAACAGGCTCATCTATGATATTACCACGTTTGTCTGTTTTCCAGCTATAAGCCCTAAACTCTTTAATCAAATCAGAACTATCCTCTTTTACAAAATGCCTCATACGTTTTAAAAAATCTATACCAGCTACAATATTTTTTTGTGCAGCTTTTATATTAAACCCAGCATTTCTTATCTCTTTAATAACCTCAGGTCTTTGACTATCAGCGTACATAGGCTTACTCCATTCTTTTTTAGGAATTGTTGTTTGCATGTAAGCTATCAATTCTGATACAGTCATGCCAGATTTGTAGAGTAGTTGTTCATGGAAAGCATCTTTATCTTTTACAACACTTCTTATTATAACATTAGGGTCATTATGCCCAAAGTCTAACCCATATAGTACAATACCGCTTTTCATATGAACAGGCATAGACGGGATACTTTCCCAATTTCTATAAACTAGATTTTCCAATTTTCCCCATTCACCAAGAGCATAAATTCTATAGAGGTTAATATCTTTATCAATTAATTCCTCATATCTTTTTTTGCTTTTTTCGGGTAAAAATGGGTTATCTTTATATGTTGAGTGTATAACATCTATCTCATTTTTAAAAGCCTTATTACTTATTAACTTCTCTTTTAACCAATGAAATTCATCTATAGGGTTAAACGATATAAATATCTGATTGGGTTTCTTATCCGCAGATGGTGCCCTTAAGTATAGTCTAACAGTGTTGAAATCATTTTCTGTTATATCAGTAGCTTCTTCAAACCACATATAGTTCCATGAAGATGATTTTATCTTTTCTGGATTATCTAAACCATTGAAGTGTATTAAGTTGCTACCAAAATAAAAGTTCATACCGACTTTATCTTCCTTTATCCTATCCCTAACTCCAAATGAATCCATAATCTCATAAAAAGGTATAATAACAGATGTTCTCATTGACGGCATTGTTTTTCTTACTACTAAAAATTTCTTATTTTTCTCCGTTAAAAATTTATACAATAATAATTGAATTATTGAATATGATTTAGAGCTACCACCTCCTCCCATATTAACAACAATCTCTTTTGTACTCTCAAAATTAGCCAAAAATACACGAGTAGCCTTCAATTCTTTATTTATAATTGTAGGCTCAAATAATGTATCAAATAATTCAGAACTACCTTTAGTTTTAGCCAATAAACATCTCCCTTTCTGCCAATCTTCTTCTTACAAGACCTTTCAACTTTTTGCCGCCGCCATATACCCACTTCAGAAACTCATTAGCAGCATCTAAGTATTCGCCATTGTTTAGTTTCTTTCGTAATGTGCTTACCTGTAATGAACCCGCACCTAAGTTATAAACAAAAGAGCATAACGCATCAAACTGGTTTTGATTTAGTTCAACTTTTATGAGCCTATTTATACTCCGCTCATTTTTATTAAGTTCATTCATCATTAGTTCTGTAGCTTGTTCTTTTGTTATCCCGTCAACATACATACCCTTTTTGATTACCGTGCCAAAGCCTATCGTTAGTACGCCAGCAGGGCAATAATAGGGCTTAGAATAAAACCCTTCAAAGTGTTGGATAAAGTTGATGCCACGTTCTGATATTTTCATTTCAACTTAAATACCTTTTGAGCCATACGACCGCCAAACCAGAAACCCAAGACAAGCATGAGAACTGAATTATCAAATTCTGTCCACATCTGTTGGACAACCTGAATTGTGGATAACTTTTGTATCCATACATAAGTATAAATCATTACAATCTTGACCCAAAGATACATAGCCACAAAGGCATACGTAACAACAGGTCTTACAGTACCATTCAGTATCCCTAACAATGCATCAGCCCACTTTACTTGGGTAGGAGTTACTTCAGCCGCCTCATACAAAGCTATGCTTTCTTTTATGTCCGCTTCTGTATTAATTTCCTCAAGTTTCTGCTCGTGTAATATCTTTTGAGCTTCAACCTGTTTTTCAAGCATTTTGATTTCATGCTCATTATCCTGTTTTTTGCTAAAATACTTTATTACTTCTGGTGCAAAACTTCCGACTAAGCCTAATAAAGCAGATAAAATAGTTATCATGACACCATACCTCCACATAACACTCTATTAACATTGTCACTTGAGTTTGCCCAAGAGAAAGAACGGGTATAAGAAGAACATGGATTCTCCTTCTCGGAAGCAGTAGAAGAATTATCATATTTATAATAGTATGTAATAATAGGATATTTTGGATATGGATATATTGGAACTAGGTAAGGAACAGTAGTTGGTTTACTAAACATAACATCTAATTTGTCTTTTAATTCCATTGCTTCTTGTTCTGTAAGTTCTATCTTTTTATTGTCTACTTCAAGTATTATTTTAAGATTCATTATAAACTCTCCTCATATTTATTTTTAAGTTCTTCAAACTCCTGTATGCTCATTATCACAGTACCAGTTGGTATTATGCCAGTAGAAGTTTGTGCGTATGAGGCAATCCTCACATTTTGGTTGACTGCCATCTCCAATATTGTCTTGTCCGCCCTCACTATCACATGAGTAATTGTTTTCTCTGATTTTTTTGCATAATCTTTCAATAAGTCCTCTGTAGAGTTTGCACACGATAAAGATGAACTCATACCTTTCCGCCCCCTTAGCCATGTTCCATGCTGTTATTATTGGATTATCTTTTTTCACTTCTGCTTTCCTTCCAGTTATTCCAAAGAACCCAAATATAAGCAATATCTCCACAAAGAATGAACACCAGTGCTATTTTATAAAATCCAAGAAGGCACATAATTACAATACAGATAATATCAATTAGAGCAAGAGCAAGTTTGTAGAAATACCACTTATCACCTAATTTCTTCATTACATAACATACAATTTTGTTTAATTCTGTCCCGCCAGCTTTGATAATTTTATTAGTGAGTATGATGTCAATTATGTTCTCGACTACCATCACTATTGTCAATATTACTATTGTTATTAGCATCAATGACCTCCGTCATCTTCCTACAATACTTCTTAGCACTACTCCAGTGGATGCAAATATTACAATCCAAATCATTCTTGCACCATTCTGGTTTAACCCACTTTCCCATATCCTTATCTCCCTGTAACACTAAATTCTTCTGATACAAATCTTCGACAGATTGTTCTAAACTCATTCACTTTATATTTGCTTGTAGCTATCAAAGCATACTTTCCGACTACAACAGTATCGGGTATGTATATTGATGTTACAGCGATTCCTTTTCCAACGCTTACATTTGACTTGACTGTAGATAAAGTAATATAATGCTTAATGTCTTTGTTACGTAGCTGATAGATTATCTCTGCATCAGCATTGATGTACTTCTTATAATCAAATGCTATAACAAGATGGCTTCCTCTTATTAAGCGTTTATTCTCATTAAGTATCTGTACAGGTTCTTTAACATCTATTGTCTTATAGGGGTAATACAACATAACAGCAATTTGCCCTATAATAAAAGACATAATACCTAATATAGCCAATGATACCCAATAAATAATTTTACACCTAATAATGTCTTTCATTTCATCACCACTAATTTTATAACAGCAGTTAAAATACTTAAGCCACAAATAGCCACAAGTCCATAAGCAATACTTTTAACTGGCAGAAATTCAACTCGTGTTATAAATGATTTTCCAGCTATATCAAGTTTTGTTTCTAGTTTATCTATATCTCTATGCCAATCCTCTCGCAATTCTTTTATGTCATTTTTTAAACCTCCAACAGATTCAATTAATCTACCTAACTCTATCCTATCTTCTCTACGTTCTATTTGGTGTTCTGTTTCTTGCATCACCACCTCCTAATTAATTACTTTAGCACTTTCTTCTTTAATACGTTCTACAATATTAGTAAAAGCAGTATCTATTTTTTAGATAAACCAGTTTTAGTAACTACAGTAGTCACAGAACCAATCTCTTGTTTTAAAGCTTCTTTAAAATCATCCAAAGACATTTCTAAAGATATTTCTTTATTAGTAACTTTAGTAAGTATTTTTGGATTATCCCAATACCTTGAAACAGTAACAACCATTTTATCCATAAGTACTTGGCATTTAAACCTCCTAAGAATCTATTATTTCACCTTCTATAACTTCATCCTGATTAGCCAATCTAGATTCCAATATTTCATCTTTTGATTGACTTGCAGGAAGGACTTTAACTTCTGTATATATTTTTTTAGGACGACCAATCCTACGTTCCCCTTTTGGTAATTCCACTGGTGTAATTTTTATATGTATAGGCTTATCAGCCGACCCACCATTTTTAGGCTTATCTATCCATCCCCTATGCTGACCCTGACACTTCAGCCAGAACATAGCACCTAACACATCTTTTTTCTCTATAATCCTCTCAAACAGTGTATCTTCAACCAAGTCCAGTAAATGTTCCTTAGTTTCAAATAAAACCTCTTTTAACCTTTTATTCCTTTTAATCGCAGCCTTAACTTTCTCAACAGGCATACCAAGTTCTTTAGCAGTCTTTGATAACCATCCACCTGTGAGTCTGATAGCAGCTTCTATTTCATCCTGAGTTTTCTTATCCAGTTCATAGTCTTTCTTCTCCACAACATCCTTAATATCCTTTTCCTTTTCCTTTTTAATACTCCTAGCCTTACCTCCAATTTTCCCAGCTTTAGCCCTAAACTTTGCTATTTTCCTCTCCCTAGCGTTCCATGCTGCTTCCAATGCTTCTAATGCTTTAATCTCTTCCTTTGTTTTAGCGGTTTTCTTTTTCTCTAGTAATTCTGCTCTCCTAGCTTTAATCTCTGACCTACTACTCAAACAATTACCCCCTAAATCAATATATTTCCTATATAATCGTAGATATTTTAGAAAATCTTTAAACATAGTCGCTTCCTGCCTAACTGGGGTGTATATATAGTATATATGGTGATATGCAACAAATATACAACTTGCGACCGTGCCGACTTTTGTATCCATGCAGTACCCCATGATATGGGCATAAGCTGTAACATGAACTGCGGAGGCAACGGCAAATGTGATGAAGAAATAATAATTGAGATGGAGGAGGCAATACGAAATGCTGACACTACTACTACTTGTCCTATTTAACTTAATGATAGTAGTATTAACCAAACCTTACAAACCAGCTATACCTGAAGATATACCATATGATGTGCCGTATGATGAAAAAGCATATAAGTTATCCAAAGAATATGGGTATCCATATAATCGTATATGGTATGCTACGTGCTTGAATACTAGGTATTGCACAGATATGAATGCACCTGTTGTGGTGCACCCCCCGCAGGTAGAGAAGCATAAACGTAGTAAGAGTGTGGCTTCACCTCGAAGCTACACTGGCTTTGCTGCGTTACGGCATAGGTGTATAGGGCATATCCCCGCACTGAAGCAAGTTATACGGATTAAGCGTGGGTATTAGGAAGTCTTTTTGTTATTTTTTTAAAATCCAAGAATGCCCGTGTGTTGATGGGCATATTGTTCTTTGACAACTGAATATGCTGGGTAGTTAGTTGCAAAACCTTTTTGTTCAAAAATCTTTTTGTCAATTTTTTCAAAAACCTTTTTGTCAATTTGGTCTGTGGGGTGTTGT
>ERZ795030.4021-NODE-4021-length-14883-cov-7.896345_pt1 | contig 14883 bp, 8 predicted proteins | sample MGYA00375122_ERZ795030 | MGnify/ENA primary metagenome ERZ795030 (study PRJEB30165, sample SAMN05720146) | activated sludge metagenome | isolation source: anaerobic digester from wastewater treatment plant | place: Japan | collected 2015-04-20 ...
AAACCGGGATACTTGCTCAAAAAAGCCATTCCCGTTCGCACCTTCACTCCCTGGGAGGATGAACACCCTGGTTTTTTGGAAATTGATCTTGTGGCTCATTGTGGTCAAACGACCGAAGGACCCTATCTCAACACCCTTACAGCCACTGATTTGGCTACTGGATGGACTGAATGCCTCGCATTACCTAACAAGACCCAATTTGCGGTTTCTCAAGCTATCTGTGATTTGCGTAAGTCTTTGCCTTTTCCACTTCTTGGTCTTGATTCAGACAATGGCAGCGAATTTATCAATGACACCCTTTATCGATATTGTCTTTCCGATCAGATCACTTTCACTCGTTCTCGTCCCTATCAGAAAAACGACCAGGCGCATGTGGAACAGAAAAATTGGTCTGTTGTTCGCCATACCGTTGGTTATGATCGTCTGGAAACCCGGGAAGAATTAGCTTTGTTGTCTTCCATTTATTCTGATCTTCGCCTGTATATTAACTTCTTCCAGCCTGTTCTCAAATTGATTTCTAAACAACGGGTTGACGGTAAAGTCATCTTCACCTATGATCTAGCTACTACTCCCTTTCGCCGGGTCTTGGCTCTTGATTCAATTCCTGTTCACATCAAAGCCCGTTTGACCGAACAGTACTTTCACTTGAATCCTGTAGCATTGAGATCCAGCATTGATTCGAAAGTGGCATTATTATGGAAAATCGTTCGGTAACATTTTTATTTGAGGCAACGTTTCTCCTAAAGTAACTTTTTATTTTGAGGCATTATGATGGGGAACGACTGGACAGGTCGTTCTCTCCAGGGCGTTTCCCTAGCGTCTTAAGGGGGAACAGGTTGGCTTGAAAGAAATCCTTGATATAAAATGATTGAAAAAGTATTACAAATGTATTACAATATAGTTAACAAAGGAGTTGAAAACCATGCCCATTAAAAACTCATCCACCAAAGCTGTTCGTTCGTTTCGACTTAGTACCGAATGTGTCCGTCAATTGAAAAATCTCTCCAGTAATATGGGGCGCAGTGAAGGGGATGTGGTCGAGGTTTCAATTGACCGAATGTATCGGGAAGAGATCCGGTTTAGGAATCTGATGATCAGCGAAGGCCAGAAACCTGAAGAAAACTACAAGGTTGGAAAGGAACAAGAATTAAAATGATTGCAGGATTCTTTCACTTTATTTGGAAAGCGATCTGGAATTCAACAGTGATCCTGGTCTGTGCCGGCTTAGTCTTTATCGGTTTCAAAGCAAACCAACCAATGTCAGTAGTTGGAGCACCAGAGGGGATGACTTATGTTGAATTCATGAAAGACAGAATCGATGCAGCCAAAACGGTTGAACCTTCGAGATGTGGATGGGGAATGATGCTTTCGCTCGCAATACTTGGTCCGATCTACAGTGTGGTATATACAACCGTGGCAATCAATCCAGATGGCACCCTTGCTAAAATGACTGCATCCGATCCGGATATCCCGAAGGGAGTGATGGGAGCCAAGTGGTACGAAGTACCAGGAATCTGGTGGGGAGTGGTCGAGCACCTGTCATGGACGATGTTAGGAAAACCGGCTAATGTGGGATGCCAGTTTAGAACTGTTAGGTAATAAAGCGAGGGCAGTCCGAAGAAAGGCTGCCCTTCGTTTAGAATATCTTTGTAATTTGACATGAAGCAACTTTGATTTACCTAATTATTCAGTTGCGAAATTTCTGAAAACAAATCTTATTTTTTTAACTGAAGTTCAGCATATTTTTGGAGTTGCTTTCTACTTGAATCTACTTAGGTATTCTGAAATAAATCGGTTCACCTGAAAAACTGGAATAGTCGACGTATGGAATGCTGTTGTCATCATTTCACTACTGACAACTAGAATAGGCTCAATTCTCCATTTATTTTTATCGTGTATTCCAACAGAACTCAAGACGGATGGTAAGTTTTCCTTAATCCATTCACTCCGTTTATTGTGCTTTTTCACTGTGGCTTCCTTCTTACTATTTCCTGTAAATAAGGCTTCTAGCTCATGGGATATTTCAATTGCATTTCTTGCGACTTCTAAAGCCTTGCATTCAATAACCGCTATTATTCGTTTATTAGGAAAAAATGCCATTACATCAATATCACCCAAATCGTTATTTGGATAACCGATCCTTTTTCCACTAATTGATTTTACTTTTTTCCGAGATAAAGCACCGGGCATAATTGCACAAGCATCAAATACTCTTTGATTAAAATCCTCGCCTTTTTGTGTGCTATTCTTGCCGATAAATTCTTGCATCGCTTTACTGATATATCTATCTTGAAGGCGTCCTGAGACTACAGCTTGTAAGAGATATTCAGAAGATGCAAATAAATGCCGAACTCCCCAGCAAACTTTTTTCTGTCCATTATCAATGACTATTAACAATGGACGTCTCATATATGACAATCCACGACTCATTCTCCAGGGATATACATCCGTTTTTAAAAATGGCTCAGGAGGATTTAAGAATTCTTCCCTTGGTTCAAGCGTAAGAAAGTCGACCATTTTTTGAGTTTTATTCTGGTCCCAATGAAGAATTTTTGATAGTTGCTCCACTAAAACACAATATTCAATGGTTTTATATTGAGCTTGACTAACATCTAAACTTAAATTCCCTAATTCTGAAATAAAGAGAGTCAAATCCGAAAACTTTATTCCAAATTCCGCCTCAAATGCTTGATTGAGTTCTTTTACCTCAAGTGGAAAATCTTTTGGTTCAATTTCAGGTCTATCTTTCCACCATCGCGTAAAGTTATCACCTGCGTGATTAATTTCATCTGCAGAACGATGGTTTTGAAATGTGTTAATATTGGAGTTAAATTCACTTCTGTTAAAACCCAACCTTCCTGATTCTAAAAAAGCAAAATCAAAGTCAAATAATCTATACTTTGCCATATCGCTTTGATTTGCTCGAGCGATAATTTCAGAAGACAAGGCCATCAGTTGATCATATACTTCAAAGCTAATTGGATTTTTTCCGGTTGGAGGTTGAGCAACTACATATTCGATTAAGAAACGACAACTTAACGCCGCGTCATCTATTTCGGGTATTTCTTTAATTAGTTGTTCAACTAATTCGGTAGATGAACTAAAACAAGCTAATTGTGTAGGAATGGTTATTCGCCTGTTGGATCTTTGGAAAACAATTGCTTCATAATGAGTAACCAAGAAATCCAACAAATGTTCTGCATTTAAATCACCAATAATGTTAGCTAATGTGTTGAATAAATACTCGACAACTTTGTTTAAAATTTTTACATGATGTGAATTTGAAATTGGTCCTGTTGATAATTGAAATTCTCTCTTGATAAAATCTCCTTCATCGTCTAGGACATTACTGGTATCTGCCTCTTGAATTTTTCTAAACTTAATCGAATTTCCAGGAAGCATTGTAGGATTGATACTTGGGTCTATAGAGAGAACTTTCTTTTTCCTTGGAAAGGATTTCTCAAGCTCTATAAAATTATGAAGTTGATCCTTTATTTTCACTGCTTGCTCTGTCCAACCATTTTTTGTTAATAGAACAGATAAACCTCGTAATACATAGTTCACAATTTCTAGTTCGCCTGAATTATCTGGAGTGTTGATCAAATTTACCACTTCAGGAGATATATAGATTTCCATTTTGTTATTTGAGGGAAAACAAGTTGAAACTAGTGGAGTATTCTTGATACTTTCATCTTCGTTATTTTCTTGATTGATTACCACTTCAAAATGCAGAAGATTTTCAAGTTCTATTTGTGAGAAACAGTGGGGACAGGTTATATAAAATTGCCACAACCAGTATGATATTATGTCTACGAAAGCAAATGGATTTTGTTTTTCAGACATTTGCGATTCTTTTTCATAATCAACAATTGCAGTGACCCAAATGGTGGAGTTTGGAAGCTCAATAACCAGTGCAATTTCTGAAGGATTGAAATTTATAGGAGTAAATATTGGGCAGGATCGATGGCGATAAAAATTCTCGACTTCGAACCAACCATTTGACCTATATGATCTCACCGCATGGATGTCCACTTTTTCGAGATAATCTTTTATTATTCCCAATTCACTTCCAGGGGCAATGTTTATGAGTGTTGGCCTTGCATCATCACTTAAATAAAAACTAAAATGATTATCGCGATAGATTGAAAACTCATCCAGAGCTGACCATGCAATTACCTTCGTTGAATCGAGGATAGCCTGTTGTGCTTTAGCGAATTTATACAATAAGAATTGATCAGACGGAAAAAGTACACTGAGAATATTAAGCTCATTTGCTGAGAGAACTGTTGCGATAGCTTTTTTATTGGTTTTATCAAAATTCAAGCCCATAATTGTGGATCGCCCAATACCTACTTGTACAATTAAGTAAAAAACACCTCCTAAATTAACCGTGTCTGCGTACAACTTTTGCTCAACATACGCTAATCGTTCATCTATAATTTTCCCTTGATTCCGATCATTTTGGGCTACAAAAACTTCATCGCCAAAAAAATCTCGAAAATCATCAATTACTGCCACAGCATAAAGCGCTTTATCTGTATCTAGGTGCCAAACACTCTCTTGGATTTCTATATCTAGTTTCGGTTGATTAAATCTATATCCGGTTTCCTTATACCCAAGTCGATGAAGCGATGAACCAATCGAATGGAGAACGGTTGTTTTATATTCGGTAAATAATAAATCCAGCAAGTTATTTTCTTTTGCCGCCAACAAAATATGCTGGCGAAGAGTCGCTAGTAACATCCATGGTTCTGCAACTAAGATTTGATCTTCGAAGCGAATCAATGGGCGTGAATGTAAAGGACTATTTTGAAATGAATACGAGTCTGATGTTAAAAGCCCGAAATCCTGTATGAATGGTCCTATAGCTTCATATCCAATATTTAAGGAACCTAATAACTCCTCCAATTCTTCTACTGAAAAAGTGACTATGGTCGTTTTTTGATCAATATCATTGGGGACATAAATTGAGCGCGATTTCATAATTGGCAACATATTTCTTTCCAAACCCATTCCATGAGCCATCATGTCACTAATGGCTAAAATACTGAGATTCATCGCATAGATCTTGTTACGAAAATCTTTATAAGGAATAAACTCCTCGCTAAGAAATATGGCATGGTTTAGGTTCTTCAAAATGAATGTTGGCTCAGAGATTTGACCGGGAAAAACTATATAAGATCCACCGAAGAAAGTAAACGCCTCGGTAAATGCATTTGAAGCTGGGTCTTCCTGAGATTGAATATCGCTTTTTCCCAAAGGCGGTTCATTAAGTATTTGTGACAATTTATGTCGTGATACTTTGGGTTTGCCCGGTAGACAAGGAATACAGTTAATTGCGTGGGCTAAAGCCTCAATTCGAATAGATTGACTAGCGTTTTCGGGATAGAGTTGTAATACAGCAACTTTGGCCAACATATCTAGCGGGTCATAAGGTTTTATGATCTCGATAATTTCAGACAGATAATCAAAATTCTTCATCAAATATCCAATCCCTAAAAAGCAAAGAAGTAGTTAGCTCCTTTTTATTGGAATGCATCCACTGAAAGTAAAAGTGATTAAATAATTGGCGATATTTATAAATTTAGGGTATGCCCATTTATCTCTAGCCATGCGATTTTATTTTCATAATCAGGCATTAAGGTATGAACCTGATTCCAAAAGGTCTTGCTATGGTTTTTTTCGGAAATATGAACAAGTTCATGAATAACGACATAATCAATAACAGGCACTGGCGCCATGGCCAAACGCCATGGAAAACTTAATGTCCCTTTCGCACTACAAGATCCCCAACGTGAAGTAGCAGATGTAATCTTTATTACCTTTACCTTTACCTTTACCCCAATTTTTTCAGCATACCAGGCAACACGGTCTGATAGTACGTCGTAAGCTCTTTCTTTGTACCACTTGACAAATACTTCCTCAGCTTTAGGCAAAAAAAACCGGTCTATAAAAAAGAAATCCCCCAACTTCAAGGGCGTTTCTGCCTGATCAATTATTTTTAGTCGGTAAGATTTACCTAGATATAGAAATCCTTCTCCATTTACAAATTCTTTTTTACTGGTTTGTGGATATGAAGACAAAACTTCTTGTTGTTTCGCTTCAATCCAGGTAGTTTTTCGATTTATGACCGATAATATTTGTTCATCAGTTGCATTAATAGGGGCTCGGACGACTAATCTTCCATCACGTTTTACAATCAGCGCGATGCTTTTCCTATCTGTACGAATAACTTGATCAACCTTTATCATACTTTTGACCGAATATGCATTGCTAACTCAATGATCTTCTGCGCGACCTGATTTCGGTTTCTTACAAAATCGGGTTTATCTTTGAAGGTCATCAGTAAATGCGTCAAGATAAATGATTTCAACCGTTTTTGGGATGGATAATTTTCCCAAAAATCTACCTGTTGGGTTTCTCTATGGACAATTTCAAGAATATCGTTAGTAGTGCTAAGCAATCGATTTTGATCTTCGACTGATAGTTCTTGAAATTCACATGTTCCATATATTTCACGTTTCAACAGTGCGAGGAAGGGGAGTTCAGTCTTAGGATTCAGCCCATAATTATTTTCTTCTGCTCGTCCTTTTTCAAGAGTTTGTAATACTTCTTCAAGTTCTTTTGCTAATTTGTCCCAATTGTCTCGATAATCAGCCAGAACCTTTTCTAGTTTTTCGCCAAGACGATCATAAAATTCAGGGTCAGTTTCATAGTTCTCACTGATATGTTCACGAATAGCAGTTGTGATCTCTTCTGCAGTAGCCCGAGATGTCTTGTTCAATCGAATTTTTGCCTTAAACGCGTCGGAAAAGATAGGCAAAGGTGGAATTTTTGGGTCAATCCCATTAGAGATCAAGAATTCATCAACAATCTCGCGAATTTTCCGACTGGCATCTCTAATGCTTAATTTTTCATCTCGGTAGCGATTACGTGCAGACTCGCTAATCCATGAGAGCATTTTTAAGTCATGAACAAACCGAAGAGCTTCAGGATCAGGAAGCACTCGGTCGATAGCTTTATTGAAGGTTCGAAGCAAGCTAATAAACTCATCTCGAACCTCACCATCTGCCAGAATATCAACGCATGCATCAATATCACTAAGGTTGACGTCAAACTGTTTAAAGAAATCTTTCATTTGGCTGTGGATATATTTGAGATTGTCTTTATCTGCGCTCTGGTCAATCACAACCGAAAGAATTTCGTTTGCATCCTTTTCATCAAAAACAGATAATGCTTCTCGCAAATGATGTGCAATGCCAACATAGTCAACAATATAGCCACAACTTTTATTTCTACTTACCCGATTAACCCTTGCAATCGCTTGCAGTAGATTATGCTCCTTGATGACATTATCTAAATACATGACTTGCTCTATAGGTGCATCAAATCCAGTAATTAACATGCTTTGCACAACCAGAATACCAACATCTCCTGAGAGACCTGCGTCATTGGTTTGATCAAATGGAAGTTTAAAGCTAGCGATCACTTGCTCGTGTTGATTTTCATCGGTGAAGAGCTTATAGACTGCGTCATCATTGTTTGTTCCTGAAATCACTATTTCAACTCTAAGTCGTTTGAGCAACTCAAGATCTTCAGTAGAACCGCTAAATTGCTGAACCTTATCCTTGATGAGCTCATCTAATGCTCTTTTATACCTAATTGCGGCTAATCGAGAAACCGCTACCACTTGTGCCTTAAATCGGTTAGGGAAGACTTGTTCCAAATAATGATCCAACATATCCGCAGCTTTATCACGAATCACTTCTTCTGCTTCAAGGTAGGCGCGCCATGTATAGCGGTCCAAAATTAATTGCCGTTCATCTTTATCAACCGCTGAAAATACATCTTCAAAACGGCGATTCATCTCTTCTTTGTCTGTCACGCTCCCTTTGTGGGTTCGACCTTCATAAACGATCTCGACAGTAACTCCATCTTCAACTGCTTGACGTACTGAGTACTGGTCAATATACTGTCCAAAAGTAAGTTCCGTTTTTTCTATCGGTGTTCCTGTAAATGCAACTCTCACTGCGTTTGGCAGAGAGACCTGCAAATTTGCTCCCAACAGTTTGTATTGAGTACGATGAGCTTCGTCAATCATCACCAGGATTTTATCGGATACGTTTAACTGTGGAAATTTTTGCTTTAATTCATTTTCCCGGAACTTGTGGATCATCCCCATAACCAGGTCGGGCGTTGGTGAATGTAGATATTCCTTTAGCGTAGCAATAGAAGATGCCTTTTTAAGGCTGTATCCAACTGATTGAGCTGTGTCTCCTAATTGCTTTTCTAGATCGGTACGATCAGTAATAAAAACGATTTTGTATTGGTTCAAGCCAGGATCGTGGAACATCGCACGAACCACAAACATCATGGTAAGCGATTTTCCTGATCCCTGCGTGTGCCATACAATCCCACCTTTTTCTGCTGGGGTGCTTTTCTCCTTCAAACGGGTGATGATCTTTCTAGCAGTCCTGTATTGTTGATAACGAGGTACCAGCTTAATAATTCGCCCTTTATCATCATTGGCAAATACAGTGAAACTGTGGATGATATCCATCAGGTTGGTGGGAGAGAGCATACCATGTACTAATACTTGCTGGCTGTTGACTGTTTCACCACCTTCAGTATCAATATCTGCCAGTTGATATGGGTAAGGGTCTTTCCATTCGATAAAGTGCTCCAACTCGCCAGTGATGGTGGAGTAGCAGCATTTTTGACGGTAGGTGGCTACTTGAAACTGGTTGTACCAGAAGAGTTTTTCATTGCCTTCAACCATTTCGCGCCGATTGGCATAGCGTTTCAATTGTTCAACCGCTTCACCCATTGGGTCGGCAATAGCCGGAGACTTGCATTCAATAACAACCAGGGGTAAGCCATTCACAAACAAAACAATGTCTGGAATGATATGTTTCTCTGTGCCGGGAACAGTCAGCTTAAATTGCGATACTGCTAGAAAGCGATTGTTCGCGCTGTAGCTAAAGTCCAAGAATCGGACATTTGGACTCTTCTCGCGGGTTTGATGGTTTATATCTGCCGGCCACCCTTCCAACAGCAAATCAAGAATTTCCTCATTAGCTTTAAGCAGACCATTTGCTTGTGGAGTCTGAATCCGGTGAACCATGGCCGCTAATTGTTCTTCTTCCATCCAGGGATTTATTTGACGCAAAGCTTTAAGAAGTTCGCTTTCGATAATTACATCTGAAAATGATTCACGCAGAGTACTGGCTGGATCATATTTATCGCCTCTTAAAATACGCCAGCCTAATCCTTCCAACTGACGTAAAAAAGGCTCTTCAACCTGTTCAAGTTCATTAAGGCGATTTTGATCCATGATAACCCCTATTTCAACTCATTCTCAAACCGGTCAGTAGACCAGATCTGTTTACAGATTTGCCGATACAATGCCTGACGCTCATCCAGATCGGTTTTATTGAAGTGCTCGTATGGTTTGAACTGTAAACCGCTATGCTGGATGAACTGGATAAATGCAGGATTGTTTTGGTAGCACAGATTGTTCAATGAACGAGCAAGCAAATTTTGGCCAAAGTAAGCCTTTACCTTAGTTTCATATTCATCATCGTTTAAGCTTTGATTGAACCCTTTGGGTAAAAGAACAAGCCCACCGATACGATTGCGATAATCGCCAAAATCAGTAGGATGATTGAATTCATCAGTGTGGCGCTCGAATTTATCTGCCCAGATATGTTCCACTTCGAATGGTTTCTTAATGTTTGGATCAATGTAGGTGGCATAACTGGATTCTATTCCACATTGTGATTCAATATAACTGGTTATCCGGGCGAGCATTCTATGGAGGTAGTAATGGTTTTGCTGGTGGATGCGCAGGCGGTCATTGCTGTCAAATGTGTCTTCCAGTTCATCCACTTTTTGGTGGAGCATCGCCGCCAAATCCGAAACGCTCTTGCCGCGGATCTCCTTCATCAGGTTGAACATGGTGTAAACAATGGCTGAATAACCCAGCGTGCGGAAATTCCAGACCCGACGGGCGATGAAAATGTCGATATAACCAGAAACCAACCGGATTTTCTTTTTGGCAGTCTCTGGATCATCATTGGTGGTCAATGGTGCCAGCAGCAGTGGATACTGCAAGGTAAAGTAATTACTGGCATTGTAATAGATATATTCAAAACCCAGATTGAACTTTATTGCAGCCTGGCGGATGGTGATGTAATAGTTGGAAAAGTATGTGAACTGGCGCTGGATGAAATCCCGATAATCTTCCGGGCGGTTCAAGCCAATTTTCACATGTTCATCGCGCACCCATTTATGAAAGACGGTGCCGATGATGTCGAAATCCTTGTTGGTAGCGCCCTTTTTGCGTTCGCGGATTGTTTCGGCGTATTGAGCGCGCAGCCAGGCTTTGAAGAAGTCAGCTTCATCTTCCTTGCTTATCTTGATCAGGTCATATAACCGCTCTTTCCAGAGTTCGTTTAATTGATCTTTGTTATTCGTACCATTTACATTCGCCAGCAGGTAGCCTTTAAGCATGTCCGTAGGGCTTAGGGACAGCCCGCGGTCGTTCATGGTCTCAAAGATGGTGTAGGCGTCTTCATCGGAGAACGCAATGATCTCCACCAGCACCACTTTTTGCTGCAACCACCAGATGAAATAGGGTAGCGCATCCCCCTTCAGTTCTTCCGGAAAATTCTCTTCAATATCGGTGTAGCGGCTGACCAGGTTGCGAACCGATTCAGAAGCATCGGTCAGATCGATCTGTTCCTTTTTGTCGCTATAAAGCGCTTCCATGCAGGCGGTGCGCTCATCGATGTCAATGTTAAAGGATTTCTCTCCATATACTTCGGAGAAGACCAGGTCTTTGACATCCACTGGTTTGGGATGAGCCTTTTGCAGATTATTCAGGTAGATCATCAGCAAGGTCAGTGAGGTCAGGCGCTGCTGCCCGTCCACGATGAAGTTTTCGCCTTCTTTGTGGCTGATTACGATGGAACCCAGGAAGTAATTGCCGTAATTGCCCACTTGCGGCAGGGTATGCTTCTTATCGTAATAGGAGAAGAACTTGTTGGCGAGGTCTTCGATCAGCTCTGTGATGTGCTTTGTTTCCCAGCGGTACTCGCGCTGATAATAGTCGATCGAGTATTTCTTGGCTTTGAGCAGCTCGCTGACGGTGCGTTCTTTTCCCTGGATCTGGATGGCGATTTCTTTGGGCATGGGGTGACTCCTACTTCTTTTTAGCTGCTAATTTCTTCAGATCTTTTAATTTATCTTGCAAAATCTTGAAATGCTCGATCTCCTCGAGCAGATCGGATGGCGTTGGTTTTACCGCCCCGAGCGCATCACTGTGTAAATGTCCTTCAAGATTTCTGGAAAGCCTCTCGCAGCTTTCGACGACATCATTGATTATTGCAGGTTCCCAATAGATTTCGGTTAATCGACCGAAACTAATCCGCTCATTGAATCTCATCACGACTTCATTAAGAATGTCAAAGATGATGAATGCTTCGTAAGTCGTTCGGAGCGCTCCAAATCCATCTCGTAGGTAGTATTCCTGGAGAGCTGCATCCGCCGAACATGCTTTTTCGTACATCTCGCGAGCCTTCGTGACTTTTCGGTAATCTCTTTCCAAAGCAGGCGAGTTGTCTAAATAGACGTAACCCGGTCTTCCATCATCACCGCCCCGTTTGATCCAATGGGTAGATAATGGAATCTCATCCTTTTCAGCAAACGACTTTAGATAATACAAGAACGGTAAATCATGGGTAAAGATGATAACCTGTCGGTCTTTAGATTTTTCCACCAGCATTTTGGCAATGGTTTCCCGCCATTCCAGGTCCAAAGAAGTGACCGGATCATCCAGGACAATTCCATTGCTTGTTGAATCGAGCTCCACTTCGGTGAGAAAATCTGCCAGCGCTACAGCACGTTTTTCCCCTTCACTGAGCACTTTATCAGGCCGGGCATTTGCGTCAGCAGATGCTTCCAGGATGATCTGTCTTAAGGTTTTTCCTTTTTGGCCGGGGGTCGATATCTTAACCTTGAGCGGCCGGCCCATATCTGCCAGGTTTTTTTCAAACAGCCGGATATATTCATCAGTGACAAGATCTTTAAATAGCTGATTGTGTTTCGTCGTGATATGGTGGGTTGTTCCGCCAATGGTACTGGCTGCCTGCGCCCACTTTAATTTTTCGACATGTTCCTTAATTTTCTCAAAAAGTGAGCCCAATAAAAATCGATGGTCCAACTCCCTTTTTTCGTTTTCCAGCCTGTCGACTCTTTCTTGGACATCCATCTCCTCAATTGCCTTAAGCTTTGTTTTTAGGTCGTCGATAAGCTTTTTCAACGCATCAACACAAGCAGCATCCAAGGGTTGGCATTTGCCAGGTTGAACATCCGATAACGCCTTAGTTATGGTCGTAAGACGGGTTTGATAGCCCGCGATCAAAGCCTTAATATCTTTTTGAAGCTGTGGGTTGTAATCCGTAATCACCTGATAAAGTAAAGGCAGCTCCAATTCCATTCTAAACAGACCAAGACTGCTCAACGTCTGTTGATCCTTTTTCAGTGACTTGCCAGATTCAACCAATGCCAGTTGCACATCGCCCTTAAGATATTCCCACATTTGAAGAATGAGCTGGCTGGCTTCTTTGGATAATGGCTGCTGGCACAAAAGACAGGGATCACCCTCCTGTGGATACTTATTTTCCACTTTGTCATTGGACCAATCTTGGGCTGCCTCTAGAAACCGCTGCCAATTGGGTGTTCCTACATCCGGTAATTGATCATTTTGGAAATGGTTTTTATCCAGAAGATTGACCGCGAGCAGACAGCGTTCATGATGACGGATGGTTTGGTTAATCTCCTCAATATGAACGTCAGAGAGCTGCTCGTCCGCCTGGGTGAGCTTATCTGCCAGGTTTTCCAGTGCCTGGATGTGTTTATTCAACTTCTCGATCTGCTCTTTCACCTTATCCAGGGCTGCGTTTGCAATTTCAATTGCCAGCTCACTGCGGCGCTTTTTTTCAATATCTGATAAAGTCGCAAGCTCTTTCAGGCGTTTTATATCCGTCTGATGGCTTAATGTAGAAATGATTCGGTTGACTTCGGAATTTCCTTGAAAGACCGCGCTATACTCACAGGGCTGGCAGCAATCCTCAACTTTTTTTGCCAGCCTGGAGCGCACTTGATCGGTGACATCGGAGAGTTGCTTCAGATAGGCCAGGCCGGCAGGAGAGAAGCTGAATTCGTTCTTGCCCGACATATGGGCTTGAACACTGGTCGAATCAAACACATAAAATGAGGAGAGCTGAGGGCAAGGGCGGTCCATACGATGTTGAATCGTGGATTCAGCATCCTTTGATATGATTTCTATTTCCGCTGTTAATGCTGCTTTGCCGGAATTTGGTTTGGTAATGTCAGGCAAAATCTCACGGTCTCCGCGGGTGAAACCGGCGCTGCCCAGCACCCGAGCATAGCCAGATTTTCCGGAGCCGTTTTCTCCATAAACAACCGTCAACACCGGATTAAACGTTAACACCTGGTTTTCCGCCAGGGCGTTGATATTTTTCAGGTTGGCAATCTTTTTTAACCGAGTTTTGCATCCCTCGGTGACTGGAGCCGAGGCAAGCTGATAAAAATGAGGAACAGAACGGACGCAGCTCTTTTCAGCCAATCCTTCATCTTCCAGAAGAAGCTGCAGCAGGGTCTGGTAAGTGTCTTCCATGAATTCTTCGCCCGAAATGATCTGATCGAGCGCGACCTGCTCCCAGTAGGGGAGTTCTTTCCCCCATTCCACAATTTTCGCCATGACAGTTTGCATTGCGTCCTCTTTTTAAAAGAGACCTGATATTGTATGAAGGATGCTGGTCATAATCTTTCCTATCAACTGGACATATTCATCTGAAGTCATCAGCGAGGTCCATCCAATGTTATGCCCAATCGTGTTTCGCAATCGGGCAACAATTTCTATGTCACCTTCAATGTCATTCGCTGCCCCTGGTAAGCTGGCAAGCACATCTACTAATGCTGGCCCTCTGGTAGTGAGATTCCGATGAATCCCTAGCCGATTTTTTATGCCATTATTCCCAACAATGATGTTTCCAAGGGTATCACCTGGATTTAGAACTGATGGGTTTGCTTTTAACAAACTTTCAAATAGAACGCACCCCTTGAAAAGATGAGTAAAAAACGGTTCTCTGGTTCCATCTGCAATGCGGATGCTTTGAAGAACTGCCAAATATTCCCACTCAAGAAGAAATGAGATAAAGGATGTTGCCAACGTGCGCCATTCCTGTCGATCACCCACTGCGCGAGATAGGAATTTTGCGCGGATTTCGGGAATGGAAGTTTGAATTGGGGCAGGTAAGAGATTGTATTGATCAACAAATACTTGAAGTTTCTCTCCTGCAATTTGCGATAATTGCCGGGCTGCCTGGTTTGCTGGGTCTCCATCCATCTCTAAGAACATGATGGCAGGGGTTCTTGCTCCCGGATCATTCTGCAAGTCTTCGGATACCGCCGCATCAAAGAAATAGACAGCCTCGGCATAGTTATGTAAAAAGAAAGAGGAAATCGCCGTGAAATAGAAGGGAACACCTTTATGAATCCTGGTGTATGCATCAGGATCGAGATGTTTTAATTTTTGCAGCAGGGGAATCGTTCGCTCATGAACTTGTAAGAACTGCCGGTTGTTTAGATAAATGTTATAGTCAAACTGTGCGAAAAAATCATGCGCTGGTGCCGGGTTTCCGGTTGCAGCGGCCTGCAAGCGCCTTCTTAATTCATCGTCATCAATTTGCTGGAATGTGATCTCCATAATTACCCCCTTAATCAGTTTTTCAGCAGCGCGTTCACGCGCACTTTGCCGGTGAGCAAGTCTTGCATGAGACCTTGTTTGATGGGTGA
>ERZ795030.4041-NODE-4041-length-14820-cov-8.169997_pt1 | contig 14820 bp, 14 predicted proteins | sample MGYA00375122_ERZ795030 | MGnify/ENA primary metagenome ERZ795030 (study PRJEB30165, sample SAMN05720146) | activated sludge metagenome | isolation source: anaerobic digester from wastewater treatment plant | place: Japan | collected 2015-04-20 ...
TTACAATTTTGACTTTCGATTATAAAGTTGCGTTTAGTTTTTCAATTGGGGATTTTAAAAAAAATGCGCAAATAACGCACTTTTTTCAACAATAAAATCACTTATTTGTATAGATCTTAAGATGTTTTTTGAGCAACTTTATCGTGATTTTTCCTTTTGGGCCCTCTTCGCCATCAACACACCATGGCGAGGCATAATTTGGATCGATGGTGACTTCATCGACGCGATAATAAGCGGTTCTGCGTTTTAACAATAAGTAATTAAGAAGGCCATTAAATAACCCTGGCTTTGTAAGATATACATCAAATTTCCCATCGTCAAGCGAGTTTCTTAGATTGACGGGAAATCCGCCGACATACTTACTGTTAAGAACCATTAGGAAAGGTACTTTATGCTCTTTGATATTATCACCGATATGAACTTTTACTGTAAAACTCTGCGGGATGACAGCATCTCGGACGGCATTCATGTAGTAGGCCATTTTGCCAAAGGCGCGAATTCTTTTTCTCTTCGTTGCGTAAGAGATTTCGCTAAAAGTGCCAATGGCCGACACAAATGCAAAATATGTCTTATCGTTTATAATGCCGATATCAAACTTCTGAATCTTGCCTTTTTTGATGATGTTAAGACACTTGTTTACGTTGCGGCTGATGCCAAAATTCTTACCGAAATCATTGAGAGTACCGCTGGATATATAGCCGATGACCGGCCTTTTTTCTTCTTTGGCAATCGCATTCACAACGCGATGAAAAGTGCCGTCGCCGCCCGCGAAGACCAGGACGTCAAACTTTGAACAGGCAAGAGCAACCAATTCATCTAGTTCGCTAAGACTATTTGCCTTAGTAATTTGAACATGTTTAAAAATATTCTCGAGACGGCGGCGAATATAATCAACTTTATGGACTATGCGACCGTTTCCAGGGGCATCAGAATACAAAAAGATGGCATCCATGCATTTATCTTACCACATGAAAGGGCTTTTAAACTAAAATGCACTAAACAAACTTGAAAAGTATTCTATATAAGAATAGTATTTACATTACTAATTCATAGAGGCTAAAAAATGTATAAATCACTAGCAAAACTATCAACTCTCGTTTTGGCTTTATTACTCGTGGCATGTGCCCCGGGAGGAACAGGAAGCGATACTGATAACGACACTTCAGGAACAACCGATTCTGAATCATCAAACGGAGATGATAATCTCCTCACGAATGTCGATGGTCTGATATCGGCTGAAAATGCTCAGGAACACATCGCATATTTAGCCGGCACCGAAGTCGGAGGAAGAGCTTCGGGAAGTCTCGACAATCAGCTTGCCTGCCAATATGTCGCCGACCATTTCGAAGATTATGGTCTTACCCCGTATTCAGAAGAAACTGGTTATTTCCAGCCATACCTTCAACCTTATACAAGAATATTTAGCGAATTTTTCTCTTTTGAAGTTTCGAACACGGCCAAGACTTCATCGGCCCGCTATCGATATGCATACGATTTTCGTTTCTTCTATGCCAATTTTACGGCATTTGGCCTTGTCTTCTCGGGACTAGCTTTTGATGATGAAGCTCAGTTGATTGAATTCGATAATACGAGCACAAATTATGCTGACAAGATTGTCTTGGTCGGATCTATAACTTCGGCGATTCTGACCGACCTTTATAATGACGGGGCCAAAGGAGCAATTATTCGCGGCACAGGTTATAACTATCCGTCCATTGAATATGGTCAGGGCGATATGTTTGATGACACTGATTTCCTCTTTTTATATGCCGCTCCGGCATCATATGATTCACTGCTATCAAATATTTCAAGCGGCCTTAATCAAGCCGATGTCTCTTATGAAATTGATAACGTCAGTAAAACAGTCAATAACGTGATCGGAATTTTAGATGTCGGCGCTTCCAATAACATTATTGTCTCCGCCCACATTGATCACCTCGGCCGCTTCGACGCTGAAGATGATGGCTATTATGCCGGGGCTCTCGATAATGCTTCGGGCGTGGCTGGAATGCTCGAGCTCGCCCGCATCTATAGCGAGAACGCAGAGAAACTGGCTAAAAACATTATATTTATCGCCTACAATGGCGAAGAGGCCGGCCTCTATGGTTCACAACATTATTCACGAAACCTCGTTGGTGAAAAAGCCGATACGCGAGCCGCCTTTAACCTCGATATGATCGGTGGCGGTTCAAATGAATACGAATTAGAAATAATCGGAAATATCGGTGGACTTACCTCGACTGTCGAAACTAAATGCGCTGATTACGATATTGACAACTACACAATCTACGGCAATCAAGCTAACAGCGATCACTACTGGCTGGGGCAGATGCGCATCGTCTCGCTTTCGTTTGTCCATTTTGACGACCGTTTTTATCATCGTCCCGCCGATACCGAAGATAAGATTAATTATGAAGTTTTTGCCAATCAGCTATCTATGATAGCTAGCTTGATGCTTACTTCTTATAACAAATAAAAAAATCTATCTTTCGATAGATAATTTTCCACTTGGTGATCCTAGCGGGAATCGAACCCGCGATTCAACCTTGAGAGGGTTGCGTCTTAGCCGCTTGACCATAGGACCGACGAGTATTAGTTAAGCAGTTTTAACGCAACTTTTCAATAATATATTGCAGGCGTTTATTAACTTCTTCGCATCTAAGAACCTGGAGGATAGCCCAAAGGTTTGGCGAATTTTTGCTGCCGGTTAAAGAAATCCGAAGAATTTCGGCAGCATCACCGACGTGGCCGACAAAGAGGCTGGGATTGGCCTTATATTCTTTGCTGCTTTCGGCAAAGCCGCTTTTCGCCGCCATTGCCTTAAGAGCAGCAAACCAATTGTCGTTATCAAGAGTGTAATCGTTCGAGTTAATGAATTCTTTTAAAAAGGTGATGATATTATTATTAGCAATCCGACTGTTAAAGGCCGGCATATCGCCAATTAATTCGAGATAGTGGTCGTGATAAAAGAAGCGGATATGAGAGTAGATATCACTATACTTAGCAAAATCCTTACGCGGATTTTCTTTTTCGCGTTCGATATTGAGAATCTGTTCATAATACTCATCGTTGCGATTGATTAAATCAAGCAGTTCTGGCGAGTGATTAAGAGCCCACTTTTTTGAAAGTGAAGCCAGGCGATGCGCGCTCATTCGGGCGATTACTTCCTTGGCGAAAAAAGTTAGTTTATCAAGATCGAAAAGGGCGCCGTCCAGCGACATCTTATCAAGGTTAAAGGTGAACTTATCAATATCATAGATATTGCTCTGCTCGGTCCACTCCTCAAAATTCGAGTTGGCAATCGACATCAAATAGGCCATCACGGCCCGGGGCGGATAGCCGTCTTCGATGAAGAAACTGACCGCTGCTTCCTGATCCTTGCGCTTCGATAATTTGCGCTTGCTGCCGTTTTCCATCTTCATAATTAACGGAAGATGGGCATAGCCGGGAGCGGTCCACTCAAGAGCCTTAAATATCTCGACATGGATGGGCAGAGAGGAAATCCATTCCTCGCCGCGCGTGACGACACTAGTGTGCATAAAATGGTCATCGACGACATGGGCAAAATGGTAAGTCGGAAGACCGTCGGATTTTAAAATGACGATATCGATATCATTCTCGGCAATGTTTATATCCCCGCGAATAAGATCATTAATCAGCACTTTGCGAAGGTGGTCGCCTTGGCTGCGAAAACGAATGACGTAAGGTTCGCCGTTATTAATCTTGGCCATCGCCTCCTGAGGAGTAAGATAACGGCATGTCGCGTATTTGCCGTAATATCCGGGGACGACTTTTTGCGCTTCTTGACTCTTGCGGAGAGTTTCTAGTTCTTCGGTGGAGCAGAAGCAAGGATAAGCCAGATTCTTGGCAATCAGGGATTTGATGACAACTTTATAGATTCCGGCGCGCTTACTCTGCCGATAGGGGCCATAATTTCCGATATCGCGGTCGCCGAGATAGCCTTCGTCAAGGGTGATACCAAATTCCGCAAGTTGCGAAATCAGCTGTTCGCCGCTTCCTGCAATCTCGCGCTTGGTATCGGTGTCTTCGAGCCGCAAAAAGAAGATGCCGCCGCTATCCTTGGCGACTTTTTTGGCGATCATCGCCGTAAAGAGGGAGCCGGTATGCAAAAAGCCGGTCGGGGAGGGCGCAAACCGCGTCACCTGCGCATTCTCTTTGAGATTGCGGGGAGGGTAGCGTTTTTCTAGGTCCTCGATCGTTTCTTGGACTTCGGGAAAGATCAGTTCGGCTAGTTGTTTGAAGGCATCCATAGCGTTTTTCCTTTACTCTAAGAGTAATAATATATTTTATCACATTTTTTGGTGCTTGAATAATCGCGTACAGTTCTTTATAATGATACTCGCATCGCTTTCATGCAGGTGTAGTTCAATGGTAGAACACTACCTTGCCAAGGTAGTTACGCGGGTTCGATTCCCGTCACCTGCTCCAGATGCTCAAGATAGCCGCTCAGTCGGCTTTTTTTATTCCTCTTCACCGCTTTTTTCTTCTTGGTCCTGATTTTTGGTGTCAGCCTTTTTCTGCAGATCGCTTATCAGCTTATCGAGTTCATCTTGCTGCTCTTCGCTCAGCTTCTGCGCAACTTTGATCTCTTCGTATGCTTTTTTAGCTTGATCGATCGAGACGGTGATATAGCGGTCTTTATACTTCTTAAATATTTCTTCCATCACATCGAGATAATAAGGAAGAAACGGCGTGAGAACAATAAAGGCGCCGGCAAAGCCGGAGAGAAGGATTAAATATGGGTCGCGAGTCAAAAAATAGGTGGCTAAAACCCCGCCGGCAAAGCCGATGAGAATCAAGGGTGTTCCCAGCCACGTGGCGCGATAATAATCGATATTGAATTCTCGCTTGAAAAATTTCAATCCCTGACGGTGAATCGAAAAGGCGATTCGCCCCGGCATCGAAGACATCGACAAGGCGAGATGAGGGACGATGGAATTGCGCCCGATAAAGTGGAGAAAGGCCAGCAGAGCAAAACCACCACTGATAAAAGTGGCGATGCTCGAGATGAAGATGATGTTGGCATTATTTTCATAGGCGGCGAGGGCTTCGACCAGATTGCCGTTAGCGGCGAGGGCAGAAATGCTCTCGATTTGCTGGGCAAAAAACGGATCTCGAGTTAAATAGAATTGCAGCATGACAAAAATGGTAACAAAGGAAAGCCCAAAATAGAGAAGCGCCGCTTTCAAAAATGAGGATAGAACCTGATAAGCTCCGCTGAGCGTCGGCGTGAAAGCCGCGCGGTAAAAACTGAAAAAGTTTTTCTGGCTAAGCGACATTCCTTTGGCAAAGGCGCTATTGGTCATCTGAAGACATATAAATATCGGTAAAATGACAATTGGGACGAGAAGGAGAAACAAGTAGCTTCCGAGAATGCCGAGGGCTAGACTAGCCAAAACAAAAATCGTAAAGGAAAAGGCGATGGCTAATTTGCTGGCCAAGTATTTTTGATAGGTTTGCCGAGCTTTTTGTGCGATGTTCATTTTTTCTTATTGCGGTTTAGGGCGTGAATTTCTGTCACTGCTTTAGCCAGAGCTTTTTCATCGATATTGTCTACATCGCGCCCTTCAAGGGCTTTAATCAGATGGCGAAGCTGGCTTTTATGGACGAGAAAGTTTGTCTTTGAAGTGCCATCAAACGGTTCCACATGGCAATCGTCATTGATGACAACAATAGATATTAACAAATCTTTATTAACATCGGTAATCATCGAGATCTGGTTGACGTTGTCGGCATTGATGCGAAGCGGGTTATCAATATAAGCCTTTTTCTTGCGGCTTGAGTAGTAAATCCACGAGACATCGTTTTCTTTGGCGCTGATGGCGCCGGGATAATAGCCGTCCGTAATCACATAGATCCATTTGCTTCCAAACAGGATGTGGTTAATCGTCTTCTCTTCGCGGTTGGAGTGTATATAGGCAAATTGATTGATTAAATAATAATCAAAATCAAGAGCGATACGATAGATATAGCGAGCAAAAAACCAAACATAGTGGCGGCGCAAAATGGCTCTTTTAACCGGTCGGTAAAAGATGATAAAAAGGAGCAGTAATCCGGTGAGCGAAGCCGTGATGATAAACGCTATTTGTAAATCGGTCATTAACAAGTTTTATTCAGCGAACGATTCGGCGACTTCAAGGGCGACTTCAATCATTTTGCCGAGGCCGATCTGCCGTTGGCTGCTCGTCGCTTTTTCGGCCTTTAAGAAATGGTCGGTGACGGAAAGAAGACATAAGGCGCGCTTGCCAAGGCGGGCGGCTGTCGCATACAAGCTGTACGATTCCATCTCCACGCCCATCACTCCGAGATTCGCCCATTTTTTCCAGGAGTTTGGATCGACATCATAAAAGATATCGGCCGAGAGAATATTGCCGACATGAAGCGGCATTTTTCTCGCTCTTAGCACTTCATAAGCTCTCACTAATAAATCAAAATCGGCCGGCGCGGAAAAAGTCCCGCCTTTTAAGTCGAATTGCGAGGACCAGTTCGAGTCGGTCGAAGCCGTCTGGCAAGCGAGGACATCGAATAGGTTGATTTTGCTTTGGTAAGATCCGCAGGTGCCGATGCGAATAATGGATTCGACACCGAAACCCGTGTAAAGTTCGTGCGAGTAGATGCCGATCGAAGGCTGACCCATCCCCGAAGCCATCACCGAGACTCTCTTTCCGTTCTTGGTATAGCCGGTATAGCCTAGCATACCGCGAACTTCGTTAACTAACTTGGCGTCGACCAAATATGTCTCGGCAATCCATTTGGCGCGGAGCGGATCGCCCGGCATTAAGACGACTTTGGCAAAGGCGCCCATTTCGGCATTGATGTGTGGTGTTCCCATAAATTCCTCCTCTTAATCGATATCGATTACTTGTGTAGCGGCGACATAGTCGTAAAAACCGATGCGCTGTTTAGAAAAAAGCAAGACCATCGTGTCGGCGAAAGCGCTGACGCCAAACGTCAGAATAAAGAGTAAAACACGAATCATTTCCCGCAAAAAAATCGTCTTGAAATCGATGTCAGAGCCATCGTTTTTAATGATGCGTATTTTAAAGAAGCGTTTGCCGAGCGTCTGCCCGTTCCAAAAGATGGGCAGGACGATAAAATAGGCGATGACCGCCATAAAGGCCAGGGCCCCCGAGCCAAAAGCTGACAGATACAGAGCCAGACTGTCGAGGCTCGTCGGATTAATCAGCGCGGTGATAAGCGAGATGAGCGAGCGAAATGTCAGCAATAAAGCGATCGCCACGATGACGACCAAATCAAAGATATTGGCGAAGATGCGATGGTAAGATTTAGCGCGGTTCATTCTTGCTGGTCCTTCTTATTAACTTTAACAAAAAACGGCTACTCTTTATACACATTTAAGAAAAGTTCTTAAAAAGCGGTTAGTCAAAAATCGTGTCTCCGTTGAGGCAGGCTGCGATGATTCGCTTAATTTCTTCAAGCGATAATTTATGCGAGAGTTCGGGCAGGTGATTTAAGTCGAAGTATCCGACACCGGTCGTCTCATAGCCGTGGGGGCGAAAATCAGATATCGGCACCGCTTGAAAAACGATGACATATTCGGGAACCGCGACATTGGGCGTGCGGTCAACGACGCCGACGAGGCGGGTGATTTTAACTTCGAGTCCGGCCTCTTGAAGAACTTCATTGAGCGCTGCCTGACTGGGGGCATCATAAAGGTCGCACCATCCGCCGGGAATTGAATATGTTCCCGTCTTCGCTTCTTTAACAAGAAGGAGTTCGCCTTTTTCGTTAAAGACAACAACTCGCGTCGAGACGTTCGGAGTCGGGTAGATATCGCGCTTAAAGTAGTTGGGGCGTTCAAATTCAAGCTCCGTAAACGACGCGAGCATCTTCGCGCTTAAATCATTGATTTGCCGATAGTTATCGATGGCGTATTCGTCTTTGGAAAATAAAAGGCCAATCTTAGAGATTGCCTGCATTTTCACTATGAAATCGTAAAATTGTTTCTTTTCCATTAATTCTCTTTATAATATAGCGCCAAACGGAGCGATTAACAATTGTTAAGTCGCGGCGGTCGGCAATCATCTTTTGATTATATGCAGGTAAATTCATGATAAACTATTTGCAAGATGACTGATCAGCAATTTTACCTCACGATCGCCGCGATTGCCGGACTCGGCATCATCCTTTTTGCCTTGACGGGTTTTATTAATATTAAGAAGGGCTTTGTCGGTATCATCGAACGAACCGGTCGCTACATCGGCACCTACCAAGCCGGACGCCGCTACTTCGCGCCTTTAGTTGACCGCCGCGTCGGAATGTATAAACTCGGGGCGTGCCGCCGCCTCGTCGAAGTCGATCGCTATCAATCGTATTTTATCGATTATGAAATTCTCGATTTCAAATTATTTCACTACTCGGGCCACGATCTCGACAGCTTGGTGAGACTGGCCAAAAATGAATCACCAGACAATCTTGGATTATCGCTCGAAACGCGTTGTGCCCTGATCGGCGTGCGCTTTATCGCTGTTCGCGAGAATAAAAAATAGAGAATGTTCATCTCTATTTTTAATTATAAATAATTAACGCGCTAACTTCTCTATATAATCTTTTATTCTGTGGCAGACGCCGTTACAAATTTCGAGGGTCCGGGCTTCGGTCATGACGCGAACGAGTGGTTCGGTTCCGCTCGGGCGGACGAGCAGTCGGCCTTCTTTGCCGAGCGCCTTTTTTTCTTCGTCGACAAGAGCGAGTAAACCCGCATCGCTTAACACTGCTTTTTTATCGTTGACCTTAACATTGATGAGCACTTGCGGAAAGATTAGTAAATCTTTTTTGAGTTCGTCGAATGAATAGCCGTTTCCAACATATAAGGTCATCATTTTAATGGCGGTTAAAATGCCGTCGCCAGTATTTAAGTCATGGAAGAAAATGATGTGTCCGGATTGCTCGCCGCCAAGGGATAAGTCCAATTCCTCAAGCTTGGCTTGCACATATTTATCGCCGACATCAACTTCAATGTACTGAATGTTGTGGCGTTCTAAGGCTAATTTGAGACCGAGATTCGACATCACGGTGATGACCACCGCATTATTGTCGAGTCTTTCGCGATCGAGTTTGGAGATGGCGGTCATATAGATCATCGTGTCGCCATCGATGACTTCGCCATCTTTAACGACGAGAAGGCGGTCGGCATCGCCATCGAAGGCAAAGCATAAATCGTACTTACCCTGTTTGCTCTTTTCAATCAGGCTTTCGATGTGCGTCGAGCCGCAGTGCTCATTAATGTTTAATCCGTCAGGCTTATCATTAACAAATTCGGCGTTAATACCCAGCCGCTTGAAAACGATCGGCGCGACATTTGAAGCCGAACCGTTCGCGCAATCGACGAGAATGCGGAGATTTGAAAAATCAAATTTGGCTTTGGAGACGAGAAAGGAGATGTATTCTTCGCGAAGATCGCTGCCCTCGATGAGCTTGCCGAGATTTTGGCCGCTGAATTTAGGAAGGAAATCGGTCGGCGAATCCATGTAGACTTCAATCAGTTCTTCGATGTCAGACGAGAGCTTTTTTCCTTTCGCATCAAATATTTTGATGCCATTATCATAAAACGGATTATGTGAGGCGCTGATCATAATGCCGTAATCAAAACCTCTTGATTCGACGATGTAGGAGATCGATGGCGTCGTCGAGACACCTTCGTCATAAACGTGTCCGCCGCTGAGGCGAATGCCTTCGATTAAGGCATCCAGCAATTTTTTACCGGATATTCTCGTATCACGAGAGATGACGATGCGATTGCGTTTGCCATCGGGATATTGACCGATGAAGCGTCCGATTCGATAAGCCATCTCAACAGTGAGTTTTTCGTCAACACGACCGCGGACTCCGTCCGTACCAAAGTATTTTGTCATTTTGCTATTCCTTTATTATTCTTCGTCTTCTTCCGGCATCTCGAGCATATACTCGCGGAAGACGCGCAAGAAGGTATCGACTGTCACCGGTTGCAGTTCGCCGCGATAGGCAAGCGAGATGCGTCCTGTTTCTTCGCTGACGACGACCGTCACGGCGTCAGACATTTCGCTGATGCCGATCGCCGCTCGGTGGCGCGATCCATATTTACCGGTCAGCGGTTTTGTCGTCGGCGTGAAATAGACGCTGGCAGCCAAGATCGTGTCGCCGCGAACGACGACGGCGCCATCGTGAAGACGTGTGCCTGGGTAAAAAATAGTCATAATCAGCTCGGCGGTAACCGGGGCGTTAACGAGGGTGCCGGTTTTAATAACATCAGTTAAAAGGATGTTTTTTTCAAACGTCAGTAAAGCTCCGATTTTTTGCTTGCTGAGAGCCAAGATGGCGTCGTTGACTTTCTTGTACATGGCCTCTCGATCAAAGATTTTTTCAGTCGTTTTAGGACGAAAGCCAAACATCGTCTTGCCCTTGAGCTCGCTGGCGATCAGCGGGCGGATACGGCTGATGTTGACAAACATGACAACCGTCGCTGAAGTCATCAAGACAATCGTTAAAATTGTCGTTAATAGTTCAAGTGAGAAGAACCATGCCAAAATGATAGCAAGAGAACTTAAAATTGCATAAAAAAGAACGAATTTGCGATTCGTAATACGATAGAGAATGAAGGTAAAAAGAGCTGCGACCAAGACGCCGAGGCCTAAATCAATCCACGTGGAAATAGATGCAAAATCAGGCAATGTCATAAACGATTACCTGGCCCAGCGATGAGCAAAGCGCGACGCCGCGCTGGCGGCGATAGCGCCGATGATATCATCAAGAAAAGTGTTGCAGACGCCACTTGATTTGCCGTGGCTATTCAGGCTTTCGATAATTCCGTATTTCTTCTTATCAATGAATCCAAAATTAGTGAGAGCGATTGATCCGTACAAATTGCAAACGCCATAAGCGATGACTTCATCGACGCCATAAAGGCCTTCATCGCGCATTAAAATCGCTTCGAGATCTTTGTCAAACATCCTGCCGCTTTCAGCTAATTTATCTAATTCGACAGCTGTCATGATGGCGAGCTGAACCTCGCGTTTGGCAAGAACGCTTAAAACCGAATCGAGCAATTCTTCCTTGAGCAAATCGACGTGGTAATCGGCCTGTAAAAAGCGGGCCGCATCAGCAATATCATTCAGCGTAACGCCTCTTTCTTTAAGCAAATTAATACATTTCTGGCGATAATCTTCCATATTCGTTCCCCGTTTTGTTTTTGTTCATCTTGTATTTTAGCAAAGTTAATTACTAAATTAAAGCGCAGAACAATGGCGGAGAAGAAAAGGGTGAAATGAGGGGGCTTTTGAAGAGATAATTCTAAAAATATTTTTTTAATCGCGAATTAGGTGAATATTTGAAAAAAATCCGTAAAAAGTCATTTATAGCCTGAATTGCACCTGGTTTCTTCTGCTTTTACTCGTCACCATAAAAAAGAAAAAACCCACCTTATGCATTCGGTGAATTCTCTTGTTTCGGTACTGGAGCACCTGACGGGAATCGAACCCGCGTACCTAGCTTGGGAAGCTAGTGTTCTACCATTGAACTACAGATGCATCGCCCATATTATAGGTTAGATATAAATCGTTTGTCACCAGCAAAATAAAAAGCCTCTTGCGGAGGCCATTTATAACGGATGGTGGATGCTGAGGGGATCGAACCCCCGACCTTCTGTACGTCAAACAGATGCTCTCCCAGCTGAGCTAAACATCCAACTGGATTAAAAGATTGGTGCCGACTATAGGAATTGAACCTACAACCTACTGATTACGATTCAGTTGCTCTGCCGGATTGAGCTAAGTCGGCATGCGCGGCTTAATAATAGTAAAATATATCAAGCCGCTTTTCAAGTGATAAATACGTTTAATTGCCGCTGGCCAATTTTCTTTTTTTGATCTGCTTTTTAATGAACTTAATTAAAACGATAATCTCGTGAATGACAAGAGGCACGACTGACAGAGCTATGACATAGAGCCATTCGACAAGCGTCAGCTGGGCGGTGCTGAAGAAATCTTCGAGAAAAGGAATTTCGGTGATGAGAATTTGCATTCCCAAACCAAAGACAAAAGCGATGAGAAGGAGCCAGTTTTTCGATTTGAAAACATGAACAAAACTCTTTTCGGTGTTGGTCATGCCAATCATGTGGAAGAGCTGAGAAACGCCGAGGACGCTGAAGGCCGTGCTCTGAGATAGGCGAAGCATCGTCGGTTCATTGGTCACCGCGATCAAATTGGCCAAGGTAAAGGGCAGGCCGCTTTCGACGATATGAATCGTGGGAAAGAGTAAGAAGCCGAACAGGGTGATGATGGCGATGACGATACCGTAAGTGATGATAAAGAAATATCCGCCACGGGCAAAGAGCGATTCTTTTTCGTCGCGGGGTTTGTCTTCCATGATATTATCGGCTTTTTCATCAGAACCGAGGGCGATGGCGGGCAGGGAGTCGGTGATGAGGTTAACCCATAAAATATGGATGGCGATAAGCGGTACCGGGAGTCCTAAGACGATGCCGACGAACATCGAAATGACTTCACCGATATTACTCGAAAGGAGAAAGTAGACGGTCTTCTTGATGTTGGCATAAATGCCCCGACCTTCTTCGACAGCCTTTTCGATCGACGCAAAGTTATCGTCGGTCAAAACCATATCAGCGGCGCCTTTGGCAACATCTGTGCCCGTGATGCCCATGGCGATGCCGATGTCGGCTGCTTTTAGCGATGGAGCATCATTGACGCCGTCTCCGGTCATCGCGGCGATGTAGCCATTGGCTTTGATCGCTTTGACAATGCTGACTTTATTTTCCGGGGAGACACGGGCAAAAACGCGGACGGTTTTCACCGCTTGCTGGAGTTCTTCAAAACTCATTTTCGAAAGCTCATCGCCGGATAGAACTTCGGATTCCTCATGAGCGATTTTCAACTCGCGGGCGATGGCTAATGCGGTGTCGCGATGATCGCCGGTAATCATGACGGTGACGATGCCGGCTTTCTTAAAGATGGCAACCGCTTCGCCGGCTTCTGGGCGGGGCGGATCAACCATGCCGACAAGGCCGACAAAAGTCAAATTATCTTCGCTTAATTCAGAACTTTCCTTATAAGCCAAAGCTAATACGCGCAAGGCATTACGCGCCATGTAGGCGCTACCTTCATTGATTTGTTTGAAATCCTTTTCGGTAATTGGCCGGACTTGGCCGTTAATAAAAATATGGGTTGTATGTTTAATGACTGAATCGAGAGCACCTTTGGTGAAGACGATGGCTCCGCTTTCGTGCTCGTGATGAGTCGACATCATCTTACGAACCGAATCGAAAGGCAGCTCATTGATGCGCGGATGGACGCCTTCGAGGTCTTTTTTGCGCAAGCCGAGTTTATTGCCGAATTCGACGAGAGCGATTTCGGTGGGATCACCATAGACACCGCTATCGATGGAGGCGTTAGAGCAAAGCGACATGCCCCGGGCCAGGAAGGAGACACTATCGCCTTTGAAATGTTCGGAATCGATGATTTCATGGTCGACAAAAGCTCTGACGACCGTCATTTTATTCTGGGTGAGAGTGCCGGTTTTATCCGAGCAGACGACCGAAACGGCACCGAGCGTTTCGACGCTGGGAAGACGGCGGACGATAGTGTTGACTTTAACCATTCTCTGCACGCCGAGAGCCAAGACAATCGTGACGACGGCTGGAAGCCCTTCGGGAACAGCGGCAACTGCTAATGAGATGGCGGTTATAAACATCTCAATGGGATCGCGTTTTTGAATTAAGGCGACGGCAAAGATGGCCACGATGATGACGATGGCGATAATGCCGAGAATCTTAGATAGATCGGCTAAGCGCTTTTGTAGCGGCGTGGCCTCTTCTTTTTCATCAGCCAGCATCTTGGCAATTTTGCCGATTTCCGTTTTTTCGCCGGTGGCGACGACGATGCCTTCGCCATGGCCGTAGACAATCGGAGTTGACATATAGACGGAGTTGATGCGGTCGCCGACGCCGACCGGTTCAGAGAAAACGACTTGATAATCTTTTTCGATGGGAGTCGATTCTCCGGTCAGAGAAGATTCATCGGTTTTGAGATTGTATTCTTTTAAAAGGCGCATATCGGCGCCGATGGAGCGGCCTTCTTCGAGGATGACGATATCGCCGAGGACGAGGTCTTCAGCTTTGATTTCAAAAACTTTGCCATCGCGCCTAACGGTCGCGGTCGGAGATGATAACTTTTTTAAAGCTTCAAGAGCATTTTCGGCTTTGACTTCCTGAATTGTGCCGATTGTCGCATTCAATAAAACGACAGCTAAAATGATGATGACATCGGCCCAGTCATCGTGGCCTTCGCCAAAGATGGTGACCAAGGCGGAAATGAGGGCGGCCGCCAAAAGGACATAAATCATCGGATCGTTAATCTGCAATAAAAAGGTCAAAAAAATGCTTCTGCGCTTTTTTTCAACTAGTTTATTCTTGCCATTTTTTTCCAGTCGCCGACAAGCTTCTTCGCTCGTTAGGCCAACTGCGGGGTCGACGGCGTGTTCGACTAATAGTTCATCGATCTTCTTTGTCTCGTACATAATAAGCTCTCCTTTGTTTTAAGGTTTTAAAGGTCTTGCTCATTACTGGCCTAGTTCCGGGCGTGATGCCGTCTTGACGGAAGGAAGGCTTCGCTACTCCCCTTTAAAGGAAATTACTTGACTATTTTATAATAAAATACGGCAAATATCATTATTTAGCGCAAAAAGATCGACAAAAATTCTAGATGGTCAGACTCTCGTAACGCGAGCCGGTGTAATCATAGGGATCGATGGTATGATCGGCGTCTTCATAAAACGCATCCTCAAGCA
>ERZ795030.4043-NODE-4043-length-14815-cov-4.234417_pt1 | contig 14815 bp, 18 predicted proteins | sample MGYA00375122_ERZ795030 | MGnify/ENA primary metagenome ERZ795030 (study PRJEB30165, sample SAMN05720146) | activated sludge metagenome | isolation source: anaerobic digester from wastewater treatment plant | place: Japan | collected 2015-04-20 ...
TTTTTATTCTTGAGTTATTTTTTCATCCTTAATTTGATGTCCTCCTCGATAAGCGCACTGATTATCGGATCGAGATTTCCATCAAGGATTGTGTCGATATTGCTCCACGATCTCTTTATGCGATGATCCGTGATTCTGTCCTGAGGAAAATTATATGTTCTGATCTTCTCGCTGCGATCTCCCGTTCCAACCTGACTTTTTCTTTTGTCGCCCAATTCTTTGGCGCGTTTTTCTTCCTCCAGCTGCAAAAGCCGTGAGCGCAAAACTTTCATCGCTTTATCCTTGTTTTTGTGTTGTGATTTTTCATCTTGGCAAGACACCACCAATCCTGTCGGAAGATGGGTTATGCGTACTGCGCTCATCGTTGTATTTACCGACTGACCTCCCGGACCGGAGGAAGCAAAAGTATCTATGCGAAGGTCTTTTTCATTAAGCTTGAGTTCCACTTCTTCGGCTTGCGGAAGCACTGCGACAGTTGCCGTGGATGTATGCACTCTTCCCATTTTTTCAGTTTCCGGAACTCTCTGTACCCGATGGACTCCCGATTCAAATTTTAGCTTACCGTATACATTTTTGCCGTTAATTTCAAAGACGATTTCCTTGAATCCTCCCAATTCCGTTCTGTTTGAATTAAGGACGGAAATTCGCCAACTGTTCATTTCAGCATATTTTGAATACATGCGGAAAAGAGAAGCCGCAAAGAGAGCGGATTCATCTCCGCCGGCACCAGCCCGAATTTCCATGATGACATTTTTGCTGTCATTGGGATCTTTCGAAAGAAGCATCATTTCAATCTTTTTTTCAAGAGTTTCCTTTTTTCGTGAAAGCTCAATATTTTCGTCCATTGCCATCTTTTTCATTTCCTCATCTTCTTCGGTATTGATTAATTCTGCATTATTTTTCATGTCACACTCTATTTTCTCGAATCTATCTATTAAACTCATCAAATCCTGCATTTCAGCTTGCTTTTTGCCAAGCTTAGCCATTTTTTGAGGGTCGGAAAGAATCTCAGGTGAGCTGAGTTGCTTGGTAATCTCTTGATATTCATTTTTTACCGATTCGAATTTCATATGAATTGATTTTTTATTGTTGTTCAGGTTATAATAAATATATAATTATAGCTTAATTAAAGCAATAGGTCAACATTTCCAATAAAGGAGGTAAGGTATATGCGCCAATCGGCAGGTTTTCAATGGAAATGCGAGATGTGCGGCGATGAGGAAAGAACGATGGATCCGAAACGTCCACCCAAATGCAAAAAATGCGGTATAGGTATGATAAGGAAATATGAGTTCAAGACTCCAAATAGAACAAAGAATCAGCTCAGGAAGCATTGAAATGTTGTCCATCAAGTCGGAAGAAATCACGCGTGATTTCTTCCGACATTTTCTTCCTACTGCAAATCTTTTTTGAGCCAAAGTGTAAAGAGGAATTTAATTAATAAATTATAAAATCTTACTATGAGTGAAAATTTTTTTTCAGGTGCGCATTTAAATGTAGTTGAAGGAGGCAAAGAAAGAGTAAAATCTTTCGAAAATTTGGAGAAAGAGGCGATGGCATATATGCTTGCGTACAATAGTTTTGTGTATTGCTATCGTGATCGCAGCAAAGACATAGCGGAGCTGAGTAAAAATCTGGAAAGGGCAACAGTGGCAATAAGGAGCAATTTATTCGGAGGAAGAGGCGGATCATTAATGGAGCAGTCTTCCGTGATACAACTGAAAGCCGACAGATGCACGGAAGAAGAAATTGACAGATCAGGCATGGCAACAAAGGTCAATCAGCTGCGCGCGGAAATTTCGGGAAAACCGATCAGTCAACAAAAAAAAGACATATTGAGGGATTTGCTGTCAGAATATTTGGAAATCAGAAGCAAATGCAATGAAGAAATAAGAAAAATTCTTCTGAATAGCAAAGATAATGCTGCGCTTTCGAGTGCAGAAGCTGCTAATTGACCAGCCCTATGCTCTATGCCGTTTTTGTGGTAAAATAATATTAATCAAAAAGCATTGGGGAATATCCATTTGCCGTGCAAAACTATTATCCGATCATATGGCAAAAAGAACCATCTATCCAATCTTAACTTTTGTCATCATAGGGCTTGCCGGTTTTCTGTATGCTCAAAATGTTTACAGGCAGAATAAGGCGATGGGCGGTGATTATACTACAACTACCGAATATAACGCCAGTATAGACTATTCATGCAAAAAAGATTCAGACTGTGTTGTGAAGGATGTTCATAACTGTTGTGGAGAGTACCTAAGGTGCGCAAACAAAGACGCTAAAGTGGATGGGGATTTTGTCGAGAAAGCCTGTGCCAAAGAGGGTATTGGATCGCTATGCGGTTATCCTGAAATAAAGGGATGCAAATGCGCTGATGGCATCTGCAAAAACACCTGAGTGCAAGATTAATACGGATGACAACTCCTATGGGTGAAAAAAAGATTTCCACAATTAGGGATGCGCAGGAATTAGTAAGGTTTTTTGCAAAGCGCAACGGATGGAAAGATGTTCCAAACATCGACAAGTTTGACCACTTGCACGAAGAGCTGTTGGAAATGTCCCAGCATCTCAGATATAAATCGGAAAAGGAAAGGAAAAAAACTGCAAAAGAAAACAAGAACATATTTGTTGATGGTGTGGGCGATCTATTTTTCGGACTATGCCGTCTGGCAAACCAGCTGGATGTTGACGTGGAAGACGCTTTTAATATTGTCAAAAAAGAGATATTTTCGAAATATCGGCGCAATAAGAAAGAAAACAATCTGATAAAGAATAAAAGGTAACATTTTCGGATATAAATAAAACCCCCACGAGGGGGTTTTATTAAATCTTCTATTTTTTCTTTTCTTTCTTTGCGGCCTTTTTTTCCGATTTCTTTCTGACTCCGGTCTTTTTCTTCTCTGCGGATTTTTCGGCAAGTTTCTTGAAGCGGTCGACACGTCCTGTTGTGTCTATAACTTTCTTTTTACCGGTATAAAACGGATGGCATTGTGAACAAATTTCCACACGCATCTCTTTTTGGGTTGATCCCGTAAGAAGAACTGCTCCGCAGGAACAGATAATTTTGGCGTCGCTATAATATTTTGGATGGGCGTCTTTTTTCATGATATTTCATAATTCGAGTCATTTGAGTGTGAATCCTGGCCTCTTGAGCTTCAGCGCAATCAAAAAACCTGGTCAAGCAGCACCCTAATATTCGAATGGATAATATGATTTACTCTATAAATCCTAGCATATAAAGGAAGAATTGACAAGGGCCGGAGGTTTGCTATACTAAACGACGTATCTGTAAAGGGGTAATTTTAATTAAAAAGCATACTTTTTCTGCCAAATCCTGCCCGATTTGAATCATCGGGATTTATGGCTATTTTAGAAAAAGTAGAGGGCTGGGCGCTATCAAAGCCTGGTATAAAGGAAATCTGCCAATCACCGCAGTTTAAAGGTAAAATGCGGGGATTCGACAGAAAAAAAATTATGAAAAATGAAGAAAAGCGGGCTACAGACGTGGCAAAAACGCTATCTGACAATGCAGCTGGCGCTGCTGAAGAAGGCAAGAAGAATTATTTTGCCTCTTTTGATTTGTCGAAAATAGAAATCAGTCTCGAAGAGATGATGAAGGCGGGGGTTCATTTCGGGCATCAGAAGTCAAGAAAAAACCCCAAAATGAACGAATATATATATACGATAAGGAAGGGAATAAACATCATCGACCTTGAAAAAACTCAGGAAAAAATCAAAGAAGCGCTCGAATTTATCAAAAGCGTAAGAAAAAGCGGAAAAAATATTCTTTTTGTTGGCACGAAAGTGCAGGCGAAAAAGCTTATTAGTGAGTTTGCTGAAGCTTCAGGAGTTCCATTTGTCAATGAACGCTGGCTCGGAGGCACTTTTACCAATTTCAAAGTCATCAGAAAAAGAGCTCGCTATCTTGTCGATAACGAGGCGATGCTTGAGAAAGGTGAATTCAAAAAATATACCAAATTTGAACAGATGAAAAAAATTGAAGAGCTGGAAAAGATGGAAAAAAGAATAGGCGGGATAAAAAACATGACCGAGCTTCCAGCTGCCATTTTTGCTGCCAGTGTCAAAGAAGACGGACTGGCAATTGCCGAAGCCAAGAAATTGGGAATTCCGGTGATTGCGATAGTGGACACCAATACCGATCCTTCCAGGATAGACTATCCGATTCCTGCAAACGATGATGCGATTTCATCTCTCAGGCTTATTTTGACATACATATATAAGACCATAAAAGAAGCTTAAAAATAAACAGCGGCGCTAATACTCGAATCCACATTCGAATGACTCGAATATTAGAGACATTAGAATGTTCGCCAGTTGGTGAAATTGGTAAATTAGAGTCGCATATAAAAAATATGTTGAATCTTATCAAAAAAATAAGGGAAAGAACCGGAGCGGGCGTTGTGGCCATAAAAAACGCGCTTAATGAGGCCGGAGGAGACGAAGAAAAGGCCATAGAAATTCTCAGAAAACTCGGACACAGCAAAGTGGCGAAAAAGGCTGGCAGGGAAGCCAAAGAGGGGATTGTTGTTTCTTATGTGCATTCAAATAATCGCGTGGGATCGCTTGTGAAACTTCTTTGCGAAACGGATTTTGTTGCGCGCAATGAGGAATTCCAAGCCCTAGCCAAGGACATTGCAATGCATATTACAGCAATGAATCCTTCGTTTATAAAACCCGAGGATGTTTCCGCAGATGTCGTGGAGAAGGAAAAGGAAATCTGGAAAGAGCAATTGGCTGCTGAAAAAAAGCCTGCCGAAATAATTGAGAAGATTCTTGCCGGCAAAGAAAAAAAATTTCGCGAAGAAATGGCTCTTATGACTCAGCCTTTCATAAAAAATCCGGAGATCACGATAGGGGATTTAATCGCCGAGAAGGTAGGCAAGATAGGAGAAAATATTCAGGTGGGGGAAATGGTGAGATTTGAAATATAGCCATAAGATCAGAAATTATTTTAAGCCAGTTTTGCTATGAAAAATTATTGCGTGCGAATATATAGCTGGGAACCCGTCAGAATATGCGGCAGCGACTTGGATCTCAATGTTGGAGATATGGTGGTTGTAAGAGAAGATCTGGTCAATGAGATCGGAATAGTGGAAGATGGGGGAGAAGCCGAATCTGAGAAAACTGATGCCGTGGTTGTAAGGAAAGCGACGCAACGCGACATTAATACCTACGAAAAAAACAAAGGGAAGAAAAAAGAAATTTTGGAGCTCAGCAAAAGCGAGATAAAAAGACTCGGGCTTGGCATGAAACTCGTTGATGTTCATATAAGTCTAGATGGAGGAAATGCGGTAATACTTTTTACGGCAGACGAAAGGATAGATTTCAGGGAGCTTGTTAAAAACTTATCAAGAATTTTTCGCAGGAGCGTAAGACTTCATCAGGTTGGGTCTAGAGATGAGGCGCGAAAGCTGGGCGGATGCGGAGTGTGCGGGCGCGATTTATGCTGTTTGCGTTTCAAAGGAAGTTTGCCGAGCATTTCGATTGATATGGCTCGTGTTCAGCAGGTTGCGCACAGGGGAAGCGAAAGAATTTCAGGAGTTTGCGGAAGGCTCATGTGCTGTCTTTCGTATGAAGCCGGACAATATCAGCAAATGCTTGCCGGAATGCCGGAACTTCATAGCAAGGTTAAAACACAACAAGGTAAAGGCGAAGTGATTGAATTGAATGTATTGACGGGAGATGTTAAAATCAAAATGGAAGACGGAACAATAGCGGTTTTTAAAAAAGAGGAGCTGAATTGAGTTTGCTACCAACATCTATGTTAAATTATATAGTGCCACCAATAATAATAGTGATCGCGACATCTGTTTTGGTTATTTTTCTTTTCAAGAAAGCGCGACAAATTCCCATGCAGGAAATCACCGCGGACGAAATTGAAGAGGAAGATGTTAGCAGAATGTCCGCTATTGGGTCATCGGTAGGGCAGTTTTGGTTGAAAATTTTGGAAAGAATGATGCACAGACTCAAGCTGATTTCGCTAAAATTTCATAACATCAGTAATGATTGTTTCCATTCGATTCGTGAAAGGCGTCAACGAAAAACGCTGATGCAAAAAGAAACGGAAGAGAAAAAAGATGAAAATTTTCATCGAAATATGGCGGTGGAAACAACGGAGTTTCCTGTTTATAAAAGACGTCATAGTCTGGAGAAGATTTCGGGAGGACGGATGCGCGAGTCCATGACGGCGGCGCAGGCGAGAATGAGGGAGAAAAACAAATTTGAGAATATTTTGATAAAAAGGATTGCAATAAATCCCAAGGATATAGAGGCATATGAAAGATTGGGAGACTACTATTTGGAAAACGAAAATTATCAGGATTCAATAGAGTGTTTTAGGCAGGTTTTGAAGCTTAGTCCGCTGAATTATAAGGCAAGGTTGCGAATTCGCAGACTTGAGAAACTAATCAAATAGACTTATTTGAACAACGGATTGGACGAGGAAGGCGCCACGATAAGTGGCTTTAAAGTTGATTTTATTGCGTTTTTAGTGTATAATCTATAAAATCATTTTTTAAATCGGTTGCGATGCGTTGCTTTAAATTATTTGCCGGCATGCGGTAGAACTGTTTGTCTCACTTGTTTAGCACGCCGACTTAGCTCAATGGTAGAGCAACTGTTTTGTAAACAGTAGGTTATGGGTTCAAATCCCTTAGTCGGCTCAAAATGCATTTGATATTTGGTATTCGATATGCGGTATTTGGCGTTAGATAATGTAAAATCATTTATACTGAAATTGAGAAAGCAAGAGCCTTGAGTATAAGAGGGGATTAGAAATAAAATCTTATATAAGGAGGCAATGAGTTTAAAAAATCAATAAAATAATTGGGTAGGTGGCGGAGTGGTCAATCGCAGCTGACTGTAAATCAGCCGACTTCGGTCTTCGGGGGTTCGAATCCCTCCCTGCCCACACAAATCAGGTATAATGCTTTCGGCATCAAGTTTGATTTGTTTGTTAGCAGAATAGATTCGGGATTCGAACGGGCAGAAGCGAACAGCGAAGCGTTGAGCGAGCTAAGTGAGCGCTGATGAATGCGAGCAAGTGCGAGCATTCAGCGCTGCCCAGGGCAACGAGCCTCGAGCACGAGGCGAGGCGATAAATCCCTCCCTGCCCACATGATAAATCCCTCCCTGCCCACACAATGTAAGGCCAAAAAATATTTTAGTTAACATGCTGCCGTTGTAGCTCAGTTGGTAGAGCGTGTCCATGGTGAAGTTTTGCCCGCCATTTGAGAAATCAGATGGCGAATCCCGAATAACGGTTAATAGCCTAGCATAGGGTCAAGACCGTGGCGCCAAGCGCCCGAACGACTGACAAGGGGAGCTAAATCCTGACGGATATGCTCAATATACAGTCTAATCCTCTAATATTATGCGAATTTAAATAGAGGTATATATGAAGGACAAGGTCACCAGTTCAATCCTGGTCAACGGCTCAGAATAATTTTTGAAAAAGTTTTTTGTTTGTAGTTTTTTATAAGCTATAAGCCAAAAGCTATAAGCTAAATAATATGGCGACAAAGACAAAGGAAAATCTGGTAAAAATGAAATGCAGCGTATGCAAGCGCATCACATATTACACTTCGCGCAACAAGAAAAAGATCAAAGAGAAGCTTGAGCTCAAAAAATATTGCAAGTTTTGCAAGAAGCACACGCTTCACAAGGAGGCAAAATAGACGCTTGTTTCGCAGAAGCGAATTTTTCGCCGAAGCGCAGCTAGGCGGGGTTAGTTAAGTGGCATAACTGCGGTCTCCAAAACCGCTGTCGGGAGTTCGATTCTCTCACCCCGTGCATAGTGCTAAGAAGTGGGCTTAAATGCTCACTTTTTGCTTTTATAGAGCCACTTTTCATCGGTTCTAACCTTTCAAATTCACGCTGTATATCATCGTGCTTATTTGCCACTGGTAAAAACCATTCTTTGGCTTGTATATTGGTAATCTGGTCTTTTATAGCGTGGTTCGAACCAAGATGAAATATGAGTTCTCTGCGTGTCTCGTCAGTTCCAGTTAAGAATGCTTTGTGGGCGTAAGCATAAAAAGCAAAAGTTTTTTCAGTCAGCTCGAGCGTTTTTTCTTTTCGGTCTTCTGCACTTAATGGTTCTTTTCTTAATTTTTCAATTTCTTTTTTTATCGGTTCGCTTTGAATTCTAAATTCTTCATCGTCAATCATATCGTTGCTACGCATTCGTATAAGATTTGACTGTTGGGTTTTTAATTTTTCCAAAGCTTGTTGGCGAGTTTCGGTTATTATTTTTTCATCGTCTGCCTTAATTTCTTTTCTGCTCGCAATAACTTCCAAAGCCCAGGAAAGTAATTCTTCCGGAATGGTGTATTTTTCAAGCTCATATTCCAGTTGTTCGAAAAGCTTTTTTTCCTCAAGCATCTTATTTTGTGAGCACTTTATTTTTCTGCTTCTGCGAGTGCAGTGGTAATAAGTGTATTCCTTAATTCCGCCAGTCTGTTTGTTGATTTTCCGCTTGGTTTCTGCCGTATACATACAGCCACATTCAGGACAATGGAATAATCCAGTGAAAGGGAAGTGATGCTTTTTGGGTCTGGGTTTGCCTTTATGTCCTAAAATAATTTGAACACGGTCAAATTCTTCCAACGTAATCATTGCTTGATGTTTCCCTGGGTAGTGAATTCCCTTGTGTTCAATAATTCCCGCATAAAAAATGTTGGTAAAGATTTTATACATCCCGCTCATTGCCAACGGTTTGTCTCCTAATCGTTTTTTCTTGATTGTTCGGAATCCCCAGTCATTGTTGAGCTTGTTGAGGACTTGAGGCACCGTGTAATCTCCTGTAAGCATCAAATCCCACGCCTTGCGTAGTAATCTGAATCGCAATGGGTCTATTGGCAATGTGTGCGTTGCTAGGTCATTCAAATAGCCTGTGGGTGCGATTCCAGGTCTCCAGCCATCCTCTCGTTTCTTTTGGTTTCCTCTTTTGACATTCACGCTTAATTCTCGGCAGAACTGATTCGCCATTCCACTTTCAACACTGAAAAGCAAAACATTGTCTTCGGGTCGAAATTCCTTTTCCATTGTTTGGATTGACTTGATAACTCCTTGTTGCAAGAGCCAGCTTATCTTTCCGCTGTCTATGGGATTCCTGGAAAGGCGATTGAGGTGCCAGCATAAAATCCCGTCCACCTCTCCGCTTTCAATTCTTTTCATCATTTCATCGAAAAGGGGGCGATTGTTTGGCTTTTTTGCTGATTTTGATTCTCTGTAAGTGTGTTTTATTTGAAAATCTCTGTCCTCGGCTAATCGTTCTAATCTGCCGACCTGGTCATCAATTGATTGAACTTGTCTATCTTCGCTTTCCGAAGATTTTCGGGCGTAAAGGAAATATTTGATTTTTTCGTCTTTTGTTGTTTTATTCATAATGTTATGTTTACTTAGTAATTATATTAATTATAGTTTCAGTTTAGCAGTTTAGCCTTTTTCTTTTACATTTAGAGGGAAATAAGACTATAGATGATTATATCTAGTAATTAGCTATAGGAGAATGTATGCGAAATTATGTTCAGAAAGGACAATTTGTAATTATTTCATTGTTTCCTTTTTCTTCAACTATTGGGATTTCTTCGCAACTGTATTTTTCCAGAATTTCCTTTTTCAATTTTTCCGTGAAAGATTTTTCAGCTAAAACATATTTGAAATTTTTTCTGCCTGGCTCTTCAACATTTAATCCCACATTCTCAAATTTGCTCTTCCAAACGGTAAATCCAGTAATTGAGAAATAATCACCCATGCTATTTCTGAAAATTACAGTTGCGTAAGCAAGCAAGTTGGGATGTTTCGTCTTATCTGCAACTTTTTTAATTTTGACCTCTAAGTCTGTGAATGTTATTTTCATTTTTTTAGCGTTAACTGTTTAATTTCTTCCAATCGCTTTCTGGAGGAGCTGTTGAGTCGCTCCAGATTGCTCGTAGGCGTAAAATTTAGGATAGTGTCAGGAGGGACGGCACCTCCCGATACAAATTCCCGTCCCTGGATTTTAACGACCTTTGGTTCTCTCATATATCGACATCTGTCGTTTGCATTTCCAACCCGTAAAGCAAGTTCCAAGTCAAGGATACACAAATTTCGGGAACAGTATTGAAAATGGGAACATTTTTCCATATTTTCGACATTTTTGTCTTGTCGGTCATGATTTTTCATAAATTATTTTTTAAATTATTAAATATTTCTTTTCGTCTTTTCTTTATCGATGTCAATTCATCCTTGGTCATGGGTTTATAAACAAGCTCGACCATGCGGACAAGGCTTTCGGCTTTTTCACACACTTCCGCACGACCAAGCCGAACGCCAAAGCGTTCGTAATATAAAATCTGGTATTTTTTGATTTGGTCGTCAGTCAGTTGCATAGGAATAAATTTATCGAGCTCCTATACATATATGGCGAAATTTCGATGAAAACAAAAAATACCCCTTATTTGGGGCATATTTAAGTTAAAATTATTTCGGTGAATTCACCGAGCTACTCCAACCGTAAGGCAAATTTCGCTCGGTAGCATTTTTCTTTGCGATAAGAATAAAAAGGGTCTTCGTCAATCGAAACTGGGCTTTTAGGGTTTTAGACAATAATTCTTTCTGTTTTTTCAATTCCTTTGTGGCAAATCTGTTCTGCCAATCAATAGTTCCTTCTGATTCGGCGAACCTTTCGAGTAATTGCCATTGCTTATTGGGCATGGTTGTTCGTGAATTTTCAAAGCCCATTTCCTTATAGTTAAATTTTTTTCTGAAACCCGGATTGTTTGTTAAAGTTATTTTGATGTCATTTCCAGTCAAAAATTTTATTTTAATATTTTCCCATTTTGTTTCTTCTGGTAGTTCTATTTGGGATATTCCACTTGTTCGGTACGAATCAAAAGCCATTCGCGGATTTCTGAATTGACTTAGAATTTTTTTGAATTTTTCTTTGAAAACCAAAATTTCAAAATGATTGCCATTTTCTTTAAGTATCTTTAATCCTCCCCTGAATTGGAACTTGTGGACATCCCTTTTCTGTTCCTTGGGTGTTGGTAATTCAATATTCTCATCCACGTCAAACCAAGTCTTTCCGTCTCCGCAATGCAAAAAATTAGCCCATATTTTTTCGGCTGTCCATTTTACCATATTCGCTTCTTTTTCCTCTGTATCCATAAAATCAGTATAGCATGAATTGTTACTTGGCAAAGCTTGTATTTTTGTCCCAAAATGGTAAATTAAAGGTGCTACCATACTCAAAATATCACTAAATAATCCCGCAAGGGATGGTTCTGTTCGTGTATTGAAAGGGCAACCTTGATGCACATGAGCAGATACCTTAGTGGTAAAAGTGAGTGTGGTAGCCATCGGTTTGCCTTTTTTTATCCAAAAATATGAATTTTTTTATACCAATGGCTAGTAGCCTAGTCGTAGGAATTTTAAATTGGATTCTTCCAGACAATTTTTTCCTTTTCTTACATATTTCAGTTCCAACCTTCGTAATTTTATTGTTTCTTAATTTTTGGTTGTGTTTTTTGCTATACATGAGTGCAAAGGATTTTGCAGAACGTAAACTTAGTTGTGATATTGAAGACATAAAAAAAATATATGAAAAAGAATTTCATAAAGAAAAAATAAAAAATCTAAAAAATAGAAAGTTTGATTTTACAGAAGATTCCACTCTTCGTAAAAGAGTTATATTTTTTACATTGGTATCGTTTCTTATTTTTGTTGAAGTATTATTTTTTCAAAATTTATTTTTTAATAGTGAATACAAATCAGAAATAAGTTATTTGTATAAGTTGCCAAAATACGAAGAGTTTAAAATCAACAGATTTATATTGAGTCAAATTAAAGAGCATCTGATTATTTTTATTGTATTTTTCATTGTAAATTTGGTAGCATATTGGGATATAGCCAGAAAATATTATAATTATTCATTAAATAAATTGAATGAAGACTTGTAAATTTTGTAGAGAGCAAATTCAATCAGAAGCCACGAAGTGTCGTTTTTGTGGAGAATGGCAGGAAGAAAAAGAATCGCTAGAAAAGAAAAATTCCATAACAATAGAATATTTTTCAGTATCCCCAGTGAAGTTAGTAGCAATGTCTATTGTTTCACTCGGACTTTACGATATTTATTGGTTTTATAAAAATTGGCAAACGATATTTGAACAAGAAAAGAAGGCGATTTCATTCTTAAGCTTACCGCCAATAATTCGAGCACTGCCGATTTTCAATATCGTCTTTTGCTATAAATTATTTTTCAAGATTTTTGAATCAGCGAAATTAAATGGATATAAAACCAAATTTTCAGCACTGGGTTTGTACCTTTTTTACATGGTAGCCTTCTTTTTTTACGGAGATGATAATTTAATTTTTATTATTTTTTATTTAAGAATTTTACCATTGTTATATGTTCAGCTAATGATAAATGCCAACAACAAAAAAGTTAATCCAAATTCAAAAATAAACAATAACTTTTCGTTTTTTGAAGTAGGGGTAGCTTTATTCGGAATCATACTTTTGGTGATAATTATCTATGGAAAAATATAGATTTTAGTCATATTCATTTACTTTTTTAGGCAAAGAGCCTATATTTGAATCAACTTCACAAAGAAAGCTCAGCAAGTATCCCTGAAAGGGGAGGCGGGCAGGAAACTGACCCAGAAGCCATCAATGAGATAGGAGGGGTAAATCTCACCGCACCGACCAAAAAGACGCTGTAAAGCATAATTTCGCCATAGGAGAAAGAAAGCTCAGCTTCGGGGTAGATTGAACGGTGCTACTATCCCATGACAATAAAGGCTATCTTGTTGTGCCGAATAAATCTGTTTCTTTCCTATAGGAAGGTTAAGATTGCTTTGCTTAAAATGACTCTTCCAAAAGCTGGCTTCGCTTAAATTGAATCCAAAAAAGTATGACTGAAACAAAAAAGAGAAACGAAAAAATAGGGGAAATAATAATAAAGGCAAAAATGCCAAATACGGGAGAAGAAATTGATTTTTGTATTTTTTGTCCAAGGGAAATATTAGAAAAAAATGAAAAAGAAAAAATTGAGAATGAAATAAAAGAACAAATAAAAAATGTTAATGTCGATAAGCCTTTGATTATTACTGGAGTTACGGTTCCTTATGAACCTGTAGATGAACTCAAAATAGAAAATTATGGATTTAACACTTTAATTCAGATTAGTCTCCCATACTGTTTGCATTTACCAAATCACTATCCGCTTGGAGTGGATTTGGGTAATGGCGAAAAAGCTTGTATTGAATTGAAAAAAGTATGGACAGAAAAAGCAACTGGTTCAAACGAATCTGATTTTTTAGCAAAAGACAGAGTATGCTATTTTAGTAAACCCGATATTATCACCCCTCAATTTCCTCAAGAAGAAAATGTTGGATGGGATTTAAGATTTACTGGAAAAAATATTGAAAAAGTTAGAGATACAAATGGATATTTTCGTTATTCTAGGCTAAACATATTTTTTGATACGAACTTCAAAAAAGAGGAGATAGATGATAGGGGCTATTTTAGCGAAGGGATTTTAAAAGTTATAGCCGAAAAAACACAGTTGATTGTTAATAAATTTCTTGATATTTATAAGGTTGTAACCGAAGAAGATTTTGTCGATAGAATAGGCTTTCTTAATATTACTCATATATTATTTTTTGAGCATAATTCTGGGCTTTTATTAACTTCTCCAAATTATGGTTATATTCAAAGTGCGGTTATGAACCGTTCCAGAAATGAACTTGAAAAAATTGAGAAAATGTTAAAAGAGGATATTCATCCAGAATTATACGAGCTTTTATTTCTGAATGCTTCTAATTCTCTTAAAAAGAAAATGTTTACTTTAGCTATCGTCGAATCATTTCAAGCTCTGGAAATTTTCTTAGAAAATTATCTGATGGATAAATTTTCCAATAAAGGATTATCAGAATCAGATATAAAGGGTAAGCTTGAGCAAAAATGGCGAACCAAGGAAAGGCTAAAGGATTTGCTCAAAGAGGCAACCGGAAAATCTCTTTCTGCTGATAACCAGACTCTCTGGAATAAGTGGGTCTTAATTTATGATAATATTCGGAACGAGGTAATTCATAAAGGCAAAGAGGTAAATGAAAGCGATGCAATGGATACGCTAGAAAAAAACAAAGAAGTTGTGTCTTGGATAAAAAGTATAATTTAGGATTTCTAGAAGAATTTCTGGCTATATCCCATTTTAAACTACCCCCTCCCCCCATCAGAGGGTTTTTGACACAATATATCTCTTCACTTGTATTTATTCTATAGATATTCTATAATACTATTTCTTGTGTTATAATTAAATTAAGACTTATGAGCGACGGCAAAAAAACACAAAAATTCACAGAATTACTTGTCTATATTGTAAAAAATTTCAGTGATGGAAGTCTCACTGAAACTAAACTTTGGAAGCTTCTATATTTTTGTGATGCTGATTTTTTTGAAAAAAATAGAAATACTATTACGGAAGTAGACTACTTCAAAAATAATTACGGAGCTACACCCGATAAGAAAATTATCGAAGCCGTTTTTCCAACGCTTAAAAAAAATATAAAAATCGAAAGAATAATAAAGGATGACGGCAGAAAAATAACTATTTTTAGCCCTATGGAGAATGCTGATTTTGAATATAAGATTTTAACAGCTAATGAGATAGAGAGTGCCAGAGAAACTTGCAATCAATACTGTAATCTTTCAGTTAATGATATATGCACCTTGGCACACAAAGACCCTCCTTACTTGGGAGCAGGAATGAGGGAAAGAATAAATTTTTCTTTTGTTGACTATAGAG
>ERZ795030.4044-NODE-4044-length-14811-cov-6.626321_pt1 | contig 14811 bp, 20 predicted proteins | sample MGYA00375122_ERZ795030 | MGnify/ENA primary metagenome ERZ795030 (study PRJEB30165, sample SAMN05720146) | activated sludge metagenome | isolation source: anaerobic digester from wastewater treatment plant | place: Japan | collected 2015-04-20 ...
CTTCCGCCACGCCCTCGCGGGGACGATTCTTTTTTTCGGCGGAATTTGAGGCTGTATTTTGCAAAGCAAAATGCGCCACCAAAAGAGATGTTGCCCTTGACCCACCCAACCCATTCGCGGGCAACGCTAAGGAACTCCCCAAAGATTCATTTACAATTTTTGAAAAATTAGTTATCATTATAGTATCAAGAAAGAAACCTTTATATTATATTCTATATACTATAATGTTATACAATTAAGAAAGATATGTCAAACAATAAAATTGCGGATAACTTAAAGAAACTACGGGCTAAAAAAGGGCTGTCTCTCGAAAAGATTGCTCGCCTTGCCGATTTATCGCTTAACACCATTGTTAAGGTTGAAAATGGCGTTAATACAAACCCAACCATTGAAACGCTAACCAAGATTGCCAAGGCGCTTGAAGTTGGTGTTGATGATTTAATTAAGTAATTTATGATAGAAAACCTTTTAATTTTTATATTCTCACTGTTTCTTGTCGTAAAAGGTGCAACATTGGCGACAAAATATTCGGCTAAGCTCGCGGAAAATTTTAATGTATCAAGATATATTATCGGTTTTGTTGTTGTTGCTTTTATTTCTATCTTGCCCGAAACGATCATCTCAATAAATTCGGCGATAAAAGGAATCCCTGAATTCGGTCTTGGAACACTATTTGGCTCCAATGTCGCCGATCTGACGCTGGTATTTGCAATATTAGTTTTTTATGCTGGACGAGGAATAAAAATTGAAAGTAAGGTGTTGCAAAATGTCCGTTTATATCCATTTTTTCTTATTCTTCCCATTATTCTTGGATTAAACGGACACTTTTCTCGTATTGATGGCGCCACCTTAATTATTTCTGGCATACTTTTTTATTATTTGGTTTTCAGAAGTGGAACAGAATCATCAAAAGTTTTTAACAATGGAAGCGGTAAATATAAACATGTCTTCTTTTTGATTTTTGCAATGGCTCTTTTGCTGGTTGGCGCACACTTTACGGTAACCTCGGCGACCGTACTGGCACATGCGTTGCAAATCACACCAATTCTCATCGGTATGCTCGTCGTTAGTTTTGGAACGATTATGCCGGAACTGTTCTATTCACTTAAGGCAGTAAGAAAAAAAGAAGACGGATTGGCGATTGGCGATCTTATGGGTTCGGTATTGGCGGACGCGACTATTGTTGTCGGAATTCTTGCGCTTATCAGCCCGTTTTATTTCCCAGTCAAAATTATTTACATCACCGGAGTGTTTATGGTTGTAGCTTCGCTTATATTGCTAAAATTTATGCGTTCGGGGCGAACAATCACCAAAAAAGAAGGGTTTATGCTTTTAGCTTTTTGGGCAACCTATGCAATTATTGAGTTTTTTATAAGTAAATAACTATGGAAAATACTTTTGAAAAAATCTTGAAAGACGGCGAGCGAAAAGGATATTTTCGCGTTTTCAATGACGGCGCAAAAATTGAATATCTGCCGTCGGGACACAAAGAAAATCTGAATGATCCCGAGGAAAAAGTCCGCGCCGAATACTATTTTGATTTGCTTGAAAAATATCACTATCCAGCCAAGCGTGTAGAACTTGAAACGGAAATGCCTGCTCGCGTGCCTCGCTTTTTTGCGGACATTGTTATTTATGAAGACGACGCAAAAAAGAAACCCTATATCGTTGTTGAGTGCAAAAAAGACGGAATTTCGGACGCAGAATTTGAACAAGCAACCAAACAAGCAATCGGCAACGCTCGCGTGCTTCACGCTCCGTTTGCGTGGTGAAGCGAACGTGGCGCGCCTCGCGCTCCCTCCGGTCGCGAACCAAAACCAAAAATTTCCTTACCGATCCATTTTCGGCGGGGGGTGTGGGGGGAGCCGCTTAAAAAATGAAAGGAAATTTTATGGTTTTGTTTCCGCCGCTTCATAAAAATATCGTTTTGCACACTTGTATTATAACTTAACATTGAGTCAAAACACAAGACAATGCTATAATATTCATGTTGATAAGTTTTCATACAATATGGGTAAAACATCCGCACAAAAATTTGGCGAAAATATGAAAAAAGTTCGTCTCGAAAAAGGAATGTCGCAAGGCGACATTTGTCGAGCATTAGGTTTGGACAGAGCGTATATTAGTAATGTTGAGAATGGCAAACAAAATCTTACCCTTAGCACAATGGAAAAGGTCGCCAAAGTGTTGGGTGTGAGCGTAGATCAATTGTTAAAATAAATTTTATGACACCAAAAACATTAGATAAAAAAGAAGCAATAAAATCACTGGTCGCAACGGCGGTTGAGTCGTACGCAACAGGTTTTCAAGCTCGTCACGAGGGCGAAGTTGATAATCCAGAAGGAACTTTGAATATGAAAATTCATAATGTATTCATCGCTGCTCTTGGACCTGATATTCAATATTATTCTGCACTCGTCCGTTCTCTTGATAGCTCGCTCGGAAATATGCTCGAAAAGTTAGCGATACAGATTGCAAAACTATCCTATGAAGTAAAGAGTGAGGTATCGGGACCATTGGGACCAGAACAGACATCGAAGATTGCTGAATTGCTCGAAAAATATAAACGACGAGAAATTAAACCAACGGTTGAGAGTTATCAAGTTTTGCGAACAAAACCACAAGACGACAGTCTTATAACCAAAAGACACGACAGCGATTATTATTTAACCGACAGAGATACAGGTGAAAAGTTTTTGATTGAACTAAAAATCGGTGGTGATCTTGATAATAAAAAAGCACGTTCAGAAAAAGAGGCTCTGTTGGAACAATATGCAATTCTTTCCAATACATTGCCTGAGGATGAAAAAATAAACATTCGCTTTGCAACAGCTTACAACCGATACGGAGAAAATAAACCATGGAAGCAAGAGAGGGTTCGACAATTTTTCGCCGATGATGAGCTTTTGATTGGTTGTGATTTTTGGAACTTTGTTTGTAAAGGAAATGACGGTTATCAAACCGTGCTTGACGCGTACAAAGAAAATGCACATTTGATTACAGAAGCATTGGAGTCAATAAAATCAACATATTTAGATTAGTATGCAAACACTTATAAAATGGCCTGGGGGCAAGACAAAGGAATATCCGTACATTAAAGACCTGATTCCTGTCTTTGATCGTTATGTCGAGCCATTTTTTGGTGGTGGTGCAATTTTCTTCCAACTTCAACCTAAAGAAGCGGTTATCAACGATGTTTGTACTGAACTAACAGATTTCTACTCTTTGCTAAAAGTCGGGAAACAACGAGAAGAATTTAAGAGAGAACTTTATGACTATGTTGATAATTGGGAAAAAATTCCAAAGTATATAAGTATTTTTGAAAACAAAATCGTTAAACTGTATGAAAAATACAAAAACGAAGAAATTACCAAGGAAGAATTAGCAAAACAAGTTAAATCAATCATTGAAAAAGAGGAAGATAGGTTTAATGGACTTTTCCATAAACGATTTTGTTTGGACGAACAAAACTTGCTAAGACAAATTACATCAAATCTTATTTCAAAAATCACACGAACGAGAGAGATTGAGCGACAGCGTGGAAAATTACCAGAAGGCGACCTTCAAAAAAATATTGAAACAGCATTTCGGAGTGGATTCTATATGCACTTCCGTGATGTGATGAATTATAACGGAGCAAAATATAAAATCAGTCTTCCAAAAAAGATAGCGAACTACTATTTTATTAGAGAGTTTTGTTATGGCTCAATGTTTCGTTTTAACAAAAGCGGACATTTCAATATCCCCTATGGTGGTATTGCGTATAACTCAAAAGATTTTCGCGGAAAGGTTGATTATATTTTTAGCGACGAGGTAAAAAAACTTTTCAAAGATACTGATATCAAGAACCAAGACTTTGAAAAGATTTTTAATGATTATAAGTTCACAAAGAAAGATTTTATCTTTCTTGATCCTCCCTACGATACAGATTTCAGCGACTATGAAAAAAAATCTTTTGACAAAAAAGATCAGGAGCGACTTGCCAAATGCCTTTACGAAACAAAAGCAAATTTCATTCTTATAATCAAGGATACTCCTTTTATTTCGAGTCTTTATAAAAACAAGAAAGGAATAAAAATTGATCGGTTTGAAAAAACTTATCTTTACAATGTTAAAGGTCGCAATGATAGAGATGTTGAACACCTCATTATCTATAATTTTTAGTTATGCAAAAATTATTTGGCACAATCATACACGGGGACTGTATTGCGGAGATGAAAAATATACCCGATGATTCTGTTGATTTAATTTTTGCTGATCCACCTTACTATTTACAACTACCAAAAGGAAAAAGGCTGAAACGGGCCGACGGCTCGGAGATTATTCCCGTTGATAATGAGTGGGATAGTTTTGAAAGTTACGAAGATTATGACAATTTTACGCATGCATGGATTAGTGAGTGCCAGAGAATTTTGAAACCAACAGGAACATTTTGGGTAATTGGAATGTATCACAACATTTTTCGGGTTGGCACGATAATGCAAAATCTTGGCCTTTGGTTTTTGAATGATGTCATTTGGGTCAAAACAGACGCATTGCCGAACTTGAACGGACGACGATTTACCAACAATCACGAAACTTTGATTTGGTCAGTTAAAAACAAAGATTGCAAAAAATACACTTTCAATTACGAAATGATGAAAAAGCTGAACGGCGGAAAGCAAATGAAAGATACAGATTGGGTCTTCGGACTTTGCAAAGGAAAAGAACGTCTGAAAGACGAAAACGGCATAAAAGCACACCCAACACAAAAGCCGTTAAAACTTATTCAACAAGTCATTCTCGCGGCAAGCAACAAAGGCGATGTTGTTTTTGATCCATTTATGGGAAGCGGAACAACAGCCGTTGTTGCCGAGGCGTTGGGGCGAAAATGGTTTGGTATTGAGCGGGACGAGAAATATGTCGCCCTTGGTCAAAACAGGATAAATGATTTTTTGAAAAATACCGCATAATCTCAAAAAGCATAAAGACCACCAAAAAACCCGCTAAATAGCGGTTTTTTGGTGTAAAAACATAAGTCACGATAATTACATACCCCTAATACTTGACTCTAATTAGGGGTTTATGATAGGATAAAAATGTAATTTATAAAAAATAACCTTTTGACTCATATGACTTCAAAAATCACTATCGACGATTTATATTCTGACGCAGGCTCTTTTGACGAGGAAGCGGTTTTGCACATCCTCAAAGGCAAGGTGATTTTTACAAAGGAAAATGAGATTTTGTTTGCCATTGATCCTACAAAGCTGAAGGCCCGTGACGCGATTTTATTGTATGCTCTAGCAAAAAAAATGTTGAAGGCAAACCAAAAAATTGACGATGAGATAATTACAAATGCAGAAATCATTGATAAGGCCAAATTGAAAAAGAGCAGTGTTGGTGTAACGATAATGCGCTTAAAGGAGAAAAAAGTGCTCATGCCTTCTGGCTCAGGATACGAAATTCCAACATTTAAGGTTACAGAAGTTCTAGACTCACTAAAAGATAACCAAGAATAACTATGACAAAAAATACAGAAACAAGAATTACAGATTTAGAAAATCGCGTCTCGGCTCTTGAGAAAGAGCTTTGCGCTAATCCCTCCCTCAGCGTTAGTAAAAAACGTAATCTTAGTGTCAATGAATTTTTGCGAGAAAAGAAACCCGCGACCGCCATTGACACCATTTTAGTAATCGCAGTTTATCACGAACGATTTAACGATACTGATTCTTTTAGTGCGAATGACCTACTTGATCTGATAAGAAAGGCAAAACAAAAGAAACCGGCAAATATAAATGACCTCGTCAATAAAAATATTTCCAAAGGGTATTTTGAGGAAGACAAAGCTGGAGAGGACGGAAAAAAGCGATGGTATGTAACGAGTTCTGGCTCTGAATTAGTTGAAAATAATTTTAATCGCAATGAACAGAATAACTAAAAAGGAATTGGAGTCGTTTGATGTCCATCTTTTGCCTGATGTGTTAAGTATTTCATTGTGGGTAATAGAATACCTAAGCAACGATGATACAGATCGGTTTGGATCTACAGAAATTGCAAAATATATCGTTGATAAACTAGGTATAAGCACATCTAAGCAGGCTGTGCAGGCGGCTCTTACAAAGGCGACTAAAGATAAGCTGTGTCATAAAGAAAGCGGAGGCTTCAAGCTTATGAAAAGTGGCCAAGATGAACTCTTAAAGCAAATGAAAAAAGGTAGAGTGACTTTGTTAGAACCAGGCAAACCTTTTTCCGCTGGGGTAGAATTAGGCAATATATTTTCGCAAATGAACGGAGTGGCTCGTTTTAGCGATCCTTATATTGACGAAAAAACACTTGATATTATTCATAAACATTTTGCAGACAGTAAAGCATCTATCAGAATATTGACATCGCAAGTTGCTAATGAATCAAGGTTTAAGCGAGATTTAGAAAAAATGAAGGTTGAGGGTATTGATGTTGAGGTTCGTAAAATTGATAAAGGAGTGCTTCATGATAGATATTTTATTGACGACAAGCACTTTTGGCTATCGGGCAACAGTCTAAATAATTTGGGTAAAAAAGAGAGTTTTATTGTAATGTTGAGTGACGGTATACGACAAAGCATGTTACAGACATTCAATTCAAGGTGGCAGTCGGCTATAACAATATAATGACGAGGGAGTTCCGCTTGCGCGCGCATGGGAGGGTTGAGGCAAGCGCATATAGATTTGCTTGTGCCATTCGATAGTTTGGCACAATCCGTTTTTTAGAATTACCACAGACTCAAACGAAGCCACCGAGCGAACACGAAGCAAGCACCGAGCAGGCATCGTGAGCGAATGCGAGGTGGTTGCGAAGTGTGAGCGGACACTCAAGCTACCACAAAACGCGGAGAGGAAGCGCCTCGCCCGACGCGAATGACGGAGAAAAGGACGGACGAAATATCGCCACCATGCTAAAATACACATACGAGTCCTTTTTGGAGGAATGAAGCGGCGGAAACAAAACCATAAAATTTCCTTTCATTTTTTAAGCGGCTCCCCCCACACCCCCCGCCGAAAATGGATCGGTAAGGAAATTTTTGGTTTTGGTTCGCGACCGGAGGGAGCGCGAGGCGCGCACTGTTCGCTTCACCACGCAATCGGAGCGTACGTTTTGGGAAAGAGCCACCACGCGCTCCGCGCGTGCGTCAGTCCTCAAAATCCTGCGGATTTTGCTCATACAATGTTCGAACTTCGCTCAAAAAACACCGCCAAATATTATTTAATTTAATAGGAAGGTGGGGTATGAAAACTTCGACAAAGGTATGGTTAGTGATTTTGGCTGTAATAATTCTGGTACCGGTGATATTTTTTGCCCTTGCTGGCTACATCCCCGGTTTATCAGCACTTTTTGGGGCGACTAAGCCGCGTGACTTGGGAGTTACTTATACTGAAGAAGATAAAAATTCGGCGATCAAAAAAAGCGGTGCAACCTATGGTGAATTACCTAGTAGTACATCTGATGGTTCAAGTATTCAGTTTGTTGGCAGCCATGAGATAAATACTTCTTGGAGCTCGGCTGAGATGACTGCGCTTTTAAATGATCGTCCTTGGAAGTATTGGCCGATCAGCGATGTCCAGCTGAGAATTAATTCTGATAATACAGCAGAGATGTCTGGCATTGTAAATGCTGATAAATTGCGTGGCTATGGTGCAGGAATCGGTGTTCCAGGGGCGGTGGTTGATCGGGTTTCAATTTTACCAAAAGAAGCAGCCTTTTATCTTAAAGGTAGCGGTTCACTTGCTGGAAATAATATTGATAATTTTGATATTACTAGCGCCCAGCTTGGACGCTTGTCAATACCGACTAGTGTTTTGCTCTCTTATCAGAAAATAGTTGATCGCGCTTATGCCGAAGATGTTGTGAGTGAACTTTCTAAATATTCTGGAAAAAAGGGGGCGATAGTTGATTTTATCAACGGGCGACTTTCTTGGGTTTCCGGATTTTTCGCTAAGAAAGCTGGATTTTCTGAAGGTAAGGTTTATTTTGAAGGTTCTCTCCCTGATGAAGAGCTAACCGTTAGATAATGCGCCTTTGGTCGTTGCATCCAAAATATCTTGATCGAGTTGGTCTCGTGGCTCTTTGGCGTGAAGGGCTTTTGGCAAGAAAGGTTCTTGAAGGAAAAACCAAAGGTTATAAAAAGCATCCGCAGTTGGAAAGGTTTAGCAATTACCCGAATAAAATTAAAGCAATTGACTCTTATCTTTTCCATGTTTATAAAGAGGCATTTGCCAGAAATTACAGCTTTGATTTATCCAAGATCCAAGATTTTGAGGAAGATATAAAAATCCCTATATCTTTTGGTCAAATTCAGTATGAATTTAGTCATTTGCAAAAAAAGTTAAAAGACAGAGACAGAAAAAAATATCTTCATAACCAAAGTATGTCGGAAAATTTGGCAAATGAGATATTTACAATAAATAAAGATATCCTGAGTCCCGAATCATGGGAAAAGCGCGCAGAATAAACCTGCTGCTGTGTTATAATAGTTTAATCAGAATTAATTTAAGGAGTCGAAAATGAAGAAAACACAAGAGAATTTACTCAAGGCAATTACTGGTGAATCACTCGCTCGCAACAAATACACTTTTTTTGCCAAACAGGCACGGAAAGAGGGATTGGAGTGGATCGCGAGAGTTTTTGAAGAAACTGCTGATAATGAGCGAGCTCATGCCGAGGAAGAGCATGAACAGTTTAAAAGTGATGTCGTTGAAATGACCAACACTTATGATATGCCGAAAATGGGGACAACGCTAGAGAATCTTCGGCATGCTGCCGAAGGGGAGCGTCATGAGTGGGGGGAAATGTATCCGGATTTTAAAAAAGTTGCCGAAGAAGAGGGAGAAAAGGAAGCAGCAACGCTGTTTCAGGAAATTTTGGAGGTCGAAGAAAAGCATGATGAGCGCTATACAAAATTAGCCGATCTACTAGAAGCGGGGAAGCTCTATGAACAGGAAGAGGAGATTGAGTGGAAGTGTTTAAATTGTGGTTACATTCATAAAGGGACTAAAGCACCAGACCCATGCCCACTTTGTAAAAAGCCCAAAGAATGGTATATGGGAATCGGAATAGTTCGCTGAGAACGGTACTGGAAATAGATAATTATTGTACTAATATTAGTGAAGAACAAAAAATCTGACGAAGAGCTAGCGATCCTGTCTCTAAAAGACAAGGAAAATTTTTCTCAGATAGTAAATCGCTACGCTTCAAAAATTCAGAGATATATTGCCAGGGTTACCGGTAACTGGCAGGAATCGGAGGATATTACCCAAGAAGTCTTTTTCAAGGCTTATGTTAATATAGCTTCATTCAATCCAAAACTGAAATTTTCCTCTTGGCTTTATCGAATTGCTCATAATGAGTCGGTAAACTATATCAAGAAAAATTATCGGACAAGAAATGTTGAGTTGAATGAAAATATTAATTACGATTTATCGGATGATCAGAAAATTTTTGAGAAAATCGATGCCAAGCACAACAGCAAGTTAGTTCAAAAAACCTTGATGGAATTACCGCCGAGGGACAGGGAAATAATTAATCTGGTATTTTTTGAAGAAAAATCCTACATTGAGGTATCAGATATTCTCAAAATGCCGATCAATTCGATTGGGCCAACCATTAGCCGAGCAAAAAATAAGTTAAAAATTTTAATTAAAAATGAATCAAAAACTTGAAGAGAAAATTAAAGAACAGATTAAAAATGAAAAACCAAGATCTCGGTGGTATTTTTTGACCCAAGATCTTTCTCGCGACATTCTGCTTTTTATTCTTTGGATATTTTTGGTCATCGCTGTCGGATTTTTCACTAATATTTTAATCGATTTTCAGTTAAATCGACTCAAGGTTCCTGGACCCGGACAATTTTTTACTTCATTTTCCTTCTTTCCGGTTGAATTGTTGATAATTATCACGTTTCTGATCGTGCTAATCTATTATCTTTTCCGTAATATTGGTTTTTTATATCGTCTCAGCTCCTGGATAATAATAGTTCTGATTTTTTGTTCGGTATTTCTCGGTTATTTCGTCTCTGAGGCAATTGGTGCAAACAAAACACTAATAAATTCCACAATCGGACAACAAATTTACAACCGCCAGGGAAGACTTCTTATCCCGGGCAGGGAAGATGTTGTCGTCGGCATAATTAAAAGTGTTTCTGACGACGTGGCTGAGGTCGAAGATTATAGTGGCAAGATTTGGCAAGTTTTGATTGCCAATGAAACTGATCGACGAGAATTTGACTCGTTTGCCGTTGGTGAGCGGATATGGGTTTTGGGAGAGAAAGCGGGTGATAAAATTAAAGCTCAGGCGGTCAGAAGTATGCGCAATCAACCAAGAAATGGCTCAATGCGGGGCAAAAGGATACTCCAATCACCCAGCTATTATCAGATTTATGGCAATCACTTAAACTAATGTGATAAAATAGCTCTAGAATTAAAATTAATTCATGGAGATTCTATGGCTAGTGACGAAAAGGTCTATAAAAAGCTGCGCGTTTATAATGCGGTAATGGGTTTTTTCCATTTGGCCCAGGGTTCGCTGATGCTTTGGCTTTCGAACGATTTTAAGTTACCGATTACGACCGATTATTTAACTATCGATTTGGCAACAAAGTCGATCAATCCGCTAAAAAGCACCATTTATGACTTGCAGGTTGGCCCGATTATTGCGATATTTTTATTTATCTCTGCTTTGGCTCATTTCCTTCTAGCGACCGTGCTTTATAAATGGTATGTCGTCAATTTGGCAAAGAAAATCAATTACGCCCGCTGGTATGAATACGCACTTTCTTCTTCGGTGATGATCGTAGTTATCGCCATGCTTTGCGGAGTCTATGATCTTTCGACTCTCATCTTGTTGTTTGCCTTAAATGCTTGCATGAATCTTTTCGGTCTTTCAATGGAGCTCCATAATCAAACAACAACAAAAACCAATTGGACAACCTATATCTTTGGTTGTTTCGCTGGGATAATTTCTTGGGTTGTAGTTTATCTCTATTTCTCCGGCGCTGTCGCTTCCGTTGGCGATGTGATTCCAAAATTCGTTTATTGGATCTTGATCACGATCTTTGTTACTTTTATGTGTTTTGCTGTCAATATGTATCTCCAATACCGCAAAGTCGGCAAATGGAAAGATTATCTCTATGGTGAAGTAGTTTATGTCGCCCTTTCTTTAATCGCTAAATCAGCCCTTGCTTGGCAGATTTTTTCTGGGACTTTAAGACCGCAATAGCATATTCTTTGATTAAAAACACCAGTTGTAGTTTTCGGAGTAATAAGAATCATTTTTAAAGGTCTAATTACGAGAATTATCGAATTGGGGTTGGAATGAAAATTGAAACAGAACGAACAATAATTCGTTTGCCAAAGAGTAGTGATTTTGAATTCATAAAAAATCTCTGGCTTGATGGCGAAGTGATGAAGTTTGTTGGATTCCCTGATGGTTTAAAAGTTTCTGATGAGGATATTGGCAGTTGGATTTTGAATAAAAATCCTGATCGAATGCGGCAAGTGGTTGAAGATAAAGAAACTGGTGAGTCGTTTGCTGAAACTGGTTGGCAGGAAGATATACCATATGAATATGCTAACGGGCGTAAATCTGCCAGTTTGGATATTAAACTTGCCAGATCTCATTGGGGAAAAGGCTATGCGACGGAAATACTGCGGGTACTGACAAAATACATTTTTGAGAATACTGATATCGAGGTTGTTTTTGTTGATCCTAATATTGAAAATATTGCTGCTATCAAACTTTATGAAAAAATTGGCTTTAAAAAAATTGGTCAACCAGTTTTTCACAATTCAGATAACATGCAGATTCCAATCACGGCTCAATATTACGAATTAGAAAATAATGAAATACAATAAACTAATTCCAGAAGAGGAAAGAATAATAGTAAACAAAGGCACCGAAGCACCGTTTTCCGGCGAGTATAATGATTTTTTCAAGAAAGGAATTTATGTTTGCCGCCGTTGTGAAAATCCGCTCTACACATCAGAGGCAAAATTTAAATCTGGCTGTGGCTGGCCAAGTTTTGATGATGAGATCAAAGGATCGGTAAAAAGAATTCTAGAGGCTGATGGTACAAGAACAGAGATAGTTTGTGCAAAATGCGGGGGGCACCTGGGTCACGTTTTTGAGGGTGAAAAATTAACTAAAAAGAACTTGAGACATTGTGTCAACTCATTATCAATAAAATTTCAAAAAAAAGATGAAGAGAAAAAATGACAAAGTAATTTTTGCTTCGGGTTGTTTTTGGGGGACGCAACACTATTTTGATCAGGCTCCTGGAGTAATCAAGACAACAGTTGGCTATACTGGAGGCGAGATAGAGATGCCGACATACAAACAGGTATCTCGTGGCGACACCGGACATACCGAGGTGATAGAAGTGATTTTTGACTCTGAAAAAACAAGCTACGAAAAATTAGCGAAATTATTTTTTGAAACACATGATCCGACACAAGCTGATGGTCAGGGACCAGACATTGGACCGCAATATCACTCAAAGATTTTTTATTTAAACGATGATCAAAGAGAGACCGCGGAAAAGTTAGTAAAAATTTTGCAAGACAAAGGGATGAACATTGCGACGAAAATCGAAAAAGCAAGCAAATTTTATCCAGCCGAGGATTATCATCAGCATTATTATAAAAAAACTGGTGGCTCACCTTATTGTCATATCTATCGAAAATTATTTTAGCTAAGGAATAAATAATGCAAAAATATCAAAAAGAGCTTGATGATTGGATGAAATCGCAAAAGTGGGAGTATTGGACACCGCACGAAATCACTGTGCGGCTGATGGAAGAGACCGGTGAATTTGCCAGATTGGTTAATCATATCTGGGGGCCAAAGAAGAAAAAGGCAACTGAGGCCGAACAGAATCTTGAGGATGAAATCGGTGATATACTTTACACTTTAATCTGCTTTGCTAACTCAAATGATCTCGATCTAGACCGAGCGATAGAGAAGTCGATGGCAAAAGTTATCAAGCGTGACAAAAATCGTTATTAGTTGGATTGAAAAAGTTCTTTTGATTCTCTATAATTAGTCTAACAATAAAAAAGCTGGGAGGGTATGAAATATAGAAATCTCTACATTTTATTTTTGATTTTTACAGCATCGGTGCTGTTTTATTTTGTCTCTCCAAAAGCAGCCGAAGATGAAGATATCACCATATCAACTAATACTACATGGGCCGCTGGAACATACACCTATCGTGATATTACTATTACAAACAATGCAACTTTGACTTTGGGGGGGAGTTATACTAATGATGTTGATGGTTCCGGTGTTATTATTAATGCCAGAAATATAACGATTAATAGCGGTTCAGTAATATCTGCAAATGCTACGGGTTATGCGGGTAGCCATGGCCCCGGGATGGGCATCGGCAGTTTTGGTTCGGGCGCTGGATACGGCGGCGCCGGCTCGGTTGGCGGAACCGGCGAAACACCTGGTGGGACATACGGATCGGCCGTCGCCCCTATTGACTTAGGATCAGGTGGCGGAAACGCTGGTGGCGCAGGGGGAGGTGCTATTAAATTAAATTTATCAGGTAATTTATTACTCGATGGGATGATCTCAGCGAATGGAGCTAATGGGGCTATGTGGAAGGGCGGCGGTAGCGGCGGATCAGTTTATATTATTGGAAATGATTTTAGCGGAGCCGGATCAATCACGGCGACCGGAGGAAATGGAGCCAGCGGTTCAGGTAGTGGTGGCGGAGGAAGAGTTGCAATATATTACGGTGGAACTAATGGACTGAATCTCGCAAACATTACAGCCAACGGCGGAACTGGCGGAACCGGTCCTGGGGAAATTGGCTCGAGATTCATTTTTGATAGAACAAATAAAGATTTATCTGTCACTAGCAACATGACACTTGATAGAAATATCGGGATTGATGCAAATGGTGATCCAAGCTCAGATGGAGTTTTCCGATTCAGGAACTTAACAGTTACGAACAACGCCTCTCTGATTGCAGGATCAAGCTATACTACTGACACGGATGGTGCGGGAATAGAGTTTATTTTAAGTGGAAATTTAACAATTGATACTGGAGCAAAAATTGATGCAAAGGGCAAGGGCTATGCATATGAAGCTGGCGAAGGGAAGGGAACCAAAGTGATTGCTAACTATGGTGGAGGAGCCGGTCACGGAGGCGATGGTGGGAAAGGCGAAAGTGGTGCAGGTGGTAGCAAATATGATGTAACATTATTTCCTGTAAAACTTGGTTCAGGAGGTGCGACGGCGAGAGGTGGCGCTGGGGGCGGAATCATAAAAATCTCAGCTGCCGACATCGAAATTAATGGATCTTTGGATGCCTCTGCTGGTGTAGCAACAGCAAATGGGGCAACAAATGGTAGTGGTGGAGCAGGTGGAACCATATACTTGATCTGTGCTTCTTTAACAGGTTCAGGAACAATTTTAGCCAACGGTGGAAATGGTACAGGTTACAGCGGTGGTGGCGGTGGTGGCAGAATTGCAATTTACGGCAACACTTCCGAATTTAATGCTGACAATATTACAGCTGCTAAAGGACTTAAAGGTGGAAGCGGGACTTCAGTTGATGGTGGGGTTGGGACAGTTTTCCTCTACAATACAGTTTCTGGTGACGTAACAGCTTCTAGTGATGTAACCTTTTATGCCAACCAGGGAATAAACAGAGATGGAACAGTTCGGGATGATGGAGTTTTTTATTTTAACAATTTAACAGTTACAAACAACGCTACAGTCACAATCGGTGGCCACTATACAAACGATAGCGATGGAAGGGGCGTGACAATTAACTTGAACGGTAATTTG
>ERZ795030.4053-NODE-4053-length-14802-cov-3.598969_pt1 | contig 14802 bp, 8 predicted proteins | sample MGYA00375122_ERZ795030 | MGnify/ENA primary metagenome ERZ795030 (study PRJEB30165, sample SAMN05720146) | activated sludge metagenome | isolation source: anaerobic digester from wastewater treatment plant | place: Japan | collected 2015-04-20 ...
GGATGACCGCCTTGAACGCGAAGAGGTTCTCCCGCGTCGTGGGGAACCCCTGGGCCAGATACATCTCGCTGGAGTTGGCGCTCTGGATGTAGAAGCGGTCGGCCGCCAGCCGCAGCAGGCCCACGAGGCGGAAGTCCCGGTCGCGATACAGCGCCCGCCGCAGGAAGCGATATTCCATGCGCGGGCTGCCCTCGACGTACAGCACCGGCAGACGGTCGTCCTGGATCTCGACGGTGAAATCCTTGAAGTTGTTCTCGGTGATCTTCTCGTCGGTCGCCGGCGCGATCGACACGCGGTAGGTCGCGGCGCCCTGCTCGTGGTCGGGGGTGAAGGTCAGTCGCACGCGCTTCAGGTCCGACTCCGTCCCCGGCTCGATCCGCTGGGTGAGGATCACGTTGTCCCCGCGCGACAGTTGCACGTCGAACGGCTCGCGGAAATCGGTGTGCCGCAGGACCACGTCGGCGTCGATGGCTACGTTCCGCCAGACGCGCTTGCGAGCGAAAACTCGCATGACCTCGTAGTCCTTCGGCGGATTCGGGCTGCCCACGCCCACGGCGTAGAGGGGCACGCCGCGGTCCCGCAGCATGGCGGCAGCGTCCTCGAGCGATCCGCCTTCATTCCGGCAGCCGTCACTGACCATCACCACCGCCGCCAGCGTCAGCCCTCGCAACTCCGAGGACATCTGGCGCACCGAGTCGAACACGTCCGTCGCGGCGCCGGAGGCCTTGAGCCCCTCCAGCCCGCTCGCGCGCGACGCGCCTTGGTCGAAGCGATACAGGATGACCTTTGAGTGCTTCGCGATGCGATCCAGCAGCCCCGACTCGCCGGCGGCGCCCGCCAGCAGGTCCTTCGCGACGGCGAACCGCGGCGCGGTTTGTCCGTTGGACTGGGCGTCCTCGATGGTCATGGATTTCGACGTGTCCACCAGCACGGCAGTGAATAGCGCCGCGTCCGGCGGGCCCTTGGTGCGCAGCGCGGGCCTGGCCAGCATGAACAGGATCATCGCCAGCAGCGCCACCCGCAGTCCCAGCAGGACCCAGCGGGTGCGGCGCGACACGCGCGACCGCACCTGGCGGTACAGCCACCACGCGACGGCCCCGACCGCCAGCAGCACCAGCAGCATCGCCTCGGGGCGAAGGCGCGTCAGGAACACCAGGCTGCCCTCGCCGTATGCTTCCGGGCGGAACTTGAACAGAAACTCGAACACGCTGCTCATGCGGGATTCGTCCTTCCCGATCCTCTTTGCCGACTACCTCGGCCGGTTCGACAACGCCTGGTAATACCGGTTGACCAGGTGACGGTACCGCGGCGGGCACTCGTCCTGCTGGGCGGAGAACAACTGCTTGGCTTCCAGGGTCGTCTGCAACTGCGTTTCCAGTTGGCCACTCACGCGGGTAATCAGGTTCGACAGGTCCTGCTGCTTGTCCGGATTCGACGCCAGCTTGACCTCCAGCGCCGGATCAGCCGCCTCCCGCTTCAGCGAGGCGGCGTCCTTCTCGTCCAGCTTCACGTCCGGACGGCGCTCCACCTGCGCCGCCAGGCGGCGAACGTCCGCCGCGACCTGGGCGCTGACCTCCCGCCGCTGTTGCCGCGTAACCTGGGCGGCCATCGCCAGTTCCTTCTCCGCCGGCGCCTCGGTCTTCAGATCCTTCTGTTCCTTCGGTCTGCTGGCCAACTCGCCGGGTTTGGGTTTCGGCTGTTCGCCCGGCTTGGGCTTGGGTTCTTCCCTAGGCTTGGATTTCGGTTCTTCTGCCGGTTTCGGTTTGGGCTCCTCGGCCGGTTTCGGTTTTGGCTGTTCGCCGGGCTGGGTCTTGGGCTCCTCGCCCGGTTTGGGTTTCGGCTGTTCTTCGGGCTTCTGCTCCGCCGGCTTGGGGGCGCTCGTCGCAATTTTTTCCAGCCCTTGCTGGATGTCCTTGGTCTGCTTGACCATTTCCTTGAGGGCTTCCTCGCGGGTCCGCACGATGTTGTTGGCCGCCTCGCGGAGGTCGGCCAGAACCTTTTTCATTCCCTCGGCGGCGCGGCTTTGTTCGTCGGTGGCGGGTTGGGCCTTGAACGCCGCCAGCTCGACGACGGCGTTGGTCATTTTCTGCCCCGGTTGCTCCCGCTGGAGCGTGCGATGGGCCTTCTGGACCGCCTGGGCCACCTCGTTGCGCTCGCCGCTTTCCGCCCAGCGGTTGAGCTTGTCCATCTTGCCCTCGAAGACGTCGTGCTCGGCCTTCAGTTCGGCCTGGCTGAAGGAGACCTTCTTGAGGTCGCGCTTCTCCGTGGCCGTGGGCTGGTGATCGGCGAAGGTCTCCAACGCCGCCACCACGAGGTCGGTTTCCCCCTTGAGCTCGTTCTGCTTGCGGAGGAGTTTTTCGAGCAGCTTTACCGCCTCGGCGATCGCGGCTGCGATCTGGTCTGCATCGAGTTCGCCGAGTTGGTCGGCGACCTGCCCGAGGAGCTTTTCGGCCTCGATGGCCTTGGTCAGGGCATCGGGGACCTGGCGGGCGTCGAGGTTGGATGAGGCGGCCTGCATCGCCCGCCCGGCGCGGTCGGTCTTGTCCACGGAGTCCTTGAGCTTCTCGGAGGCCTCGGGAACGCGCTTGAGTTTCTCCCCCGCCGCGCGCGTTTTTTCCGCCAAGGCCTTTTCGCGCTCGGCGAGTTTGCCCGCTTCCTTGGCCTGCTGGGCAGGGCTGAGGTTCGCCCGCGACAGCTCCTGGGCGTCGCTGATGAGTTTCTGCTGCTCGCGGCGGATCTGCTCGATTTCCTTGCGGACCTCGGCGGCGGTCTGCGCCTCGGCGAGGTTCGCTTCCAGCTTGCTGCCCTCCTGCTTTTCCATCTGGGCCTTGGTCTCGGCGAACAGTTCCGCGAGGCGCTGCTGCTCGGCTTGCGCCGCCTCGGCGGTCTGGACGGCGGCGTCCGGCGGAGGCATCTTCAGCAAAGACTCCAGGTCGCTCACGCCGGCGGCGATCAGTTCGGCCAGCGCCACCTGGAGATATTCCACCGCCTTCGCCGTGTCGTGCGCCACCAGCGCCTTCTGGGCGAACGTGGCCAGCTTGTCCACCCGCGCGGCCACTTCCTTCAGTTCCGGATGCGCCAGGATATCCACGAACGGCCAGACCTTCCCCGTGGACGGGTCGAGCATCGACTGGGCGATTGCTTCGGCGCGCTGGGCGTGGACGTCCGGCGCGAGGCGGAGTTTCTCGCGGTGCAGCGTCCACGCCTGGAAGAGGAATTCCTCCAGCGTGGGCCCGGCTGGCGGAGGCGCGTGGGGCATCTTGTCCTCAAACCCGTAGGCCGCCCAAAGCTCGAACGGGAGGATCACGATCATCCGCAGGTCGCTGGCGGCAGGTTCGTTGTCGCTCTTGCGGTCCCGCGCCTCGATGTGCCATGAGAAGATTTCGCCCGGCTGGGGCGCCGGCTGGACCTCCTCGAGCATCCATCGCAGCGACGCGTTGACCTTTTCCGGCGCCTGCGGGCCCTCGCCCTCGGGACGCTGGAGCTTCAGCGGAATGCGCCCCCTGGACGTGCCTTTTGGGTCGAAACGCAGGTAGACCAGTTCGGCCGAGGCGACGCCCCAGTCGTCGGTCACTTCGGCACTGAACGTCACTTCGCCCAGCGGATGCGTTTCAACCGTGTTCAGCGGCGCGGTCACGGCGAGCACCGGCGGATTGTCGGGCAAGGCGTAGACACTCGACGGGCCGAGGCTGGCGGCCGTCTGCCCGTCCACGTCGGTCACTTCGAAGGTGTATTGCGCGTCGGCGGAAACGGGGAACGACGCCACGGCCGTATTGCCCCGCTCCGCGTCGACCGCAAGCGGCTGGACCTTGCCGTCGGCCCAGACGATTTTTCCGGACACCAGGCGCGTGTTGGCCAGGACCCGCACCGTCGCCTGGGAACCGATCGGCGCGGTCACGTCGCCGACGGCGAGGGTTTCCACCTTGTCGGGGAAGCCCAGGTACTCGGGATAATGCACCGTCACCTCGACGCCCTGGAGTTCCAGGCGGTCATACACCGTGATGCGATGCGTTGGGGACTGATACTTCTCCGCGGAGAGGAAAAAATCCATCTCCTCGCTGACGGATTCGAGGGTCGCCTCGTAGCCGTAAAGCTTGTCGGAGTCGGCCAAGGGAATCGACCGCCACTCCGCCGCGGCGCCTTGTGCGACGGGATGGAAATGCAGTTGCACCGCGCCCTGCGGCTCGCGTGACAGTTGCGCCTCCAGGCGGAAGTCGGACCCGCGGGCCAGGCGCACGTCGCCGGCCGACAGGTTGAACTCGATGGGCAGGAGTTTTCTCGCCTCCTCGGCCGTCATGCCCGGTGGCAGATTCCGCCCGTCGCGCCCGGCGGCGACGAGGTCGGCCCGCCACGGCTGGAACACTCCCGCCACCTGTCGGCCGACCGTGTCGGGGAAGGCGGCGCACAGGGCGACGTAGGCGGCCAGCGAGGCGGCGGCAGCCACCCCGTATTTCCGCAGGCGCTTCCAACTGACCGTCCTGCCCAGCGGGGAGTGCTCGGCGCGGAGGTCGGCTTCGTGGACGACGGCCTCGATCATCTTCGCCTGCGTCCCCACGAACCCGCTCCGCCGGCCGAACTCCGCGGCCGTGATCAACGCCCCCTCGAACTCGTCGCTATGCTCCTCGATGTACAAGGCCACCTGCTCGTCGGAAATCCGCCTCGCCAGCGGAAGGACGATGTGCCGGACGACGAGAACCCCCACCGCGACCAGGGCGACGCCGAAGAGCGTGAACCGCGCCGCCGGAATGTGCCCGTAGAACAGGTTCAACAGCAGCGCCAGCGCGACGATGCCAGCGGTCTCCAGGCACACCAGCGCCAGGCCGGAAAGCACGGCCGCCCGTTTCCAGGCCCTGCGCACCTTCGCGAACTGCTCGGAAAGTTTTCCGTACTCGTTCATCGCTTCGCCTTTGCTCCCGTTGCCATCCCGCGCGACGATCAGTGACGCGTGGTCTTGTTGCCCAGCAACAACTCGCCCACCAGCAGGGCCAGGCACGTGGCCAGTACATACCACCACAGCCCCTGGTCCTCGCGGGGGGCGGCCTTGGCGTCGGCGACCCGGGCGGCCTGGTCGGCGTCCTTGTCGGCCGGCTGCTCCAGCGCCGCGACAATCTCATCGGGCGCGACCGTCGTCGGGTCCGATTCCCGCCCGTCGCAGTTCACCGCGTAGCGGCGGACATCTTTTCCGTCTGCGTCCCGCACCACGTAGAACCCGGGCAGGAGCGCGGGCTGGTCGCGCGGAACGTCCTTGCCCTGCGGATCGACGATGCGCTCATCGGTCCCGGCCGGAAGCACGTCGCCCACGGTGAAGGACGTCCGCTGCTCCGTCCGGGCGGCCAGGAATTCCAGCGTCTGCCAGACGTACGGCAGGAAAGTCGTCTGGAGCGGGAAGTCAGACCAGGACTTGTCCGGACAGGCCGCAAGCAACATCGAGACGCCCTGTCCAACCTGCCGGCTGAGAACGGCGGGACGGTTGTCGTCGAATTTCACCAGCACCTGCGACAGCTGCGAGTCCGTGACCTCCCAGTAGCGGGCGAACTTCGCCAGCGACAAATCGCCGTGCCGCGGGTGGGAGAAGACCTCGAAGATGGGATGCTGGAAGTCAATCCGCGCCAGGACGGCGCCGACGCCGCCGGTGGCCATCGCGCGTCCGGCGAGCACGCGCCGCAGTTTGCACGGCGCCAATTCGGCGAAGGCGCGGTTGAACGCCTGGGCGTCCACGCGCCCGCCGGGCAGGAACCACACCCCCCCGCCGCGGGCCAGCAGGTCGCCCAGCGCGCGGACGACAGGCGGCGGCAACTCGCTGACGTTGCAGAGCATCACGACGCGGGCGTCGGACAAGTCGCCCGGCGATGCCTGCGTCGCGCCGATCACGCGGCACTCGAACGGTGAGGCGACGTCGTCCCCGGGCGTCATCGCGGTCTGGAGATAGAACGCCGCGTCGGACAGGCGCTCGCCAGTGCGGACGCCGTCGATCAGCACCACCTTGATGCGCGGGATGACGCGCGTGTTGAAGTGGAACGCGCCGTCGCCTGCCGCCGCGCCCCCGCCCAGCTGGACGGCGCCCCAGACGTCGCCCGGGGTGTCGAACACGTGGCGGAACGTCACCGACCCCACGCTCGCCGGCCGAAGGGTCAGCTTGCGGGTCTCGGTCTTCTGACCGGCGCGGAAGGTCACTTCCACGTCCTCGCGCGGCTCGGTGGAGTAGTTCGCCACCTGCACGCGGACGGCCTGCGGCTCGCGGTCGATGACGCTTGTGACGGGGGCGTTTCCAGCGACGATCGCAACGGCGCTTTGGGCCCCGGCCGGGACAACGGGCTTGACCAGCAGCTTCACGCCGGGCGAGAGGTGGAACTCGCCGTCGCGGTCCTTCCATCCGGCCTCCTGAAGGTCGCTGACGAGGACGATTTCGCGGGAAACCGCGTCGGCCTTCTGCACTTCCGAATCCGCCAGGCGCAGGGCCTCGACGAGGTTCGTCCCGCCGCGTCCTGGCGCGAGGGTTTTCACCGCGTCGCGCGCCTGGGCGAAGGTCTTTCCGAGAGGCGCCACCAGTTCCGCGCCGGTGGAGAACGTCACGACGCCCGCCGCGTCGGTCCCTTCGTCCAGCGAGTTCAACGCTTCCTGCGCGGCCTCGCGCAGGGCGTCAGGCGCACCGTTTCGCCGCATGGAGGCCGAAAGGTCCGCCACGATCACCCGCGCGGTCCGCGCCTGCATGAGCCCCAGGCCCTTGTCCTTCTCCTCGGGCCGGCCCAGCAGCGGGCGGGCGAACGCCACCGCCAGCAGCGCGCAGGCCAGCGCCCGCATCGCCATCAGGATCATCTCCTGGATGCGCTTGCGCCGCAGCACGCGCCCGGACGTGCGCACGAAGAAGCGCAGCGTGGAGAACGCCACCTTGCGGATCCGGTCGCGCGTCAGCAGGTGGATCAGGATCGGCGCCGCGGCGCCCGCCAGGGCCACCAGAAAAAATGGGCTCAGGAAGGACATCAGTTCAGCCTGCTCCTTCGAAACAGGTATTCGCTCAGCGCCAGTTCGAGCGGCTGGGCGGTGTCGAACAGCTTGTAGTCCGCCTTGACGTCGGCGCAGCCCTTCTCGTAGCGGGAGAGGAACCCCCGCAGTTCCTTCATGTAGGCCGCGCGGATTCCCTCCGGCGACACGAGCGTCTTCTGCCCGTTCTCGACGTCGGTGAACTGGTCATCGTGTCGTAGGGAAAGGTCAACTCCGCGTTGTCCATCAGGTGAAAGACGATGATGTCGTGCCCCTGGAAGCGGAAGTGCTGCAAGGCCGACAGAACCTTCTCCGGCTCATCCAGCAGGTCGGAAATCAGGATGATCAGCCCGCGGCGCTTGAGTCCCTCGGCCAGGTGGTGCAGCGGGCCGGCCAGGTCGGTCTCCCCGCCGGGGCGACAGCCTTCCAACTCCGCCAGGATGTGCTTCATGTGCGTCTGGCGCAGGCGCGGGGGCAACACGCTGCGCACCTGGTTGTCGAAGACCATCAAGCCGGTCGCGTCCCGCTGGCGCATCATGAAGTATGACAGGCAGGCAGTCAGGCAGCAGCCGTACTGGAGCTTCGTCAGCCCCGTCTCGCTGCTCTTGAAGCCCATCGACGCCGACGCGTCCAGCAGGATGTAGCAGGCGAGGTTGGTCTCCTCCTCGAACTGTTTGATGTAGTAGCGGTCGGTCTTCCCGAAGACCTTCCAGTCGATGTGCTTGATCTCGTCGCCGGGGGAATATTGGCGATACTCGGCGAACTCCACTGAGAAGCCGCGGTACGGGCTGCGGTGGAGCCCCAGGAGGAAGCCCTCCACGACGACCTTGGCCAGCAGCTGCATGTTGTCGATGCCGGCCAGGACGTCAAAGTCCAGGTATTCCATGTGCGGGGTCTTGGCCATACGCTTCTTTCTGTGGGGCCCTTACAGCCCGGACTTCGGGGGCGAAACGGTTTCCAGCAGTCGGCGGATGATCTCCTCGGTGTCGATTCCCTGCGACTCGGCGCGGAAGTTCGTCACGATGCGGTGCCGCAGCACGGCATATGCGACGGACTGGACGTCGCGGACGGAGACGTGCGGCCTGCCGTCCAGGATGGCCCGCGCCTTGGCGCCCAGGACCAGGTAGTGCGAGGCGCGGATGGACGCGCCCCAGGAGACGAACTCCTTGACGAACGCCGGGGCTTCGGCGCCGCCCGGGCGGCTCAGGCCCGCCAGGCGCACCGCGTACCGCAGGATCGGTTCGGCCACGGGCGTCTGGCGGACGATGTCCTGGTACTCCAGCAGCTCCTGCCCGTGCATCGCCACGGCGATGTCCTCGACCCGCGCGCCGGTGGTCTGGTTGACCACTTCCAACTCCTGGTCCTTCGGCAAATAGTCGATCAGCAGGTGGAACATGAAGCGGTCCTGCTGGACAGTCGGCAGCGGGTAGGTTCCCTCCTGCTCGATGGGATTCTGCGTCGCCAGCACGAAGAACGGGTTGTCCAGTTCGTAGGTTCGTCCGCTGACGGTGACCTGGCGCTCCTGCATCGCTTCCAGCAGGGCCGCCTGGGTCTTGGGGGGCGTGCGGTTGATCTCGTCGGCCAGCAGGATGTTCGTGAAGATCGGCCCGGGGCGGAACTTCAGTTCGCGCTGTCGGGTGGCGGAGTCTTCCTCGAGAATCTCCGTTCCGGTGATGTCGGCCGGCATGAGGTCGGGCGTGAACTGCACCCGGCGGAACTTCAGGTCCATCGCCCTTCCGAGGCTGGAGATCAGGAGCGTCTTGGCCAGGCCCGGCACGCCCGTGATGAGGCAGTGTCCGCCCGCGAAAAACGATGTCACCACGTCCTCGACGACCTGGTCCTGCCCGATGATGACCTTGCGGATCTCCCGCATGATCTTGCTCTTGCCGTCGGCGATTTTCTCGATCGCCTCGACGCCCAGGTCCTTGACGGTGTTGCTCTGCGACATGTGCGGTCCTTTCCGAACTCGCGGACCGTCGCGCTAGGCGACGGCCGGCTCCGACACCGATTCGACCAGCTTGCGGATGACGTCTTCCACCGTCACGCGATCCACCTCCGCGCGGAAGCTCAGCCCGATGCGGTGCCGCAGCACCGGGACGATGGCCTTGCGGATGTCGTCGGCCGTGACGGTGTCCCGCCCGTCCTGCGCGGCGGCGGACTTCGCCGCCAGCGCCATGTTCTGGCTGGCGCGCAGCCCCGCGCCCCAGGCGATGTATTCCCGCACGAAGTCCGGGCATCCCGCGACGGTCGGCCGACTGGCGGCCACCAGGTCCACGATGTACCGCCCCAGTTCCGCAGGAAGCGTCACGCGCCGGACCGCCTGCTGAAATTGGAGCAACTCATCGCCCTCGATCACCTGCTTCAACTCCACCCGCGAGAGGCTCGTGGACTGGCGGACCACCTGCACCTCGTCGTCCTCGCCCAGGTAGTTCATGGCCACCGAGAGCATGAACCGGTCCTGTTGCGCTTCCGGCAACGGGTAGGTGCCCTCCTGCTCCAGGGAGATCTGCGTCGCCAGGACGTAGTGCGGCAGTGGCAGCGGATAGGTCTTCCCACCGATGGTCACCTGTTTTTCCTGCATGACCTCCAGCAGGGCCGCCTGGGTCTTGGGCGGGGTGCGGTTGATCTCGTCGGCCATCAGGATGTTGCAGAAGACCGGGCCCTTGACGAACTTCACGAACCGGTGCCCGGTGGAGGTGTCTTCCTCGAGGATTTCCGTGCCCGAGATGTCCGAAGGCATCAGGTCCGGCGTGAACTGGATGCGTTTGAACTCCAGGTTCATCACCTTCGCCAGCGAGGCGATGAGGATGGTCTTGGCCGTTCCGGGCGGGCCCTGGATCATGCAGTGCCCGCCGGCGAACATGGCCGAGAGCACCTGGTCGATGGGCTCGTCCTCTCCAACGATGATTTTCCGCAACTCCGCCAGCACTTGCCGGCCCGCGGTCTTGACGCGATCCAGGACGGCGGGAAGATCGAACTCCTCCGCCCGTTTCGGATCGGAACCGGATGCCTGCGCCATGCGTATTCTCCTCTGGTTGGGGCCTGAATTGGCCCGGCAGAACTCGCAAAACGTCCAACGGGACAGGCTCTTAAACGCCGGAGACGGCGATAGGTTTTCCCGCTGTTGCATTTTCCGCGCGCGGAGTTTGCGGGATTCTTCGGAACTGACTTCGAAACGAACGGAAATGTCCGTGCCGCTGTCGCGCCGGGTTTCCCGCGCCGCCGACGGAAACAGACCGAAACGCATAGGTTATGAAACCAGTTCTACTTCGGCTCGGTGCAGAGCTTGATCAGGTCGTCCACGCTCGCCGTCACCAGGCACTCCACCGTGTCGGCTGAACCGTAGTAGATCTTCACCTCGCCCGAATCTTCCAGGATCATCCCGCCCGGGAAGATCACATGGTTGCGGAAGCCCCCGTCCGCCTCATAGGGCGCTTCCGGTGCGATCAGCGGTTGCTTGCTCATGCCCACCACGCGCGACGGATCCTCCAGGTCCAGCAGCATGATGCCGGCTGTGTATCGCTTCTGCCACTTCGCCTCCCAGCCGTTCTTGCCTCGCGAATTGTCGCGATCGACGGCGTGGAAGGTCGTCAGCCAGCCTTTCCCGGTCTTCACGGGCGGAGCGCCGGGGCCGATCTTGTCGTTGGCGAACGGCACGTTCTCGATGCCCAGCACCAGCTTGCTGTTGCCCCAGTACTTCAGGTCCGGCGAGTCGGACAGCCAGATGTCGAAATGGTCCCTTCCGCCCCGGCCGTAGACGGGGAACGGGCGCTCCAGGCGGACGTAGTTCCCGCCGATCTTCTCCGGAAACAGCACCATGTTGCGGTTGTCCGGAACGGTCATGCCCAGGATCTCGAACCGCTCGAAATCGTCGGTGACGGCGATGCCCCCGCGGATACCGTGCCAAGTGTCCACCGCGAAGCACATGTAGACCCGCCCGTCGATCACGGTCAGTCGCGGATCATACCCGCGGCGGATTTCGTCGGACTTCAATTCGAAGCAGGGGCGGGGGCTGACCTCCCACCGGATGCCGTCGTCGCTGAACGCCAGTCCGAGATTGGTGCCTTGGAACTTGGGGATCTCGTCGGTCGCGCCGTAATCGTTGCGAAAGACCATCACGTACCGTCCCTGGTACTTCGTCACGCCGGCATTGAAGACCAGGTTCGACTCGTACGGAAGGTCCGACGCCTTCAGAACGGGGTTCGCCCGATGACGGCGGATGACGCTTGCGGACTTCAATTCACCGATGAGCGGAAACTCCATGGGGATTCTCTCCGGGCCGTCCGCGACGGCGGGACACAGCGCCTTCCCTGTCTGCGCCATAAACATGCCGTCCCGCGTTTTGCGGGACGGCAGAGGAAAACCTGTCGGCGAGAAAAATCACTTAGCCAGCGTGTAGATGCCTCGCTTGAGACGCTTGAACCGGGCATCCTCGCGCACGGCGGCTGCGACGATCCCGTAGAAGCCCTTGCTGGAACTGCGATAGCCCGCCTTCTGGACGGCCGCCATGATGTCCTTCACCCGCAGCCCGCCCTTGGCGTTCGCCAACGCCTTGGCGACATACTCCACCAGCGGGGTTCCGGTGGCGCGCTTGCGTGCGCGGCGGGTCTTGACGGCGCCCTTGGCAGGGCCTCGCTTCATACCCAGCACCCCGCCCGCCAGCGACGCGATCTCGCGGTCGAGGGATGCCAGCTCAGCCGCCAGCTTCGCGCGACGCTTCTCCAGACGGGTCACCCGCCGCTCTTTTTTCTGAAGTTCCCGACGCAATTCCTGAATCGACTTCACCCGGGGGGACATTCCGCTCTCCTTGCTCTTTCTTTAGAACGAAAAACAGCTCCATTCCGCTGTTTGTAGGACATAGTATAGGAAACTCCAATAGACGATACCATTGAAAAACCGAGTTCGTCTCCCGCAGAATTCCCAAGCTGCGAAGACAATCGCCGAATCGTCTTTTCGCCGGAGCTTGAACCGCGGAACGCTTTGCCCTACAATGCAGAAAATACATGTCCCTTGCGGGCAGCATCGATCGGCACGCGAGATTCCAATGCCAGACGCCAACGTAACGACGAATCGATCTTCTGTAGCCTTTGTGAGCGACTACATCCCTCGCCGCTGCGGAATCGCCACGTTCACGGCGGACCTGTGCGAAGCCGTCGCCGCGCAGGCAGGCGATCAGCACGACGTCTTCGCCGTCGCGATGAACGACGTGCCCGAGGGATATCCCTACCCCGACCGCGTGCGGTTCGAGGTGCGCCACTCGGTGCAGGCGGACTACCGGCTGGCCGCCGAGTTCCTGAACATTCACCAGGTTTCCGCTGTCTGTCTCCAGCACGAATACGGCATCTTTGGGGGGACGTGCGGCTCGCACGTGCTGGCGATGCTTCGCCGCCTGCGCCGTCCGCTGGTCACCACGCTGCACACGGTGCTGCAAAAGCCCTCGGAGCAGCAGAAGCTCATTCTCCAGGAGATCGCCCGCCTGTCGGATCGCCTGGTGGTCATGAGCGACAAGGCGCACGGCATGCTGCGCGAGATCTACGCCGTGCCGAAGGAAAAAGTGGTGACCATTCCGCACGGGATCCCGGACGTTCCGTTCGTGGACCCCAACTACTACAAGGACCAGTTCGGCGTGGAGGGGCGCCGGGTGATGCTGACGTTCGGGCTGCTGAGCCCGGGCAAGGGCATCGAATACGCCGTCGAGGCGATGGCTCACATTGTCAAGAAGCATCCGGACGTGGTCTACCTCGTGCTGGGCGCCACGCACCCGCACGTCCGCCGCGATTGCGGCGAGGAGTACCGCAACAGCCTGGAGCGCCGCGTGGCCGAGTTGGGCCTGTCCGACAACGTGATGTTCGTCAACCGGTTCGTCTCCCTGGAGGAGTTGTGCGAGTACCTCGGCGCGGCGGACCTCTACGTGACACCCTACCTGAACGAGGAGCAGATCACCTCCGGCACGCTGGCGTACGCGCTGGGCACGGGCAAGGCGACGATCTCCACGCCCTACTGGTACGCGCAGGAGATGCTCGCGGACGGTCGCGGGCGTCTGGTGCCTTTCCGCAGCGCCGACGCGATCGCCGAACAGGTCATCGACCTGCTGGACAACGCGGTCGAACTCCACGCGATGCGCAAGCGCGCCTACACGCACTGCCGGAAAATGGTCTGGAAGCGCGTGGCGCAGGACTACCTGGACCTGTTCGCCTCGGCCGGGCATGCCTGGGTGGAAAAACGCCAGGTTCTCGTCTCGGCACCGGCGCCGGGCGGCAAGGGGCCCCTGCGCGACGAACTGCCCGAGGTGGACCTGCGCCACCTGCGGACCATGACCGACGACACGGGAATCTTCCAGCATTGCCTCTACTCCACGCCCGACCGGCGCCACGGATACTGCACCGACGACAACGCCCGCGCGCTGATCGTGACGGCGACATACTGGCACCAGTCCCACGACGAGAGCGTGATTCCGCTGATCCAGACGTACCTGGCGTTCCTGGCGCACGCGCTGGACGAAAAGACCGGACGGTTCCGAAACTTCATGAGCTACGAACGGGTCTGGTCGGAAGTGATCGGAAGCGAGGACAGCCACGCCCGCGCCCTGTGGGGCCTGGGCGCCGCTGTCGGACTCTGCCCGCACGAGGCGCAGGTGGCGATGGCGACGCACCTGTTCCGCACCGGGCTGCACGCAGCCGAGGAATTCGCCTCCCCGCGGTCCTGGGCGTTCACCATCATCGGGATTCACGGCTACCTGCGCCGTTTCGGCGGCGACAGCCAGGTCCGCCGCGCCCGCCAGGGGTTCGCCGAACGGATCGCCCGGCATTTCAGCGGGCACATGACCGATGAGTGGCCCTGGTGCGAGGACGCCGTCACCTACGCCAACGCCAAGCTCCCCCACGCCCTGCTGATGAGCGGAAAATGGATGCAGCGCGGCGACATGATCGACATCGGAAAGCGATCGCTGGACTGGCTGGTGCGGGTGCAGACCAACCCGGCGGGAATGCTTTCGATCGTCGGGACCGACGGCTGGTACCTGCGCGGCGGGCCCAAGGCCCGCTTCGACCAGCAGCCCGTCGAGGCGCACGCCCTGGTGGACGCCTGCGTCGAGGCTTACCGCGTCACCCGCGAAAAACACTGGATCGACAAGGCCCGGATGGCCTTCCACTGGTTCCTGGGCGACAACGACCTGCGGATCCCCCTGTACGATTTCACCACGGGCGGATGCCGCGACGGGCTCCACGCCGACCGCGTCAACGAGAACCAGGGCGCCGAGAGCACCCTCGCCTGGCTCATGAGCCTGCTGCTGATGCACGACCTCCAGGTCGAACTGACGCTCGACGAACTGCCGGCCGAGACGCCGGACGAAACCCCATCTGAACCTGCACCCCAGACCGTGTTATCCCCGAAGTCCACAGAAGTGAAAGCGAAGTGACATGCCGGCACCCATCGTGATGATCAGCAGTTATCCCCCCAGGCTTTGCGGAATCGGAACGTTCTGCGAAGAGGCCCGCGAATTCATCCGCAAGCACAATCCCGACCGCGACGTCCTCGTCATCAGCCACACCGACGGCGAGGGCGACGGCGTCTTTCCGATCATCGACACCAGCCGCCAGAGCTGGTGGCGCCCCGTGGCCGAAAAGGTTCACCAGCTCAAGCCCTACGCCGTTCACATCGAGCACGAGTACGGCCTCTACGAGTACCGCGACGAGCGCGGCCACGGCGACGGGAACGAAGGATTCCTCGACCTGCTCGACGCGATCAGCGACGTGCCGACGGTTGTCGAGCCGCACACCGTCCACGGGCGCCTGACCGAGTTCGAGGCGGATTTCCTGTTCA